>OBJA01002505.1_pt1 | contig 10495 bp, 10 predicted proteins | sample 1519751 | NCBI WGS metagenome assembly OBJA01 (sample SAMEA3881238, study PRJEB22517) | soil metagenome | biome: lake sediment; feature: soda lake sediment; material: sediment, water from around vicinity | place: India | collected 2013-12-23 | depth 3 m
GAAGTAAGCGTAATCGCTGTCTTTCGTCACTGCGGTCGGGCATCCGTTCAGGTAGAAACCGGAATAATTGGCAAACGAACCAACATACATCCATCCCTTGGAGGTGAGGCTTTTTTGTTCGGCTTCGGTCAGCGTTCTAAAAGCAGTACCGTCGCTTAAAGCAGCGGAAAGCCAACGCCCCAATGACGAATCGCTGAGCGAGTAGTTTTCCTGCCCGCGTTTAGACCTGGGCTTTTCTTCAATGTCAACTGATCCTAAATCCTCATGGACCTTCCGCACAGCAACAGAGCCCAATACGGTACCAATTGCGGCACGTTTGGTATAAGCGGCATTCAAAGCAGCCACGGCAGGATCCTGCGCAATAACATAGCTGACATTCGGGGCCGTAATGGTCCGAAGATCATCATAGTCAGCCACGGCCAAAGCGCCAACTCCGCCAACACCTTCAACAAATATCCCGTCCAAGTATAAATATTCCAACAGGAATGCATCAACCAGGCTTTGAAAGGACACGGCATCAACCAGCGCCGATGCAACCGGCGTTGTTAATCCGGCAAATCCAAGCACATTAACGTTACTGATGCCACGAATAGCCGCTTTCAAATCGGCGTCGGCCACCAGTTGTGCCACTGTTTTGGTTTTGTCGACCGGAATAAGGTGGAAACTGCTCTCCGGAGCCAGACGGAACATTTCGGACAGATGATAATGCACCAAATCATTATTGGCATCATCAGTCGAGGCGGTGATGCCCAATGTTTCGGCTGCATTAATGTCCACAAGCTCATAAGCTATATTGTAAGCCAGTGTACCCACCAGCCCCATACCGCCTACCAGAACCACGACACGGTCAGTCGACGCATTTCGGCCAAGCCCGCCATTTAACTTATTTATTTTTGCTCCCTGGAAGCTCATTGCTTGTCAGCTTTAAGTTCTTTAAATCTTTTCTCCGCTGCCTCCAGTACCGATTTACGGGCTTTGCCGTTCTTTTCGGCCTCATAGATTTCCACCACAACAAGGCGATCAGTTGCCGTTTCAATTTCGGCGATCAGTTCTTTCGCTGTTTTTTCGGGCGCGCCGGAACCTTCGATGTCATCGCGGGTAAAATGTACAATCTTCAACTCCCTACCGTACCGGTTTCTTTTGGAGTGATTGACTACGGCATTTTCACTGTTGTCCGTGATAAATACCATCCCGTCAGAAGTTACAGCCACTTTTTGCGCTTTGCGATAATGTTTAAAAACATCAGCAGCCTTTGTTTTCAACTCTTCTTGACTCAGTGTTTTCATATCAAAAAATGTTTTAAAAAAAGCCGGCCTGAACCGGCTTTCTATCGATTAAGTTTCACTCAAATTTTAAGCGACAATGCCGCTCACGATCGCGCCAACGCCGTACTCCTGGATTTTGTCGATTAAACCATAGGTTTGCGTGCGGAACTCGGAAGTAGGATCAGCCGATTTCGTATCGGTTGTTTCCGGCTTATAGAGGATTTTTACCGCATTGATGTGGTAAACCGTATTAGGCGCATAAAAGAACAATGATGCACGACGGTCCGTAGAAATCAGGGCGGCGCCCTCAGCCAGCTTAGCGCCGGTATTGTCGTAGGCCAATACAGCGTTATTGCTGAAGAATTTGAAGCCCATCACAGATTTAACCTTACCGGTAGTTACATCAAAGAAAATGTTTTTATCAGCAAAGTAAGCGGCGCTGTCGCGGTCGAGTATCAGGTCGGTTTCATGCTCCGGGCAAAGGATCATATACAACTGGCTTTCATCCGGAAGGTTCAGGTTTTTCACTTTTTCCAGGTACTTAACCAGGTCTGCAAAAGTCAGGCGTTTACGCCCGGTGCCGTCATCGGCGCCGGTGGTGCGCATAACCGGCATATCGGCGCTGGTATCATCATCCGGAGCAAGCTTCCACATCACGTGGTCGCGGATTCCCATCTTAAAAGCTTCACCGTGCTTTACACGAACTTCCGAGCGTTTGTCAAAAGGCAATGCCCTAACTTCGGCATCATCAACAGAAGTTGGCTCGGTGTCGTACTTTTCCCATTCAACAAAGGTTTTTTTACCGTCCATTTTCTTGGCCGTAAATTCAGCCGTGTTATTCACCAGGAAGCCGACATTATTGATCAGCTTGTTGAACCGGATCCCGTCAGCAGTAATAGCTGAAGCGGGTGCACCTTTCAGGACGCCAATAAAGTCATCCTTGAAGTTTTTGAACTCCAACAACAATTGCGGAGCTACATATTGATTGAGATAATTCCCATCAGTCAAAACAGGCATAATAAATCCTCCTATTTAATTTTGTTTCGTTTTTTCCAGTCAGCAAACAATGCGTTGTATGCCTCCTCGTTTTCATCCTGCAATTGTGCCAACAGTTCAGGATCTTCATCCTGCAATTGCTCAAAAGTTTTTCCCTGGTAAGTGGCGCCTTTTCCATCAACTGAAGTTTTAATTTCAGATGACAAAGGTTTAACTACAGGTTGCAGGCCTCCCAATAAAGCCTTCGTTCCTTCAAAGTCTTTTTCAAACTGGGCTTGCCAGGCAGCGCGCGCATCGGCTTTGATGCGTTTGTCCTTTTCAGCAGTATCAAGTTCAGCCTTGATCTTTGCTGCTTTTTCTTGTTCTTCTTTCCGACCCTGTTCGGCCTTCAGGGTATCGTAGTCTTTTGCCTTTTGCGCGTTCGCGGCAATTTGGGCATTGACCTGCTCTTCGGTTGAATTCGGGTCCATACCGAGAGCGATTGCGGTTGCTTTTACATCCATTGTTAAATCATTTGGTTGATCACTAATATCGCTTTGCGCGACGGCAATGGGAGAACCACTGTTCTTAATCGCCTGCGCGGTTTCCTTGTCGATTTTAACCGGCTCTTTAATGTCGGTAATGAAACCCCAGTCTTTGGCTTCCTGGGCGGTCATCCAAAAATCACCGGCGTCCCACTTCGCTTTAAATTCGGGTTCCGACTTTTTCAATACTGCCTTATAAGCATCATAGTAAGTCACGGTCATATTTTTCAGCAATTTCAGGTAGTTTTCCACATCCGTTTCGTTGCCATCAATCCAACCGCTCGGTTTGTGAATCATGTATTGACCATTCTTAGCCATCGTAAAGCTTTTTGCATTCACGCCAATGTAAGTTCCGGCACTGGCTACAATCGCTCCACCCTCTCCGGTATAGCTTCCGAACACATCAATCAAAATGTTCACAATCTCATTTGCCTGGAAACAATCCCCGCCAACAGTCATCAGGTAAACATGACAATTCGAGATACCTGAATCTTTCAACTCCTGGCATTTCGATCTGAAGTCGGTAGCATTGTTCCGGCCCCATTCTGAAATCTGGCCGATGATATCAACCCGGCCTTTGGTTCCTTCAGCATAGACTTCTATTTGCAAATTTTTGCTCATAGGCATTTATTAAGAGGTTAAGTCAAAATCGACCTTGTACAGAACAAAGGTTTGGGCTTTTTCAGAGCTAAAAAAATCAGTCGTTTATATGCCCGAAATCATTGGACAACAAGAAGAAATAAACGGGTTTAACACGAAAATTTTATAGCGTATAAAACGCTGTTTTTTTCGCCAATAATGAATGACGCAACTTTGGTAAAAATATCAGTCATCATGTCGAGAAAGAACAGGAGTCAAAAACAGCAGCGCAAACAACAACTTTCGCGAAAAGAGTACGACAAGCTAAAGCGTGCAGCCTACGAATACGTAGTTATTCAGGGCTATGATCAAAAAGAAACGGCAAACATTCTGAAACTGACGGAAGCAACTTTAAGTAAGTGGGCTACCGAGGGTAAATGGAAAGACCTGCGCGAATCCCGTCAACAATGCCTTAGTACCGATTCCGATAATATTCGCAAGCTACTGCGGGTGATGAGCCAACAACGCCTTTCGTTGGAGGAACAAATATTGGATGCTCAAAAAACAGCCGACGTCAAGGAAGAAATTCGCTTGCGACAGGAAGCCCGCGCCCTGAGTGATGAGATGAGCAAGCAAAACAAAACCTTGCTTACCTTGGATAAATCAAGCTATACCCTCGGAACATTCATTGACGTGATGGATGAAATTTTTAATGCATTGCGCCAGCATGATGAGGATTTATGGGGAAAGACCATCGACTTCCAGTCGAACTTGGTACGTCGTAAAACAAATGAATTAGGCTAATGGCAACATCGCGACAAAAAGCAGCGAAGCTGAAGGCCGAGGAGTACCTGAAGAAACTGGAGATAGTCAGGAAGGCCAACGAAGTAAATCCATTTGAGACTAAAGCGGAACAACAGGCGCGTATTGCCAGGGCAAAAGCAGACCCGGCGTATATGATAAAAACATATCTGCCACACTATGCTATGGCCGAGTCCGCATCATTTCACATTAAGTTGTGCCACGATGTAAAGGCAAACCCGCTGCTGAAGGAATTCGAGGAATGGGGCCGCGGACTGGCTAAGTCGGTATATTGCGATATTATTGTACCACTTTACCTGTGGATGTGTGGCGAGGAGGTATTTATGTGCCTCATGTCCGACTCGAAGGAACGCGCCCAGGAGCTTTTAGCAGACATCCAAGCTGAACTGGAAGGAAATCAGCTGCTTATTCACGACTTTGGCCCGCAGAAATGCGAAGGTGATTGGGAAATAGGCAACTTTAAAACCATTGATCAGCGGTTTATCGGTATGGCTTTCGGTATCAAGAAGAAAGTCCGCGGGGTACGTGTCAAGCAACGCCGTCCGAACCTGTGGGTGATTGACGACCTGGAAACACCGGACACGATTGCCAACCCCAAACGCATGCGCAAGCAGGCCGACCAAATTGAACGCGACATCCTGCCGACCATGACCGGGCCAATTCGCCGCCTGCTATACGCCAACAACAAGTTTGCCCGCGTGATGACACAAACCATTCTCCAGGAGCGTCACCCGGAGTGGCGCGTCAATCAAATTAAGGCTTACGACAAAGTCACCTATAAACCCGCCTGGAGTTATTACAGCGCCGAGTACTATAAACAGCAGGAAAAAGACATGGGCGTTGTTGCGGCTTATGCCGAATACCTGCACGAAACCAAGCTTGAGGGGGCCAATTTCACAGAAGATGAAATTCAATGGGGCAAACTTCCGCCGTTGCATGAATTCAAAATGATCATTTCACATTGGGACATTGCCTATACTGATAATGAAAAAAGCGACTACAATGCCGTTCGTGTTTGGGGCTTGCATGGCCGGAACTTTTGGCTGATAGACTGCTATGTCCGGCAATCAAAAATGAAACTGGCTGTGAATTGGAATTGCATCTACAAAAAGGAACTTCCGAAGGGACTAAACTACCTGGGCCAATATGAAAGCCAGTTTTGGAATGGCGAAGTTCAGCGATCGATTGATGAAGCAGAAGAAGAAAACAACATCGATCTGAACCTAATAAAAATAGACACTCCAAAAACAAACAAGGTCCAGCGCATCATCAAGTTTCTAAAACCATACTATCAGAACCGGCGGATTTATTACAACGAGGCCTTGAAAAGCCACGCTGATACACAAATAGGCATCATGCAACTGTGTGCCGTGGAAGAAGGGAGTACCGAACACGATGACGCCCCTGATGCAGACCATCAGGCCATTGAAAAACTGGAGCTTTACTGCACACCTGGTGGAACCAAAAGAAAAAATGGTGAAAAAAATTACAGAACGGGGGTAATGAAACGCTTATTTAATATGCCATGAAGTACATTAACACAGACGACTTAATTTCTATCATCCAGGAGCGGCTAATGAATGAAAGTGTAGCGCTGCCGGAGGTAACAAACCTGGATGAAAACGCCATCCTGGATGGTATTGAGGAAAAGGCCATCGACCTGGTTATATCATACATTTCCGGCACTTACGACCACGAGCAGATATTTGCGGATATTCCTATCCGCAATGGCGTATTGGTCCAGGTAATCGCCAGTATAGTGGTTTATCGTAGCGTTCGCCGCAACGCAGCTCGCAAAGTTCCCGAGGATTACACCGAGCTTTATAAAGATGCCATCAAAAACCTAGATCGAATACAGAGCGGTTCTATGAAATTGGTTAATTGTCCCAGACTGACCAAGGATGATGGCACATCAGCAAGCCCGGTTTACGGCAACAATACAAACAAAGACTTTTTCATTTAAACAGCATTTAAATGGCTCAAAAATCAATCATACAACGTTTAGGCGACGCAGCAGAAAAGGCATTGCTCAGCCGGGTTAATAACAACAACTTGTTTTCTGAATACTACAACAGGTCATCGGGTAAAAAGGCAGACTACAAAAGACAGCCCACGCTGTATGACGCGCAGGAAATAACGAATTGGAAGCGTGGTGTTATGGAAGCAACCAACCCGGATAACCCGCGCAGAGGCACACTGATGCGCTTCAATAAATCGCTGCTGTTGGACAATCACCTGGCAAGCGTAATTGATACCCGTATCCTTCGTGTTCAACGTTCATCATATAAATTGGTCAATGAAAAAGGTGAAGAAAACGAAGAGATGAAGGCATTGCTCGAACGCCCTTGGCATGATGAGGTAATGCGCCTGAGTTTATTCTCAAAATTTCAGGGACCAACATTGATCGAGATGTTTGACACGGATGACAATGGCGAATTAGTGAGGGTTAAAGAGATACCGCAAAGTAACTTCATCGCCCAAAAAGGAATTGTCATCAAAGAGGAATATGATGACAATGGCGTCAGTTATTTGGATGGTATGTACCGGGACTATTATCTACAGGTTGGTGATGATTGGGACCTGGGTATGTTAAACCAATTGGCCATGATCGTACTGGCCAAAAAACTCGGGGTTGGTTCATGGATGAGCTACATTGATAAATTTGGCGTCCCGCCCGTGTTCGCCATTACCGAACGGATGGACACAACACGCCGGGATGAATTGTTTGAGATGTTGGAAAACTTCCGGATGAATCACTTTGCCGTCCTACAGGGACAGGAAACAATTACAATTCCAAACAATTACAATTCCGACGCATACCAGTCTTTTAAATCACTGATAAACGACTTTTGCAACAAAGAAATAAGTAAACGCGTCCTGGGCGGTTCAGGCACAACCGATGAAAAGGCTTTTGTTGGAGCCGCCGAGGTACAGGAACGCCTGACCCAAGACCGGTACGAACAGGACAAGCTGTTCTATAAATACCTCTTCAATACTCAAATCAGGCAAAGGTTGATGAAGATCAGCAGCGTTTACGCTGACTTGGCCACTCACACCTTGATTTGGGACAACCAGGAAACGTTGGATATTAAAGGCTACATCGATGCTGTACAGAAGCTATCGACATCATTTGAGTTCGATATAGAAGAGGTTCGAACGCGGACGGGCCTACCTATCATTGCTGCAAAACAAACCGTGCAACCACTGGTAGAACCGCCCCAACCCCAGCAAAAAAAAAAGCCTGACGCAACCGTAAAGCCAATTGGTCCGGGTGCTCATATCAAGCCTGATTTTGTCATTTATGCAGCCACCTGGGATGCGGCAATTGACCGGCTGGCCAACCAAATCTACTCGGGCGAAGTCAAACCAACCGATCTAGACAAAGATTTGGTATTAAAGAACTATGCCGCGTTCAACAAAGAAGCTGAGAAAGCGTGGGGCAAAGATTACTATGATGAAGGTTTGCCCCGCCGTTTTCGTGAAAACTTTTTGAAATTCGCCGGGGCCAAGTCTCATGATCTCATGAGCAAGTTGGCTGACATCAATGCCGGGAACATTAGTAAAGATGACTTTGTCAGGCAGGCAAAAGCGCTTGTGAGCAAACACAATGAAACCTGGTTAACAACCGAGCTCCGCTATTGCAGCACTTCCGTTAGCGCTGCCCAGGATTATGCCACCTACCTGGATGATATTGACATTTATCCAAACCTCAAGTGTCGTACAATGCAGGATGAAGATGTCAGGGACAGCCATGCCGCCAATGAAGGTATTATAAAGCCGGTCAAAGAATGGACGTCAATGCCACCTTTTGATCATGGGTGTAGGTGTTGGTTGGAACAAACCATTGAATCACCAACAACGGGCCGGAGGCTACAGGGAATTAAATACAATAACAACCCACACCAGTCCGGAGAGGTGTTTACCCAGGAGCAAAGCTATTTTAAGAACATTCCAGACCGTAACCGGGGCCTGATCCGCGACAATACCGAGCAAATGAAGGCTTTCATGCCTTACAACCGAACCATAAAAGCAGGTGATAATAAAGTTTTCGTGAATGATTTTGCCGATTTGGCCGATGTTGAAGCGTCTGTTACAGCGGCTAAAAAGGTAGCCAAAGAACTGGAGGATGTTTATATCCGTCCACACATCGAAAACAGCGACAAAACAGCCTTTAAAAACCCCGAAATAGGGCTGGGAAAACCGAACAATTTGGCTGATTTAAAGACTTTCGATGCCAATAATTCCACTTCCACCATGTCATTTATTAAGAATAGCATTAAGTCAGCAAACCGGCAACAGTGTGCCTCTGTAGTGCTTGATTTAACACATGCACCTGAAAACAATTACCTTGCACTCGCAGCGCGTAAGCTTCGTGGTGATTTGTCAGATACGAGCAAGGTCAACAGGAATATCAAACAGGTCATCATTATCAGAGGAAACAAGGTGCTGAAGGCGACCCGGCAGCAGATCAACAGCAAGAAGTTCATGGATTATTTTAAACTTGATTAAAATACAAAAGGCAAATGCCGGAAACATTTGCCTTTCGAGCCGAGATCGAGCAACGCTCTCTCTCACTGCAAATATACAATAATTATGGCAGAAAAAAACAACGTACCGAATTTTAGACAGATGGCTAACGAGCTGAGAAAAAACGCCTCTCGTTACGCAGCCAGTGAAGCCGTGAAGTTTTTCAAAGACAGCTTTGTGAATGGCGGTTTTACTGATACGTCTTTTCAGCAGTGGCAGAAACCAAACAATCCATTGGCCGGTAAGCGTACCATGTATAAAACCGGTAAGCTAATGCGATCCATAAAAAAGAAGCGGGAGACAATGGCCCAGGTTATCGTTGAAGCTGATTCAGAATATGCAGACATTCACAATAGCGGAGGAACCATCACTGTAACGGCACAAATGAAAAAATACTTTTGGTCCAGATACTATGAGTTTGTTGGTAAGGTAACCACCAATAAACACGGAGCTGTGTCATTGAATAAATCAAACCGAGCCCTCGGAGCAAAAGCCATGTTCTGTAAACGCATGGCTCTTATGCCGGTTGGATCAAAGATCAAAATCCCTAAACACCAGTTCATGGGTAATAGCCAAACCCTTATGAAAAACTTTGATGATTGGTTTGGGAATGTAATCAAAACCCAGGTTGAAACACAATTCAATAACCCAACAGTTGCCATTGAAACAGAAACTATTTAAACTGCATTTAAACGACTTGAATTATGGAAGCATGGACGGACCTTTACACCGAATTAGCTGAAAGGATCAGCAACAAGATACCGGAAATAGAATGGGTTGATCTTTGGCATGAACAGGTATCATACCTCACGAAAGATTTACCATTCCCGGCACCTGCTGTATTCATAGGATTCAGCACGAACAGTTGTGAGGATTTAAGCCAACTAATCCAGGAATGCGACACGCAGATAGATTTTTATTTGTTTTTCGAGACGTTCAGCGATACTTACCAAGGATCGTACAATCAGGGCAGCGCGCTTGACTATTTGCGCCTGTTGACCAAGCTACACACCTGCTTTCATGGAATAAGTGGCGCCAACTTCCAAACCATGCGCCGGGTTGATATACGCCGGGAAGATTCAGGCGGCGCCGGCAACCTGTACCGCATTTCATTTAACTGCAACGTAGAGGATGCAAGCGCTCAAAAAGAATTTGACGAGAATGCTGTAAATGAAATTACCGTTGTGAGGGAAGATATTGAAAGGCCAACAAACACGGACGCCATGCCGCTATTTCATCTGCCTTTGTAACGTAAAATAACAGTCGCTGATATTCCATCCTCCCAAAGTCGGACGGAACATAGCTTGATGTTAGCGGCAAGCGAACAGATCGCGTTGCGCCGGAACTTTTGGTTTAATTAACGGCTGATATTTTGCAGAATGATTTCCTTTGATCCAAACCGTCCAATTCACTTCCATTGTTGGTGCAGCGGATTTTTGTCCTGGCTTTCGTTCCTGGTATAAAAAATCTGGTCGCCACGTCAGCGGCAAGATCCACGCGGGAGGAAATTTCGCATAAAGATCAGCGCGTGATTTTGCGTGCCAGTACTGCGACTTTAAAACCATTGCAACGATTGGAGCGTCTGAAATGGCTTTTTCTATGAAACGTTGCGAACAATCAAAAGGCGGGTTGGTAATAATTGCATTTGCTTTACGGTTTGTATTGAAAAAATCATGTCCGGTTTGGATATCGGTCGCAATTACATCGTGTCCGTAGGATTTCAGGACATCAACCATTGCATTATTACCGCAAGCTGGTTCCCAAATTGTCATTTTTTCCAGC
>OBJA01002506.1_pt1 | contig 10487 bp, 9 predicted proteins | sample 1519751 | NCBI WGS metagenome assembly OBJA01 (sample SAMEA3881238, study PRJEB22517) | soil metagenome | biome: lake sediment; feature: soda lake sediment; material: sediment, water from around vicinity | place: India | collected 2013-12-23 | depth 3 m
CAATCCAAAATCAATCCTTTTATAATCTCCATCAGAACCCCATTCAATATCTTCTTCAATATCGTCCATTTTCCATTTCCCGGTTAAGCCGATGCCTGCATAAGGGCCAAACTGTCCGAAAACCCTGGCGCCTCCTGCATCAAAATACGCTTTCCCTGTAACCGGAATGTCTAAATACATCAGGTTCAGGCTGATATCATCCACATCTTCTATTGAATATTTAACCCCTTTGCCTGAAAGAAGTAATCCGGCTTCCACTGCAAATTTTTCACTGCCTGGGAATTCAATTGTAGGGCCTGCATGAAATCCGGGCTTCAATTTTAAGTCTTCGTCTGAATCAAAATGGAGGCCCGATAAGTTCAGCCCGGCTTTAACTCCAAATATTTGAGCCGATGCTTCATTGATTGAAATAATTACAATCATGAATGCCAAAATAATTCCTAGATTTTTCATAAGTAATTAATTTTTATTTTAATTGTCGGATGGAACCCGCATGATGAATTTCATCCTTATTTTTTAACGAATCATGCCCGTTTCATAACATTTTTTTATTTTCCGGGCATGGCCTTTCAGCTACACCCATTTATTAGAGTGGGTTCCGGACTCCACTTGTAATATACATGATTTAATAAATGCATAGTTTTGCCACCTATGCTACTGCCTGTAACATACCATAAAGGTCATATTTCCGCAGGGGCTAAGAATAATAATATTGGGGTATTTTATTCTTAAATTGTCAAACCAAATTTATGGAAGTATGACATAAAATAAAATACCCAGTTGTGGGTAAATTATAATGAATCTAAATAGTTGGGTAAATTTTTCTATATCAGGTCGAATGCCTGTGCAAAGCAGGTGAAATCGTAATTTGTTTTAAACCCGAGTTTCCGTTTGATGTTTTTCCTGTGTGTTGCTACCGTTTCCTTCGACAAAAACAAATGGTTTGAGATCTCTTCGGAGCTGCATCCGTTGGCTACAAGCTTTAATACCTCCACTTCTCTTTTTGTCAAAGTTTTCATCATTTTAAAGTTCTGACGCAGATAATTATTTTCATCGAGAAGCCTCTGTACTTTTGATATCATATAGTGGTACTGGTTGATAGGAACGGCAGCGATCATTGTCAATAGGGGCAGTCCGTTGTCGTCCTTCATCAGGATTTTTACGCCGTTGAAATACCAGGTCCACGGATGTTCTGCTGAGGGTCTTACCTGCTGGAAAAAGGAAACTATTTCATCTGCATTGTTCCGAAAAAGAAGATCCTTGAGATAAGGTGTATATTCATTTGCCTCCTCTTCATTAAAAAACCGCTGAAAGTAGGCAGGCCCCATTTCGTGCAGTTCTTCCAGCGTAACACCCAGGATATTGCGTCCCCGTTCCGACATATACACAACCGTCAAAGTCTGAACATTCATTACAATCAATACGGCAGGAATGTCATTTTCAAACTTCTTAATTTCCTCAATTTTAACTTCAATTCTTTTTTCAATGGGTATAGTCAACAATTTAGCTGTGTTTTCCATGAGTTCTGCATTTTGTTTAAGATACTTAAAAAATTCATTTCATGAACATATATGTCTAATAAATTGGCACCTGCGTGTGAAACAAAAATCAGGAAGTGGACATAGTCCTTGTTTCAGCAGTAAAAAACTTGCTGCAAAATAAGTTCTGTACTTCAAGCCGCCATGCATTAAGGTGGTATTTTAAGTTGATTTCCTGCCGATACCGAATTTTTCTGCAGGATGCTCCTTGCCCAGGGGTTCAACATGTACAATAACATCGTAAATACTCCCGACAGTCAGAATGATTTGTTTTTCCACCTCCTGGGCAATAAGATGGGCTTCATTTAAAGTGATTTCACCATCAACTTCAACATCAAGTGCGATCACATATAAATTTCCTATGGTCCGTATTCGAGCCCGGTGTGGATTAAGCGCTCCGGGAACCTTATCTACGGCATCGAAAATCCGGTTATAAATGGTTTCATCTTTTATCCCGTCGAGCAATTCAATATTTGATTCCATAAATATTTTTATTGATGACCGGATGATAAAAAAACTGATGATAAGGCCTGCAAATGAATCAAGAATGGGCAGGTTCAAGAGGAAAGTAAAAACAAGGCCAATAAGTACACCACCAGAAACCAAAACATCATTCCTCATGTTCACTGAGTTGGCCACAAGCATAGGGCTGTCGATGCGTTTACCCTGCCGGTACTGATAGAATGACAACAGCGATTTTCCGACAATGGAAACAATTGTTGCCCCTATTGCCAAGGTACCAGGAAGTACCTTTTCACTAAATTTGAAAATGCTCTGCACCGACAAAACAAGCATTTGAGCACCTGCAAAGAAAATTATAAGCGACAATATTTTAGTAGCAATGCCTTCTGCTTTATCGTAACCATAAACATATTTCTTATTGGGGGGCTTATTCATGACTTTTGCGGTAAAAATCATCACAAGAGAAATCACAACATCGGTAGCAGAATCTATCCCATCACTAAGCACAGCAAGACTGCCGGTTATAAATCCAGCAACTACCTTTATCAGGGACAATAGGGTGTTTCCGATAATACTTATATATGAAGCTTTTATCAAAACCTGCTTTTTTTCCATATGCCTTTGATGTTGAACTGCAAAATTACCAGATAAAAAAAAAGCAATTACCGGCACCAACCACACCAACAAAGCTTTATCCGCTAAAAGCTTCAGACACCCGGAACATTAAAATTCTTTTGATGAAATTCCTTGCTTTGTTCCGAGGTTGTGAAAAGTTTAATTATTTCACAACCTGAATTCCCGACAGCAGGTATATTTTCAGTCACCAAATTCGCTGCAATCTTCAGAAGGTACATAAACTCCTGCCGCCTGCTGGTAAACCAAAGTGGCACCCAAATGCCCGGTATAAATCAGAAATCCTGAACCTGCGAGAGAGAGAACAACCACAAAAATTTTAATAACCTTTTGAATTTTTTTCAGGGACCCGAGGTAGTCGATGATGACAATCCCTGAGGCCGCTGCAAATAGCCAACCTACGATATATGCATTCGTTTGATGAGCTTTAAGCACCGGCGGATCACATATCTGGCGGGAAACCATACCATCGGCCAGGTTTCCGGTGTAAATGGCCAGCCACGCCCCCAGAGCTCCAACTATCAGCAGAATTCCTCCCATTTTTTCATAAAAGGAGCTCCTGGTGAAAAAACCAATCATGAAAAACACAGACCCTATAAGCAAGACCGATAATGGCAAATGAACGGAAAGCGGATGCCAGATTTCAGTTCTCCAGAATTGCGGCAGGTCATTCATTTCCACTCAGTATTTTCACCGACAGCGGGTCTAGCCTGTTACCTACTTTCTTTACCTCAACTTCTACCTCCTGCCCTTCTTCCAGTTCCGAAAATGGAACTGCCTGCCCGTTTCGGGTTAATTTTGTTTCCTCGATGAAATAAAGCTCAAGTGTTTTATTGTCTTCTATCGTTACATAGATTTCTGTTTTCTCAGGTTCCACTTTCTTAATCTTCCCGGTATATGTACCTGATTCAACCACATCAGTACCTCCTCCACAGGAGGAAATGAAAACATTTAAAATAAAAATCATTGTGAACAGAAAATAATTTTTCATAGTAGTTATTGTTAATTTAATTGATTACAATTATTTTAATATAGAATGTCTGAATTTTAATATTTTACCCCAAATTTCACTGGTTCTGCCTTCAGCTCTTCCCTGATGCCAAAGCGGTAGCTTAATCCCAGGGAGAACTGGTAATGGGTGTCATCGATAAAATAAGGCGCTTCTCCCCATAGAAGTGTTGGCTCAAGTGTTATTCTTTTAAAAGGGAAACTTCCCGACAAATACGTCATGCTACCAAGATTGCTTCCCACCCTCAGGGATGTAAAATCAGACAAGCCCAGGCCTGTTCCAATACCCAGCTGTTGCCTGAAACCGGGTAATGCAGAAGGAAAATGATCGGCCAGATGATAGTCGGCAAAAAACCATTTGCTGTGTCCAAGACGCAGGTAAATCCGGGGATAAATGACAGGGGATTTATTTCCGGAACTGGCCATGCCACCTCGCTCTTCAGATAGATCCTCGGTAACATAGTTCAAATTTCCCAGATGAAGGCCCGCGCCCACACCTACCCATTTTGATTCATAATTCACGTACGGGGAAACATCCACCAGATTAAAATCTTTAATGTTGGTATCAGAAAGCCGGGTTTCCTGTTGATGCCCGACAACAACCTTCGCTCCATAAGTGAACTTTTTAATTTCAAAAGGCTTTTCTTCACTTATCTCGAATGCAGCAGCAGCAAGTTTATATTCCTGTTGAAAATACTGAATGTTTGAATAGCTGTCACACCCTTCACCGCTATGAAACTCATGGCTGTTTATTAAATCTCCACTGCCAAGACCTAGTTTCAGGGTTTTATACTTTTTGACCAATATTGAATCCCGGGCATTCTCTTTGTAGGTTTGGGACAACAGAAAAAAAGGAAGAATAAATCCTGCGAGGCAGACCCATTTATAAGGCTTCCTAATGAACAGATTTACCATGTGATAAACCGGAAAAGCAAAAGCTATCAAAAAGGTCAGCAGCATAACGGCCCTCTCTGAAACATCAAGCCACTGTCTGATGGTAAGAAAAAACATAAACAGCAAGAGCAGCCAAAAAAAGGTATGGTGAGGTGACAGGTCGGTTTTAACCAGTCGGGCAGTTTGAACGGGAAGGCGTTCTCTTAATACAAGCCAAATAAGAAGTATAAGTACACCAGGCAACAGCACGAGTTGGGTGATGTTGAAAGCACCCATCATGCTGCCACCAATGACATGGGCATTGATATCACGAAAGAATTCGGAAGCAAATCTTACCGCAAGCATCAATAAAAACGACAGGATAAGTAAACTGCCTGATTTGTAAAGTCTGTTTCTGAAGTGAAGCAGTAATAAGATGGCAGCCATCATACCACCTGCTTCATACAACTGCACGGGGTGCACAGAAAGAGAAACCAAATCATGATGGGAAAGCAGGCTTTCATTGAACTGATGAAAATGTGGCAATGTATTAACCGGATACTGCACAGCCCAGGGAAGCGAACAGGGTTTTCCAAAACAGCAGCCTGTTAAAAAGCACCCAAAACGCTGTATTGCAATCCCAAGTGGCAGAGCTACAGCAAATGCATCGGCAATGTTGTGACGGAACCGCAGCAGGTAGAATCCGCTCAGAAATCCGGCCAGTCCAAAAAGTAAACCCCCGAGCAATGACCTGCCCTGAGCCTGCGGCATCCTGTACCGTGTAAATAACTCGTTCCACTCATCAAACCCGAAGGTGATCACTTTTGTGCCGGCAATAAAGAAAATTCGGGTTATAATGATTAATATCACCCATTTCATTATCGGAATCTTCCGCTTGTATGCTTCTAAAAGCAATACCATCAATCCAATTAAAAATGCAAAATTGTAGAAAAGCTCATACCAGGGACCATTTGCCGAAATCAACAGGCTATTCTCCATGGCTTCATTGTTAATTGATTTATTATAATAAAGTTACGAAATGTTTTATTTATATTATTCTTTTGACTTCAGAATATTAAAGTAATACTATTCACAACAATGGCTGGTTTTTAGCAGGTGATTTGAAATCATTTGCTCAGTACCTGCAGGGTTTAATTCACTATTGGAATTTAGGTAACAAGAATTGATTATTTTCGTATATTGCTTTACAGAAATCAATATAAACTGCATGAAAACTATTACCCTGTTGATGGCATTTTTATTTGTTACAGCCAATCTTTTCGCACAGGCAGATCTGGATTCCATTTATACACGGAAGGGGGAAGTATTAGTAGGAAAAGTTAAAGAGATAGGGCACTCAGAAATCAGGTACATTCAGCCACAGACGGATTTGGAGGTGGTATATGTATTACTTATAAGCGACATCGACCGGATTGTTTTTTCAGGAGGCCAGGTACAAAAATTCGAGCCGGATGCAAAAAAGCCGGGAACCATTGAGGCCAATTCTGAGGAACTTTTCCTGGTTCAGAACAAGAATGCCCTGAAAATTGACTTTCTCGCACTGGCTGCCAACACACTGACACTTACATACGAACGGTGCCTGAGGCCGGGGAGGTCATTTGAATTTTCAGGGGGTATTATCGGTATGGGATTAGGGCTGGAGGATGAAGATGCATCGGGTTTTCTACTTCGCGGGGGATTTAAATTTGCCAGAAATCCTGATTTTTACATGAAAGAAATGCGCTATTCCCATATATTAAAAGGTTCGTACCTGAAACTTGAACTGGATTTTGCAAATTATTCGGTAACAGGTTCCGACAGTTTCTTCGAGAATGACAAAAGGTACGACAATACAAAATGGGCATTCCTTGTGGTGATGGGTAAACAGTGGGTATACAGCGACAGCTTTTTAATCGATTTTTTCAGCGGGATAGGATTGGGTGGCAACTCTTTGGAAAATCTTGATTTGACATATCCCTATGGATTCGCTACTCTTGGCGAGGATTTTCCTTTAGCTTTTTCTTTTGGCCTGCGCCTGGGATTTTTGCTGTAACGAAAGAGGAAGAGGGCGATCGGTCCCTTCAGGATAAAATGAAATCCGTATTTTAGTATCTAGACTAATAGTATCAGGTATCAGAACAGGAAAGCAAGGACCTTCATGGTTCTTTATTCTATTTCGTTCATCAATTAACGACCTCTCCCAACCTCCCCGAAGTGGAGGAGCAGGACGCTCTGTGGCAGGGTTTTCCTAAATCTGCACAAATAATAAGGTTACCGGATAGGTTGGCATCGCCGGTTTCTTAGTTTAATTATGAAATAAGATTTTTTTTGGGATGCCTGCTGGGATGGAATCCTTAACTTAAATCAATAGGAGAAACCATTCGCTTGCCCGGAATTCCATCCATTAATAATAACCACCCTGTCTCTTCTTGTGGGAAAGAAAACCTTAACCTGGATTTTTTAATGTTTGCTGATTAAAAATCCATTCATCTTATTATTTTGTAATTAATATTTTGTAAATTGTCTGTACTCAAGAAGCTATGAACCAATACGTTTTAATTAATCCAACAGGTTAATTGAAACATGCTCTTTTTAAGTTTACGCTGGCCATTAAAACAATCCCGGATTTACGTAAACTTCATACGTAAAAAAGTTAGCTATCAAAAATCAACGAGTTATGTCACCCAGAGAAGAGTTATTTCAGGAAAAACAACGCTATGAGACCTTCCAGTTTCCTCCAAAAATCTGGTGGGACCCTGTACCTGACTGGTTTAGGATAATCAACAAGGAACAGTGGTTCAAGTTTGCCGAACTGGAAATTGAATTGCGTAAAAGAGAATTGGATATTCTTGAACAAAGGGTAAAGGGGTTGCAGGAAATAATGAGATGATCTCATCCTGCGTGGCTCCTGCAGTCTTTTGGTTACCGGCAATCTGATTTCTAACCTTATTATTGATGAAAAAAAAACCTAAAACAGATGTGATTTTAATTGGGTATGAAGACCAGGAGAATCTTGGTCTTCGCTCAATTAAAGCTTATCTGGATTTCAGGAACCAGGTTTCTGTAATTCTTCCCTTTAAGCCTGGCAGGGAAGCGGAAATCCTGGAGGCTGTCAGGCAGTTAAATCCTCAACTCATCGGGTTCTCCTTTATTTTCCAGTATACAATTCATGATTTCAGGCACCTGATCGGTTACCTTCGCAAGAACGGCATAAGCTGTCATTTTACTGCCGGAGGCCATTTCCCAAGCCTTGAACCCCTGGTTATTTTCGAGGAGATACCTGAACTGAACAGCATTGTCAGGTTTGAAGGAGAAGTCACCTTATCGGAGCTTATCTCCAATACCGGCCATCCGGAGGCCTGGAAAGGGATAGAAGGTCTGGCCTACAGAAACGGCACAGAGGTGGTAGTCAATCCACCCCGCCGGTTAATCGACAATTTGGATGCGCTTCCCTTCCTGTACCGCGACCGGTTTGTTGAGAATGCAGGTGGCATAAAAGCTGCGTTCATGCTGGCCAGCAGAGGTTGTTTGTACAACTGCTCGTTTTGCAGCATCAGGCAGTTTTACAGCAGTGTCCCTGGACAGTTGCGCAGGTGCCGTTCGGCAGAAAATGTTGTGGAAGAGATGTACCAGCTGTTTACAAAGCACAACATCCGCTTTTTCTCGTTTCAGGATGATGATTTTGCCAACCGGTCGATTCACCAACAGGCCTGGATGAAAGCTTTTCTTAAACAACTGGCCTTGAGAGGCCTGAAGGATGAAATCCGTTGGAAGATATCATGCCGCGTCGACGATTTGAATCCAGATTCATTGGAGAAGATGATGGAACATGGGCTGATAGCCGTTTACCTGGGTGTTGAGTCGGGCAATAATGAAGGATTGAAAGCCCTTAACAAAGGGGTAACCGTAGATCAGAACCTCCATGCAATCAGCTTGCTAAAGAAATACAACATAGCCATGTCAATCGGGTTCATGCTTTTTGATCCTTCTTCAGGAATTGAAACACTCAGGAAGAATATTGATTTTTTAAGGATAATTGGCGAAGACGGCTATTTCCCTGTTAACTTTTGCAAGATGCTTCCATACGCAGGAACACCCATTGAGAAGCAATTAAAAAAAGAGGGAAGGCTGACGGGAACTAAAATTCAGCCAGACTACAAATTTAACGAGCCGCTGGTTAACTGGTATTATTTCATAGTAAACCGAATCTTCTCCAGAAGAAACTTTGCACCCGACGGCCTGGTATCACTTTTACAGGCAGTGGAATTTGAATGCCGCCTGCGTCTATCATTTAATCAGAACCACGAAGACAAGATATTCCTTTCGAAAATCAAAGCCCTTACCTGCAGAGCCAATCTGGAGGCTGTTGATACCCTTGACAGCTTGCTGCAACTGCTGACTTCTTCCGACATCGATTATCTGCTGAATGAGAAATCCATACTTCTGGGATTAATTGAACAGGAATGGGAACAGGAGCTGGTACTGGAACAGGAGCTGGGAAAAATTGTATCAGGACAGTATCAGGATTATTAGTTTTAGTATCAGGATTATTCGTATCAGGTATCAGGACGAAGAACAGGCCTGATCAGAAGTCTTCTTTTATTGAAATTTTTGTTCATTTTGTCATGGCTCTTCTTTTCCTGATGCTTGTGTCTATTGGTCTTGTGTTCGTTTATTAGTCTTCCCTTCCTCTTCATGTTCTTCCTCTTCCATCTTTTTAACAATTTCAGCCTTTTTATCTTTCTTAGCGTGGCGTGCAGGTTGCACAGTGCCCCCGTACTTATAATCGGAATAGGCACGGGTAAATTCTGCCCCAAAGAATACAATCATTGAAGAATAGGATGTCCACAGCAGGATAAGGATTACAAACCCCGCAGCTCCGTATCCTGAACCCGGACTTGCCTGTCCGAAGTAAATGCCCAGGGCGGTCTTTCCAATAACAAACAACAGGGATGTAAGAAGAGAGCCCATCCATACCGTGCGCCACCTGATTGTTGCATCGGGCAGGTATTTAAACATGATGGCGAACAGAAAAGTGATGATTGCCAATGAAATTACAAAATTTACAACATGCGATAAAAACATGAAGTATTCCGGCAGATAATCTTCGAGAAATTTCCACAGCGCAGAAATAAGGGTGGTTACCACCAGTGATATAAGCAACAGGAAAGCGATTGTAATGATTAGTCCAAAAGAAAGCAGACGGGCTTTAATGATATTCCAGAAGCCTGTGGTGGCATCGGGTTTCACATCCCAGATAAAATTGAGCGATTTCTGTAATTGATAGAAAGCTCCCGTTGCACCAAAAAGGATGGTAGCGATACCTATTATGGTAGCAATAAAAGATTGATCTTCATCATAGGCCATATCCACTACTGCCTGTACCTGCCGGGCAGTATCTTCGCCCATTTCTTCCGCAATCTGTTCGTTTATATAGCCACTTATCCGGCTCTCCTCAAAAAAATAACCGGCAAGGGTAATAATGATTAACAAAAGGCCAGGCAAAGAAAAAATAGCATAATAGGCAATAATGGCACTTTCGCGCCAGGGGTCCCTGTCGTTCCAACGCTTGGCTGCCTTTTTCAGCATCTTCCAAAAGTTGATGGCTCTTCTTTTCATACGTAATTAATTTATTCTTTAATGGCCTGATGGAACTCGCAGGATGAATTTCATCCGTATTTGTGTTAAAAAATCATGCTTGTTTCATAACCTTTTCCTGTAGAGTCAACCCCTCATTTTCAATTGCTTTATGAATGCTCAACAACTACATTCTCTGAAAGTTCAATGCCAACACAGGTATGGGGATCCAGAATGGGCAGGTTGAAACCTGCTGGCATTTATTTTCTGCTTTTCTTTGTTTTCCTCTTTTTTTCCTCCGGTTCATTTTTTTTGTTTTCATTTTTCGCTTTAGCTGCATCAGGAATGTCCTCGTCCGGTTCGTCTTCCTTCTTTTTAATCATTTCTGCTTTGTTG
>OBJA01002507.1_pt1 | contig 10486 bp, 5 predicted proteins | sample 1519751 | NCBI WGS metagenome assembly OBJA01 (sample SAMEA3881238, study PRJEB22517) | soil metagenome | biome: lake sediment; feature: soda lake sediment; material: sediment, water from around vicinity | place: India | collected 2013-12-23 | depth 3 m
CAGCATCAGCGAAACCAGGTTGTTGGGTGTGCCAATCTGGTTGTGCCACCAGTTTTCGCAGAAGAAATCGTTTTTCACCCAAAACCCGAGCGACAGGATTACGGCATCTTTCACCTTTTTGCTTTTATGAAACTTTGAGCGGGGATTTTTAAACGCACGCGCCAGTTCCACCATATTTGACAAATGGAACCGGTGCTCAAAAGCGGTGCGCGAAACGTCTTCGTAGTTGATGCCGGGCCAGGTGCCGTCGGTGCGAAGGGTTTGCGACAGGTTTGCAATTTGGGCGTCATCGACTGGCGGTTTCATCAGGTCGGCCACTACCCGCTGGCGGATCACCTCCAGGTCTGACTTGGCTGCTGTGCCTGCAAATGATGTAAATATTAGTAGAATTAAAATAATTGTGTTTGTTCGAAGATTCATTTTTATATGGATTAGGTTTATTATTTCTTCTATGTTGAACTCGTCTTCCCCGTATGAAGGAAAGTCACCCTGAACTTGTTTCAGGGCCTCTTGCAAATAGGGATGCTGAAACAAGTTCAGCATGACGTTGCATTCATACGTAACCTTTTACGGTCTTTTATCCTTCCAAAGTTTAAAGTCGTCCCAATAAATCTGCAAAGTTTTTCCCTGGCTTCGCATGTAGTCGATCAGTTGTTTGGAAGTGTAAAGTTTGATCGGGTTGAAGTCAGTCACCCCGTCGGGGGCCGGGTCTTTTGTATTGTGCGTGATCCGCTTCAAATCAAAAACCACTTCTTTTTCACCTCCATCCGGTTGAATGGCCATGTAAAAACGGCCTTCTTCGGCATTGCCTTCTTTGTAATAATATTCCAGGGTGAACCATTTGCCGATCGGGACTTTCACCCGGTTGTTGGTGTCCGCCCACAGTGTGGTGTATTTTTGGCTGCCGTCTTCGAACAATTGGCAATCCTGCCCGTCAAGGATGAAAAAAAGATCGCTTTCGGCGGCGGTTGGTTTGCCAATCCCAAGTGTGATGCGGAAACCATAAGGAACTGTTTGGCTCCAGGTGATGTTGTTCCAAAATTCGGCAATCGTCAGCCAGTGTATTTTATCGGGAAAGGTACGGACGGTGTTGAAATCTTCCGTCAGAAAGATGCGCTCCGACTGGTAAAATTCTTTCAAACCTTTGTTGCCGTACAGGTTCGCCTGAATGCGGCCTTTTTTGCCCTCCACGTTTGGTTTGTCGAGCCAGAAATGCAGCACATGGTTTGATGGATTCCCCGGCTCGGGAATGATTTTAGCAAAACGCATGGTCGAATCGCCGCCCTGGTACTGCAGGTTGAAATTGCCGATGTCGGGATGGTTGTCGAGATCGTTCACCCAGTCGTTGTGGCCGGGAAAAGACAGGTCGGTCCCGGTAATATCGGCTTCAGACCCTCTTGCCACAACTTTGGAGGCAGGTTCAAACCCCGATTGAAAGATCAGTTCGCCTTCATGGGTTTGGGTCTGCTGTTCCTGTGCGCACGAAGGAAAAAACAGCAGGATTTGAAAAAGAAGTAGCAGATAAAATGTTCTCATATTTTCAATGTTTGAAATTGTTGAATTATTTCACTGTTCCGTCAGGAACAAAATATGGGTAGAAAAAAGATTTAATTAAAACCTGTTGTCCCGTACGGGACAAGATGAATAAGCTAATTGCAAATTTTCTACCCATATATTTTCCCTCCGGGAAATGTTAGATAATTTCTCACGATTTTGATCAACCCGAACTTCGGATTCGCCGGTTACCGCTATCGTGGGTATCTAAAAACACCATTTTCGAACTCAATTCATCATGATAAACTGCTCGTCGCTTATTTTTTCCTGTTGTTCAGCGCTTCCGTTTCCGGCATACGTGTTCTTTTCGGCCTGCAGGTCTTTTGCTGAATAAGATTCCAGCCCGAATCCGTTGTTGTAGTGGATCAGGTTGTTTTTCAACTGAATATCATCCGATCCGTCATACAGAAATTCAACCATCACTCCGCTGCGGTCGTTACCTTCTATCAGGTTCCCGGTGGCCGAAATTTTTGCACATTCCGTAATGAGCAGCCCATAATAGCCGTTGCGGGCAATTTCGCAATTGCTGATCGTTACGTTTTTACATTTGGTCAAGGCCAGGCCGCTGCCAAAAGGCGAGGTGTCCAAACGGCTGTCTTTTACAGTCACGTCCGTACAATGTGACAATAGCAGGTTGTGTTGCAATTTGGGACCGGGCACCACACTGGAACCGTTTTCGGTGAAGTCGCAGCCAATGACATTCAGTTTTTCAGCCCCGGAGATAAACACGCCGTTGTAGGTACAGTTTCTGACGGTGAGGTTTTTCAGGGTGATGTTTTTCATCTGCCCTTCAAATTCGCCTAAAAACAGGATACCGCCGCGGTTGGCGGAGCTCCGGAACGAACGGGTTGAGTTGGGGTCGGTTCCTCGGTCCACTTTTGGAGCGCCTTCCACCACCAGATTGCCAATCACCACATCATGCAAATCGGGCGACTCGGCAACAATGGCGTCTCTTCCGGCGGATGGGTCCAAAAGCAGGATGGTTTCCAATCCTTCGCCCGACAAAGTTATCCCGCTGGGTATTTTTAGGGCGGAAGGAAGGGTATGCACGCCGGCAGCAGCAAGCACTGTGCCGCCATTTTTTGTCGCTTTGTTCAACGCTTCCTGAAGGGACTGACCCGGTTCAACGCGGATGGCACTGGCCGGGATTTTTGTAACTGCTTTTTCCATTGCACCCGCGGGCCAGGCGATTTTTGAAGGTGCCGGTGCCGGTTGTTTTGTTACCGGTTTTCCCGAAGGCGCCCGAAAAGCGGTGAGAATGCTCCGGCTGGCAACCGGGCGGATGGAGTCGGCTGCCATTTTGGTGTAGGGCATGTCCAAGCCCAACGAAGTGTAGTGACGGTAAACGTACTCATAATCATCGCGTACCCTTTTGGCCCGCTCCGAAATGGTACCATAACAATGCGGGGTGTGGCCCATCAAAAATTGCGCGGTGTATTCGTAACCCAGCGCGAGCCGGTTATCTGCAATTGAAAAAAGGTCGGTTCCCTGCGTCCAGGCAATGCGCGCAGCACCGGCAAATTCACCCAGGCCCAGTTGCACATGCGCCTGGTCGCGCATCGACTCCTGGCATTGCCCGCTCGGATAGATGTATTTGAGCAGGCTCCCGTTCACCGGGGCATGCAAAAAATGATCAATGGCGTTGGCATACATTTCCTGGTTGTCGGTAAACACCGCAATGGCCAGGATGGCATGGATGATGGCCCCGTCCCAGTTGCCGTTGGCCTGCGGAAAATAAAACCGCATCAATGGGTAATAAACGGTCATCAGCATGTTTTTGAAACTGTCAATATCTTTTTGTTGCCAACCAGCGTTGGTGTAGCGGAGGATTTCAGCAGCATTGCATAGTTTGTGACCGGTCCAGCCTGCCAGCAGTTTGGCATCGTTGTAATCGAAATCCCAAAGCACCGGCGACCAGGCATTTAATATTTCGATGGCTTTTTCTGCATAAGCTTTATCCTCCGTGATGTACCAAAGAAGCGCGCAGTTATAAGCCATATCGGCGCCTTTTGACAAATCGTCGCCACCGATGTTTGGCTTTCCGTACGGGCCGCGCAACACATGGGCAAATGGCTTGACTTCAAAATTGAGGTTCGTGGATTCTTTTAAACGATCAAAGGCATCCTTCCAGGGCTGCTCGCCAAGAAGGACCTGTTTTTTCATATACTCAAGGTCTTCTTTGGTTTGGTCAATGCCGGGATGGATAAACTGGCGGGCAGTAATGGTTTCTGAAAAAACAAAACTGAAAAACATTGCCGCTAAAAATAACGTGAAATGCAGTTTCATAGTTAGGTTTGGTTTAGAAAGGACAATTTAGAAATTATTCAGGGCATACCGTGCTTTTTACTTCAACAATATGCCCTGAAATTCTTTTTGATTCAGCATGAACAACGATAAAAAAAGAAGCCCGGCCCAAAACAAATCCGGACCAGAGCTTCGATTGCTCGTTATTTCATCTGATATCTTTTAATGCTGACAGTCATCGACTTCGCGTTGTTATTAACCGAGTTTACAAAGATATAAGCCCGGTATTTGCCATCGGCAGTTTCAACCCAGGCCCCTGATTCAGCTCTCATATTAATTCCGTAATCAGGGGTATTGGTGAAATCGTACTGTTCAAAATCGACATCGTCAATAAAAATACCGTACTGCAAACGTGCCAGGTGCTGGTCCCTCAGACCATATTTTTTGTCGAATTTGGTGCTGTTGCTAAGGCCTGCCGGCAGTGTCACCCCCGGAAGATATTCGGGGTTGCTTCCCGGTGAAACCAATGCATGGGCAAATGTTATTCCTGTAATTGCCCGGTAGAGATAAACCAGGTCAATTTTGGCAGCATTTGCGGCGGCGTTGGCAGCGTTGTAAACGGCCATGTCAGCAATGGACAAATAACAATTTGCATTGTCGGTAAGCACAAGGTCAAGTTTCATGTCCATTTTGGTAACGGCATAAGGTCCCATGTTGTAGGTAACGGTTTTGCCATTACTTGCTTTGGCTGAGAAAGTGAACGAAACGTTTTTGCCGCGGGCTTCTTCCGGGATTACGTAGAAATAGCGCAAAGTGGCGGCACAGGTGTCTTTGGTGAAAGTTACATCAGTTTTTGTGCCGCTTGTTACGGAAGGATCGCCGATCTGGATGCCGACATCTTGTCCTGACCCGCTGGTGTAGTAGGATTTGTTTTCAAGGTAAGTCCCTGTTGCTCCGGCAATTGATGCTTCAACCTGAGCTGATACAATTTTTCCCAGATTCTGAGGCAAAGCCATCGCATAAGCAAATTCAATTCTCAATCCTACCACATTCGGACCAAGTGTGCGTTTGATGCAATCGTTTTGCAGATCAGTCCCCGCTGCGGGAATGGCATATTCATCTTCCTGGCAGGCCGAAATGAACATGATCAGGAACATGATTGGTATTAAGCTATAATATTTAAGTCGCATAGTCGAGTTAGTTTAAGGTTTGGGTTGAACAGTTACAAACACGGTATAGGTTTTCCGCACCAGGCGGTTGCCCGAAACCACATCCCATTTTTTTGGATTGGCCAGATCTGAGAAATCCACTCTTCCTGTAATTTTAGGATCAAGTTTCGCATCGGTGACCAATGAAAACTGGGGGTACAGGTTTTTCAGGTCGGTTCCGTAGAAAACTTCAACGTTTACAGTTTGAGCAGTGGTGTCGATAACTGCACTTTTTGTGCGGACAGTTTGATGGTCGCTTCCTAATAATTCGAAATTACTGACATAACATTCGCCCCTTTCGGTGATCAGGAGTCCATCTTCGTCAACCGGAAAATCGTTGCAAGCCACCAGTGAAATAATAAAACAGGCAATAACTGATGGTATGATTAAATATTTTTTCTTTTTCGTAATCGAAATTTTCATTGCTATATGCTTTAAAATTTTCATAATTAAATATTATAACCAGGGTGTGTTCTGGGTCAGGTTCGGGTTGCGGTCGCGTTCTCCCGGAGGAATACGGAAGATATAGCACTGTTCATAGTTCCGTTCCGACCTGTTTTGGAAGTAGCGTGTTACATTCGCTCCATGAGTATCCCTTGTCCATTTGCCGTCGCTGTAGGGTGCTCCCCAAACACGTTCGATGGCCCTCCAGCGACGGAGGTCAAATCCGCGGTGCCCTTCACCCAATAATTCCACGATGCGTTCCTGTTCGATGGCATCAAAGAAAGCTTCTTTTGACGCGATTTTGTCAGCGGCCAGGGCGGGCAGATTTCCGCGGTGACGGATCCGGTTAACCAAAGCAATGGCATCGGACTGCGGCCCGTAAGCTTCATTCGTGGCTTCGGCATACATCAGGTAAACATCGGCTAAACGCATCACAGGCCAGTTGTAATCGCCCTCGCTGCGGCCCTGCCCAGGGTAATTGCGAAGAAATTTACGCAGAACATAGCCTGAGTTGCTGCCATCGGTGTTGTAGGTGATGTATTTAACGCCATCAATAGTTACTTCGACGTTCCACGTTTTATAGATAAACGGACACCAACCGGTGGATTTTAAAGAAGTCAGCCCGATACTCTTTTCATAATCCCACATGATAGAGGCTTTCATCCGGTAGTCGCGGTTGAGGTAACTTTGGGGATTAATAGCTGAATTGGGTGCTGTTCTGGCCCCTGTGGTTGTCGGAGTCATCGGCACCAATGGCGTTGCGAAATCACCAGTGATGGTGGATTGATACCGGTCAGCAATTTCGTAGCGGGGAGATACCCAGCATTGCGAACCTTCGTGTGAACGGCCGGCAACATCGCGCATCAGCTCTTCACCTTGCCCGGTACCGGTTCCACCGTGTGTGAAGGTCATAATCATTTCGCCATCGGCGTTTGGGTTTCCGGTTGAGGGGATAAACAGGTAATAGTAGTTTGGCAACACATCCGCCTGGCTTAATGTTCCCCATTCGCCGGGTTCGCCGTTTCGGAAAAGATTTAGCCCATAGTTTTCGATAACTGCTTTAAAATCGGCGGCAGCAGCTTTGTAGGCGGCGTCGGCTTCCGTTGCGCTTGGGCTGAAGTCTTTCAGTTCAGGCCATCCAAACTTGTTCCAGCTTGCCCAGTATAATTGTAATTTGCCCCTGAAAGCCAAAGCAGCAGGTTTTCCGGCACGGCCATTTGCTGAACCTTTCACCGGAAGTTTGTCAAATGCGTAGGTAAAATCTTCCATAATCGCATCCTTAACTTGTGCAATGGGCGTCCGGGAAATGTCAGCCACTTCATCGTTATCGGTCACAATATTTGTAAAATATGGTACATCGCCCCACATAGAGATCAGCCTGAAATAAACCATGCCACGCAGCAAACGGGCTTCGCCGATAATGGTTTCGAGGTTGGCTACTGATGACGGGCTGGCTGTTGCCAACATCTTGGTCACATTTTCAATGACGTAATTGGTCCGGTTGACACCGCCATACAAATACCGGTAATATTTATCGAAACTTCCGGCGTATCCTTCAGGGTTATAGTTGCCGCCATTGTAAGCATCGCCTAATCGAAGGTTATTATTTGTGGTACTTGTTCCACGGGTTCTGATGTACTCGCCATGGCCGTCAAGATAATAATCACGGTCAAAAAGCGGCCGGACAGAGGAATAAGCCCCCATCAGAGCAATAGTGGCATCAGCTTCAGTTTGCCAAAAAGCGTTTGCCCCCAAATCAACAGGTGGCTGTTGGTCGAGCAGGTCCTCGGTGCATGAGCCGGCAAACAAGGTTAAACCTGCAAAAACAACGATGAACAATATTTTTGAATGTATTCTTTTCATAGTTTTCTTGTTTTAGATACCAATGTTAATACCTAGTGAGAATGATTTATTCAGCGGATACGCATCGTTGGAGTGGGCGCTCTTTTCGGGGTCCAGCCCACGGTATTTTGTGAAGGTAGCCAGATTTTCAGAGGTGCCGTATATCCTCAGGCTTTCAACACCCATCCGTTTCAACAGGCGCGGGGGAATGGTGTAACCCAACTGAACGTTTTTTAAACGCAGGTAGCTCATGTCATCCAGCCAGAAAGTAGATTCTTCCCGGTTGGCGTTCCCATTTAAGCGGGGCCATTCGGCGCTGCGGTTGTCCCAGTTCCAGGTATTTCCCCAATGGTCCCAGGTGGAGGCATAACGTTGTGTCCCGAAATTGACATTGTTGTAAATGTTCAACCAGAAGTCTTTTCTTCCGGCAGCTCCCTGAACCAGGACAGCCAGGTCAAAACCTTTCCAGGCTGCGCTGAAATTCATACCGAAGTTGGTGGTTGGCCTGTCGCGCTGAACGTTTGTCAAAGCTTTCCGGTCATTTCCGTCAATGCGGCCGTCACCGTTCAGGTCTTTGCGTAAAATATCGCCGGGAGACGCGCCTTGCGGCGTAGCGTTATAAACATCCTGCCAGGTTTGGGCGATTCCAATAGCTTCATATGCATAGACATAATTGAAAGGCATATTTATAAATACATATTCTTTGTTCCCGTCTATCCTTGAGGCTCTTCCCAAATATTCATTCCATTTTTCCAATGTTGTTGAATTATAGGAAGCATTCAGGTTAATAGAATAATCAAAGCTTCCTTTTTTGTCTCTCCAGGTAAAGTTTGCTTCAACCCCCCGGTTACGCATTTCTCCGATATTCATTTTTGGCGCTTCATACGCCCCGGTCAAATGGATTGACATTTCAGAGGGACGGAGCATGTCGGTGGTCAGACGGTCATAATAATCCAATTCGGCAACCAGGTGGCTTTTAAAAAAGGCCAAGTCCAGACCAAGGTTCATCACGCTGGTTGCTTCCCATGAAAGGTTCGGGTTTACCATTTTGCTATACACCAATCCTTTGGCGATATTGCCATCCAGCATATAGTGTGCCTGATCAAGCGTTTCCTGTTGTTCATACCTGCCAATACCACTGTTGTTTCCGAGCCCGCCGTAGGAGGCGCGGAGTTTTCCGTTATCCAACCATCCTTCGGTGAACGATTTGATAAAACCTTCTTCGGTGAAACGCCATCCCAAAGCAACAGAAGGGAAGAAGCCATAACGGCTTCCTTCCAAAAATTTGGAAGAACCGTCGTACCGAAAGTTGGCCTCCAGCAAATATTTATCAAAAGCAACATAATTAAGTCGTCCAATAAAAGAACGTAAGCCTTCTCCGTTTGACCAGCCATTGGCCGTTTGTGTTCCCAGTAATGCTGCATCAAGTTCAGATAAAGAAGGATGTACCCGGTCGAGACGTGTACCGGCCTGGTAACGGTTGTACCAATATTCTTCACTATAAACTACCAGAGCACTGATATCATGGTTTTCAGCAATAACTGTACGATAATCCAGCCGTCCGTTTAACTGCGTTTTGTATCCGGTGTTTGTATAGTTGGCCACACCGGCATTATCGCCAACATACACCCTTGACCCGAATGAACCGGTTTGAAAGTTATAAGAGCGGTTGGGCATATTAGCTGTATAGCGGAACTGGTTGTAGTAACTCAGCGCATAATCAATTCTTCCGGTCAAACCTTTAACGGGAGTCCAGTCCCAATATCCACTGACATTGGCTTCCTGGCGGTTTTGCCTGTTCAGACTATTGATGTACAGTGTGTAAGGATTATAAGCCTGCGGGTCTTCACTGTAAGCCATTACGCCTCCAAAATAACCGGTGGCAGGATCGTAAGGCAAAATACCTGCAATGGCATATTGCATATCAAAACCTGCGGTGTTGGTAGAGTTGTCATCGGTGAAACCATCTTCGAGGGCATAGACAAATTTTGACCAGTTTCCGTCGAATTTGACCCCAACATTCATGTTTTCACGCATTTTGTAATCATAATTAAACCGGGCATTGTAGCGGGTATAGTCGTTGTTGATCTGCAAACCTTTTTCGTCCATCATCCCGATTGAGACGTAAAAATTGGATTTTTCATTACCGCCGGAAGCAGAAACGTTGTGGTTGCGGACTTCACCGTTACGCGTGATCACGTCCCACCAGTCGGTGTTTGGATATCGTAGCGGATCGATCATGCCCAAAGCCATCCATTGGTCAATCGTACCGTCTTTAAAGAGCCATTGGGAGCGGAGTGTATTCACTGCTGCCGAACGTTGATGAAGCGTCAGCGCACGCGGATAGTCGGCCATAAATTCATATGCCTTGGTAGGCACTTCGACCCCGTAGGAACTGGAAACGTTGATTTTAGTTTTGGTCTGTCCTTTCCCTGATTTGGTGGTGATCAGGATAACGCCATTGGCGGCACGCGAACCGTAAACGGCCGACGAAGTAGCATCTTTTAGTACAGATATGCTTTCGATGTCATTCATGTTGAGCCTGTTAATGTCCACATCAGGCATTCCGTCAACTACCACAAGAGGTTGTGAATTGTTCGTTGATCCAACCCCGCGAATTAATAAGGTAACGTCGTTTTTACCGGCCATCCCGCTGTTTTGGCTTACCGCCAATCCGGGCATTAAACCTTGCATACCCGACGATACATTGGTTAAGGTACGACTGGTGATGGTTTCATCAATTTTAACAGCAGAAACGGCGCCGGTCAGGTTGGCTTTCTTCTGCACACCGTAACCAATGGCTACTACTTCTTCCAACCCAATGGTTTCTTCGGCCAGCACAACTTTTAGCATGGTTTTTCCGCTCACAGGCACTTCCTGGCTTTTCATTCCCACAAATGAAAAAACGAGGATGGCGTCACCGGGAACATTTGAAATGACAAATTTTCCGTCAAAGTCGGTGATGGTGCCGTTTGTGGTACCTTTTACAACCACCGTGGTTCCAGGAATAGGCTCGCCCTGGCTACCGGTTACCGTTCCGGATACAGTCAGGTTTTGTTGCATGCTGAAATCAGCCATCCCTTTTCCCTGTTTTGAATGCACAATGATCAACTTGTTGTTGACCGTATAGGTTAGCCCCGTGCCACTCAACAGGAATTCAAGAACCTGATCAATTGTTTGATTTTTAAGATTGA
>OBJA01002508.1_pt1 | contig 10476 bp, 7 predicted proteins | sample 1519751 | NCBI WGS metagenome assembly OBJA01 (sample SAMEA3881238, study PRJEB22517) | soil metagenome | biome: lake sediment; feature: soda lake sediment; material: sediment, water from around vicinity | place: India | collected 2013-12-23 | depth 3 m
AGAGTAAACCATTACTTCCGATGAGTTATCCGGGTTGACCACCGTCTGATATACCGTTCCATGTACACCTGCAACTGCGGTCGGTAGTTCCAGTTCGAACCGGCTGATGCGATCTTTGAACTTCTTGACTTTTGTCCAGATCGTTCCTGCAGAGAATCCAATTTTGGTTTTCCCTTTTTCTGCAGCCAGATCCCGAAGAGATTCCAGGGTCATTTTTGTTTGTTCCCGCAGGCGTACAACCGATTCTCTGTTGATAATTATTTCCACTCGCCCATTGGAAGAGGTCTCGATCTGGTCTCCAGGGTAGATAACCGTATTCACTGCAAGTGCTTCGGGTTCCTTTTTCCCGGTCCGCAGCAAACTGACTTTCCCCTCAACACAGGTGACGACGCCCTGAATCGCTTTTACCTTTTTTATAAAGAGGGTGTCAGTTTCAGGAGGCGTTTTAGTGGTCTGTGCTTCTGAAACGGCAGGTTTGGTGCTTACGGATGCTTCTTTCTGCTCGCGAGGCTTTCTGAATTTCAGTTTCTGGCCGGTATAGATCAGGTTGATATCCTTGAGGTCTGGATTATCTTTTTTTACCGCCGAACCCAGTGCGGCGCTGTAGTAACCATAGTAGTCGATGCAGATAAGACTGACTGATTCTCCTTTTTTTACCTGATGAGAAATAAAGCCAGCACCATCGGTGAGGTTTGCGGCAGTGAATATGCCAAGTGCTGTTATTAATCCTGTTGTAAATACCAGTGTACGTACCTGCATAGATACTCCTTTTGGCTCTTTTTCATGAGCTGAATCGGGATAAGCCTAGTAGTAATCCCCGGAATACTTTGAGTCCCTCTTTCAAGCATGTCCCAATGAAAACTGAAAACGGACCGGGTGTCCGGAAATGATCGTCTTTGAATCAACTGCCACCTGAATACAGTTATCTTCTGTACTGATGGAAAGCGCGTCATCTGATGATAAAATATGATATGGTCCCAGTTGGGAGATCAAGAATCGCTGCAGTGCATCCGATAGCTGGCCACTCTCCAGCTCTTTTGTGTTCTTGAAAAGCCATTCTGCAGCAAGGCGGGCTGTGCGGTTTACGGCAAAATTAAACCCGAAACTGCCCATCTGTTCCTGATCTTCTGTTTCCAGGAGAACTCTGGGGCTGCTGACAATGTTCTGTTGGAGCGTTTTAATTACTGATAGACCGAAATTCGCTGCTTCAGAAGCAATATGCTCAGAAATATCGCAAAAAGAGACTTGATCGGTACTTGGGTATGGGATTATATCAAAGGGAGAGTTTCTCTGGATGAGCCCGTTAATCCACTGTTCGGCAACTACCCAGCCGCTTCCGATCTCTAAAATTCGATCATCCTCTCCGGCTACTACTTTCACACTCGGAATACACAGCATGAGACTTCGGGAAACTGCTGCTTTCCGTAATCTTTTGAAAGGAATGTAAGCTGGTTGCTGAAGAATGGGTTCCAGTCGCTCGGCATGGCATATCTCTTCTAAAAGAGGATCTCTGCCTTCCAACGAACTCAGTACGATACTTTTGTACCTTTCTGCAGTTTGCGCCACGTTCTCCAGATCATTCATAGATGCGGTAGTGGTTTTTACAGGATAATCCCAGAGAATTATATCCGGAACTGCGGTTTCCTCAGCACACTGAATGATACCCTGCTGAAGCGATTGGACGGCTTCATGATCAGCTTTGGAATATAGGTAGACACAAAAATCCCTGTTTCGTCCAAGTACTTTCAGGAGCCGTCTCAGGGAATGCCAGGAAGCCATTTTTGAGCTAAAGAACTCCTGCCCGAAAATTCCATCGACGATCGATTGCAACAGCGTGTGTACAAGCTGCTTTTGTCCGGATATATAGGAACTTGAAACTTCGGTTACAGAGTCTGCAGAGAGTGCTGCCACAATATCATTCTGCGCCGGGGTCTGGTTTGCAGGTGCAATATCCAACATGGAAAGGATTGAATCTACCTTTTGATTTTCTGTTGATGGCTGTTTTGTGCTACGGGCAGTGCTGAGCAGATCGATGGGGAGGTTCAGCGCAGCTATAGCATCGGCCCCATTTGAGGCACTCATTTTCTGAAGTGAGACATCATCAAGGATTTCAAGTGCCTTTGCATAGGGCGCAAGTGCTGGAATTCTGGACTTCATCCGTTCCAGTGAAAAATCTTTCAGCGTTGTTATGCCATATTCAAGGTAGAAAGGGGTGACCTGGTCCGGAAGGTTATTTTCAACTGAACCGTGAATTTTTATGGCATGGGTTTCAAGAAATTCATTCCACATTGCTGCAGAGATTTTTTCCGGTTTCAGGGAGTTGAAACCGAAATCTCCACAAATAAGCATGTTCCAGGGTTCTGGATTGGTAACGGCTGTTGCCTGGCGATTAGTCCCCAGTGAGACTGTTGCAGAGCGAATCGTGGAATCTTCGAGGCGCATATATCCGACTTTCTGGTTTGTGTGGATGGTCTTTAGGTATATTTACTATCTTTTTCAGTCATTTTCTTTCGATTACTACTGTACGGCTTATTTCAATATACAATAAGTACGTCGAGCAGTTATTCTCGAAACCTGTTTGTATACGGATCACTGGAATCGGATCCGTTCACTGTAGCAAAAATAGTGATCTTAGAAGTAACAGTGAAGCAGATTTTAATAAAACTGTACCAGAGATGAATCGATCTCAAACAAAGGACAAAATTTTTTTAAAATTATTCTTTTTCGCCATTCGAAATCAGAATTTTAAATTAAAACCAGGGAGGTTTCATGAAAAAAAGCATCATTCTAATTGGGTTATCCGTCATGCTTGCCATATCATGTACACGTGATGAGCAGCGGGCAGCTCGTTATGACCAGACAGAGTGTCCTCTCTGCAAGGACAATAAGGGCGTGTGTTCATATTGTGGGGGTGAAAAAACATGTCACTATTGCAATGGTTCAGGTAAGCGTTCCACTGTGATCGATAGAATCTCGAACCAGAAAACTACATATCTCAAATACGAGGAAACCTGTCCGTACTGTAAGGGAAATGCCACATGTCAGTACTGTAAGGGTGATGGGAAATGCTGGGCAAGTGGTTCGGGTGGTACGGTGGAGAACTGGGACTTTCTCAAAAAACGATAACGCTCAAAGCGTCACGATACAATCGAAATGAAACGAAGCTGATATAAAACGTGCACCGGCAACATCAACTGAAGGAGTTTAATAAATGAAAAAACGACCGGTTTGTCTTATTTTGCGGGATGGATGGGGGAGAGGAAAAGATGATGCTGCAAATGCCATAAAAATGGCACAGACTCCTTTTACCGATGCATACGAAACGAATTTTCCCACCACACTCATTGAAACATCCGGACTGAGTGCAGGTTTACCTCAGGGATACCAGGGCAACAGTGAAGTCGGTCATCTCAATATTGGTGCAGGTAGAACCATTTACCAAAGTCTCACAAGAATAGACAAGTCGGTGACTGATGGGGACTTCTTCAGTAATGGGGCATTTTTAAAGGCAATCAATTACGCTAAAGAGCATGGAAGCAGGCTGCACCTGATGGGGCTCATTCAGGAGGAAGGTGTGCACGCGGTTACCCGTCACTGTGTTGCACTTTTAGAACTGTGCCGCCAGCAGAATTTTACTAATGTTCTCATTCATGCGATCACCGATGGGCGGGACACCCCACCAAAATCTGCACTTCACCACATGCAGTTACTTCAGGAGGGGATAGAGAAAACCGGAACAGGAAGAGTCGCAACAGTAATTGGGCGCTATTTTGCCATGGATCGTGATAACCGCTGGGACAGGACTGAACTGGCGTATCGGGCAGTCATGCAGGGCCAGGGAATCAACGTTTCGAACTGGAAAGAAGCGATTGATCAGTCGTATGCTGCCGGGGAAAACGATGAGTTTATCAAACCGCGCATCATCGATTACCAGGGTATAGAGGAAAACGACGCGTTTATCTTCTTCAACTTTCGTTTCGATCGTACCCGACAGTTAACAAAAGCTATGGTCGAACCCGACTTTACGGAATTCGATCAGGTTTTCAGGGTTAAGTGTTTTATTGCCATGACCCATTACTATGACAACGGCCATTTCGATGAAGCTTATCCTGAAATGGAGAACAAAAATATTCTGGGTGAAGTGCTCGCGCAGCATGCGCTCAAGCAACTTCGATGTGCAGAAACTGAGAAGTATGCTCATGTCACCTTTTTCTTCAACGGGCAGAAAAATGAGCCGTTTGAAGGTGAAGACCGGATTCTGGTAAACAGCCCGAAGGTGGCAACCTATGATCTGCAGCCGCAGATGAGTGCTCCAGAGGTGCGGGATAAACTGGTTGCTGCAATCAATAGTGACAAATACGATGTGGTTATCTGTAACTTTGCCAACTGTGATATGGTTGGACACACCGGAGTTTACGATGCTATAATCAAGGCTGTGGAAACTGTTGACACCTGTGTGCATGATGTGGTAGAGGCAGTAGTGGCTAAAGGTGGTGTTTGTATTCTTTCGGCGGATCATGGTAATGCAGAGCAGACCAGGCTTGAAGATGGATCACCGATGACCGCACACACCACCAATCCGGTTCCATTGACGATCGTTGGAGCCGGTGAAATCAAACTGTGCCACGGTGGAAAACTCAGTGACATTGCTCCAACCATGCTTGAGCTGCTGGGAGTAGATAAACCGGTAGAGATGACGGGTAATTCGCTGATTGAGAAGTAAAGGGGCTGTCGAATCGGTGCGATCCCCAGACATGCAAGGTTTACAAGCCGGTATGGTCGATGAGCTCACCATCACCGGCTTTTTTTCTCCCGTAATACCAGGAGTATCCTGAACGAAATTGTCTCATGTAATTCTTGTTCGGTGATGAAGGAAGGAAGCGTGAACAGGAAAACGATTCTGGTCCTCTCTCATGAATTCCCTCCTTTTGGAGGAGGTGGCGGTGCAGTCATAGAGTCTCTCTGTCTGGAGCTTTCCAGAAGAGGGTATGATCCGGAAGTCTGGACAAGTGGTATTCCGGCGAACCTGCGTCTGAACTATCCTTTCACAGTACGCTATTTCTCTACTCCCCGTACCTCCTGTTTTGAAACGAACTATCCGGCTATTCTGATTTATACTGTAAAGGTGATTCTGGCTGGTTTGGCGAAAAGGAAACGGTTCAGACCATCACTGGTGTTTTCCAATATGACGATTCCATCGGGAGTCCCTGGTGTTATCCTCGGGTTTGTGCTGGGAGCAAAACATCTCACCTGGCATCATGGGGCTGAGGTTCATGGTAACCACCGTTCACACGATGCACCACTTCTGTTTCGCATTACTTTAAGATGGATCTGGAAGAGGACTGCCTTTAACTTTTTCGTATCACGATCACTGCTGCAGCGTGCCCGTAACTATGGAGACGTCCCCCGCAGTGTCATACTGCCTGTGGCTGTAAAAGAATACCCGGTGTTAAAGCATACTGCAAAGGATACCAGGGGAAAGCTGTTTCTTTTTGCGGGAAGACTGGAGCCGGTGAAAAATCCACTCCTGTTCCTGAATAGTGCACTGGATATACTGCAGAGAAACAGCTGTCCGGAAGCCAGGTTTTTTCTTGTTGGAAGCGGTTCGATGTATCGGAGTGTACAGGCAAAAACTGGAACTGATCCGCGAATTGTAATATGTCAATCGATCTCCCGTGAACAGCTTCAGCGCTATTTTGCAGAAGCCTATGTGTTTGTTCTGCCATCAGAGGTTGAAGGATTTCCCCTGACTATTCTCGAAGCTGCTCAACAAGGGGTACCGGCAATCGGGTCTGATACGGGGGGGATCAAAGACGCGCTACACCACGGGAAAACCGGTTTACTGTTCCATAACGGGAGCTGCGATGCACTGATCGCTGCTATCGAGAGGCTCTACCATGATGAACCGTTGCGAAACAGGCTAGGTAAAGCAGCTTCACAGCTGGCTGCTCAGTATACGATCGGGAACAGTGCGGATATTTTCCTCAAGCACTGCTGATGTACACTCATCTGACTGAAGTGTCCGGACTCCTACAATTTCTCCAGATTATACTCTTCGAAAAGATTGCTCTTGTTGATTTATTAAATGAATGGCTCTATTTGAATAAGATTCAGGCGAACTCATTCATGATCCGGTTTTTGTTGATGCAATTTCTGGCATAATTGAGAAAACTATTCAGATCGTATTTACGAAATGGATGGGGTGAAGTCCGCAGAATAGTTTTATCGCTAAATAATGATATTACTCTGTTGAAGCGTCTTTAAACAAAATCATATCCATAATTTCTCGTACATTACTGATAAAAAGCCATGGAAAAGCCATTCCCAGGGACAAAGAACCAATAAAAGAAGTCTTCAGCATCAAAGCAAATGCTCTTAATCCGGTAAAGCTCACATTAAGTTCAAGATTAGTGTCCTTATAACGTATCTGCTTTAAGGTCTCTTTCAATTCACGCACAAACATCCAACTAGAGTAAATTCCCAGGGTTAGTACCACAGGGATTAAAGATGTCAGCATTATTTCAAAAAGCTTGTTTCCAAATTCTGATGTTCTTTTATTAAATTTGAATCTGACAGAATCGCATTGTGTATTTACTATTACCAGTCTGATTAATGCCGCTCTGCTCCAGGGTAAAATCCATAATATAAGAATTAATAGAGTTAAGTTTAACAGCAATATATTCAGGCTGCTTATTAACATAGTGAAATAGTCATATTCAAATGATTTAAAACATATAGTCAGATAAAAAAAGATCTGCATAAATATTCTAGGAAAAAAAATTCTTACGAGAAGGATATATCCGACCAGACCGCCTGTTATATAGCTGTATACCTTCCTGGTGTCGTACAGTAACTCAAGATTTTTATCATTGATACTGAATTGCTTTATAAACCAACGGAGATTGAAAAACAGGCCAAAAGGAAGATAAATACCAAATGTCAAAAGTGAAAGAATTACTGTGGATAGTATCTGCAATAGAAGGCTGCTGCCTTTGCCGTCAAAGGTAAGTGAATATTGTAAATTGATATCTTCAAAATTGTCTTCTTGCATAATCCTTCTCCTTTGGATGACGGGTTTTGTAAGTATATAGTATTACATCTGGAATTCTATATTTTGAAGGGAAGTTGCTTGCTGATAGCGAATTAATAGATTTTTCTGTGCGAGTAAAATAGCTCGTGAATTCACCTTGTGCAACCATTAGTTAAATTTTCATGCTTGATAATCTTCAGAGGATGCGTAGTAACTTATAGGAATTTGCTTATCCTGACTTAATATAAACTCCCCACTTCAACGAAGCAAGTAAAGACCCACAAAACATGAATCTGTTTAAAAATAGGGTAGGTCTTTCGACTTAAGAATCAACGGATTTAATAGGGGAAAAAACGAAAAAAGAATAGCATACGACAAAGCTCAGGCAAGGCAACTGTATCATCGTAGAAGCTGTAATCGCAATGAGGCTCACACTCTTCTTTCCTGAGTGGCTTTTCTAGTGGTGGTAGTGGCCTTGACGCAGAATCCTTCCAGAGATTACAATAATTCAGGATTTTCCAAATGTCCTCACCTTCTCCAATGAAGGAGATAATCTCATAGTGCCGCCGCATTTAGGACACTTAAGCGGATCAACCTCAAAAACCGCTTTTATCAGCATTGCCCAGGTCATACGGCATCTTTTCTTGTAAGGAGTATCCGGATCGTCGCAGCTGGAAGGTTATTCCGCTGGCTTCTTTTTCTCCTGCATTCCCCGCTTCTTATTGGAGTACCAGCCATAGTATCTAACGTGATGCTCACCCTTATTTGGTATGTGCTGGGTGACCTCCACCAGGAAATCAAGAGGATCAAAAACCTCAAAGTTTATGGGTATACCTGCCATTAATGCATCGCCTGAAACATGTAGGGATGAGCTATGCTATAATGAAAGCTCTACAAACTATCACTCCATTGTCTGCACCTGACCGTTATACCGGCGAAAGCCGGTATCCAGAATGTGTCGATCCCGATACCGACTCCGACCCCGAACTGTGCTTTGGCCATGTACCACCATTCCCGATCAAGTTAAAGGCCTGTAGGGCCTTCATTATTGTAGAAGTAAGGCAATAACGAATCAATCTCCATTCCTTGGAGGAGAATCATTATTAATTTTGAATTGAATAGGTGTGGTTAATAGTGACTCGTATTATCGAGAGTTTATTCCAGCAGAAACTTACTAGCGCTTTATTCAGTATTGTATTCATTCCTTATTCTGGATTCTGATTACCTGAGTAGTTCCTTTTCCTGTTAGCAACAGCCCATGTATTCAGTATAATGATACTTCCCCTAAAAGGAAATAATTATGGCATTTTATATCGGTTTCTGCAGATAAAAATTATCCAGATTGTTTGATCGTCCTGAACTGAAAAATGCGGTACAATCAATAGATCTCGCTTTATTGTTAAGGAAAACTGTTTCATAAAATTTACAATTTGAGGAGAATGTGGATTCGTGGAATAGAAATAGGGCTCTGTTGCTTGCTTTTTATTATTTTAAAACTTGTTTTAAAAAAAAATGACTTTAATCTTAGAGGATGTGCTGGTATGAAACGTTTTTATGCTGCATTTGTTCCAAAAAAATATCTTTTATTACTTCCTACACTCATTCTGTTGCTGCTAATCACGTACGTTGGGCAGGCTCAGGAGAAAGCAAACAGACAACAGGTTGCACTTTCTCCTATAAAGCCGTCGGGATCATCGGTCACCGGCGAAGAAGCTAATATTATAGCTGATCGGTTTCGCAGTGAGCTGTTCAGCACAGGTCAGGTTGTAATTATGGAACGCACCGAAATGGATGAGATTTTGAAGGAACAGGGTTTTCAGCAATCTGGGGCGTGTAATGATGAACGATGTCTTGTGCAGATGGGGCAACTTCTGGGCGTAAATAAGATAATCAGCGGCTCCATAGGACGACTGGGATCTTTATTGATACTTAATTTTCGCTTGATAGATGTCGAAACAGGCAAGATTGAAAGAGCAGTTTCCCGAGATATCGGCGGGGGCATTGAAGATGTGGTGAAGGTGATGCCATCTATGGCATATGAAATCGTTGGCTTGGAGATACCTAAAGAAAAGCAGTATATTCCACCTTCACCTGTTGTTGAAAAAACGCCTGAGCCGCAATCTCCTAACATGAGTGAATCGGGAAAAGGGGTACTTGCTATAGATATCTATCCGGAGAAGGCAATACTGGTCATTGATGGTAAAGAGTATGGTAGTGGGCACAAGACTATCGAATTACCTGTTGGAACCTACCGTGTTTCCGGAAAACTGAAGCAGGAATCATCAGAAGGTCAGACCGTACGTATCTATGCAAATGAAAAATCATCAATTAAAATTCGACTCGAACGGAAAACTCGTTTCACGCTTTCTACGAAATTTACAGGTGCATTTGGTGATGCTAGTGATGGTTTCGGGCCATCCCTGGAATTTGGTCTAAAAAAAGGAAATCACCTGTTTGCTCTCAATTACTATTGGGGATTTTACGAATTTATGTTTGGTGGAGCCTTTCATTATGGCTATATCTTTAATATCCACAACTTTCTAATGATATCACCCGGCGTTTCTGCAGGTTTCTGGTATGAAGAGCATTACAATTACAACCATGATTATAGTTACGGAGACTACGATAAGTATATGTATTTTGGATGTCCCAGTATACGAATTCAAGTTGGTTACAAATATGCATTTCTCAATCTTGAAGTAAATTATCTGATAGGAACATCAAGTAAACTGATGTTTAATCCAGGTATATCAGTTTACTTCTGATTTGATTATAGACAACATTTATGCACATATTCCTTTTTTTAAAGAAAGGAGATTTCATTTGTGTAATATCTCCATACACTGTATGCTTGATATCAGAATGTACCTATCGCGGGTATCTTACTATGGGTGACCAAGTAATTTTCTTATGAGCATCAGTATCGTATATATGCTCTAACGTGTCGTATACCACAATTTCCGATTGAATGAAAAGTCCGGCAAATATTATTGCAGGAATGCATACCCAAACGACTTTTCATTTCCCGGAGAGCTTGTCATGGGGTCGTGTTTTGGTATTCTGCCCTTCACTCTTCAGTACGCGACGAGTCAAGGTTGTTCTCCAGCCATCCCTGGCCTTTGAATTAGGCCGTGTTCCGATGTAGCGATATGGGTTATACTGCAATAATGAAAGCTCTACAAACTATCACTCCATTGTCTGCACCTGCCCGTCACACCGATAAAAACCAGCATCCAGAATATGAAGAGACGTTGCAAAAAATAAGATTGATGAAAAGTCGCTACCTCGTGGTCCCGATCAAGTCCGAAATGAAGAATTCATGGAAAGACCAACACAGAAGTTGCATCGCCGTGCTATCAGATCGTAATTTGAACTTATAGGAATTTGCTTTTCCTGACTTAATATAAACTCCCCACTTCAACGAAGCAAGTAAAGACCCACAAAAC
>OBJA01002509.1_pt1 | contig 10471 bp, 8 predicted proteins | sample 1519751 | NCBI WGS metagenome assembly OBJA01 (sample SAMEA3881238, study PRJEB22517) | soil metagenome | biome: lake sediment; feature: soda lake sediment; material: sediment, water from around vicinity | place: India | collected 2013-12-23 | depth 3 m
CTTACAGAGGTGATCCTGCGCTGGCTGTTCGTTACCGAACGGCGCCTGCGCTACGAGGATGCGTTGCGGCGCCGCGACGAATTGCGCGCGCAGCGTTCCAGCGAAAACGAGGATTCGGCCGACGAGGGGGGCGGGCCGATCGTGGTCGAGGTGCCGGAGGTCAATTTCGACTCCTTGAGTGAGCAGTCGAAGCGCCTGGTGCGGGCAGGATTCCTGTTCGCGGTGCTGTTTGGTACCTGGTCGATCTGGGCCAACCTGATCCCGGCGCTCGGTTTTCTGGGAGGCGCCCAGCTGCCGTTCGAGGCCAACCGCATGATCGACGGCGTGGCCACCGCGATGCCGATCACTGCGGGTGACATCCTGTTCGGCCTGTTCATCGTCGTCGTCACCATACTTGCCGCCAGAAACATCCCCGGAATCCTCGAAATCTCTCTGCTGCAGCGCTTGCCGCTCGACGCTGGCGCGCGCTATGCGATCACCGCGCTGACGCAGTACTCCATTGCCGGCATCGGCCTGCTGATCGCGTTTCGCACCATGGGCGTGCAGTGGGGCGGCTTGCAATGGCTGATCGCCGCGCTCGGCGTGGGCCTGGGTTTCGGCCTGCAGGAGATCGTGGCCAATTTCGTCAGCGGCATCATTCTGCTGTTCGAGCGACCCATCCGGGTCGGCGACGTCGTGACGATCGACGGCACCACCGGGGTGGTCACGCGCATCCGTATTCGCGCAACGACGATCACCAACTACGACAAACAGGAGCTGGTCGTCCCCAACAAGACCTTCATCACGGGTCAGCTGATCAACTGGACGCTGAGCGACAAGATCAACCGTATCCTGTTGCCGGTGAGCCTCGCCTATGGCAGCGATGTGGATAAGGCGCTCGAACTGATGCGCGAGGCTGCCGTCGAGATTCCCGAGATTCTGACCGATCCCGCGCCGGTGGTCAGCTTCGAATCGTTTGGCGACGACGCGTTGATGCTGTATCTACGGGCTTATCTGCCCAACATGGACAACCGCCTCGCGGTGATCACGGCGTTGCACCGGTCGATCAACGCAAAGTTCAACGCCGCCGGTCTGGTGATCGCGTTCCCGCAGCGCGATGTCCGTCTGGCCATCACGCATCCGCTGGATATTCGCCTGCAAAGGAGGCATCCGGGGACGGAATGAGTGTGGGAACACCGCCGACCTTGCTGGCCTCCCCGGCAGGAATCGAACCTGCATTTGCCGCTTAGGAGGCGGCTGTTCTATCCATTGAACTACGGAGAGGGGTGCGGGGCGCCATTCTAGCGGTTTGGCGCGCGCTTACCAAGTGCCGAGGGCGTTTTCGACCCGCCGTCGCTTTGGCCTGGCGGCGGTCTGTGCTTTAATCCGCACTTTTCGTCGCCAGGGCACGGAATGAAGAACTACCCGTTGCGCGTAACGTTGCGCTACCGCTTGCCGCCTCGGCCCGGGGGAGCGGGTCGGTAATGAGAGGGGCGTGGTTGCTGCTGTTTCCGCTGATCGTTCATCTTGCGGTGCTTGCCGGCACTGTGGAGGTGGCCGCCTGGGTGATCCTGGTCTATCTGCTGGTGCAACTCGTCTCGATGCAGCGAGTATGCGCGCCTGTCCGCATGGTGTTGGGCTGCGCGGTGTGTGTGCCCTTTGCGCTGCTGATTCTGTACGGAACCGCGGACTGGGTTCTGTTCGCGCTGCCAGTGCTGGTGTACGGCACCTTGCTGAAAGTGTTCTCCGATTCGTTGAAGCCGGGGCACGAGCCGATTGCCACCCGCTTTGCGCGGGCGCTCGAGGACCCTCCCCTCGGCGAGCCCGTGCTGCGCTACACGCGGGCTGTGACCCGCCTCTGGGCTGTCTATTTTCTGACGATGCTGATCTGCTCGGTGCTGCTTGCCGTTCTTGCGCCGCTCTGGCTGTGGTCCTGGTTCGCCAATGTCGCCGGATACGCGCTGACGGCGACGCTGTTCGTCGCCGAGTTCCTGATTCGGCGACGGGTGCTGGCCGGGCAGGTACATCCCTCTGTTCGAGGTTACTTTCTGAAGCTGTCGAAATGCGATTACCGCTCGATGATGCGACGCTGAATCCGCTCGCCCGAATCCTTGCCCTGCGCGATCCGGCGCAGCCGTTCTGCCATTACCGCGGCCGCTGGGTCCCGTTGGGTGAGTTCGTCCGCATTACCCATGCGCTGGCGGAGCGGTTGCCGGCGGCCGGGAATGTGGTCAATGTCTGTGAAGATCGCTTTCTGTTCCTGGTCGCATTCTGCGCGGCGGTGTGTGCGGGCAAGACGGTGCTGTTGCCACAGAGCAGGCTGGCGTCGAGCCTGCTCAAGGTGCACGAGGCTTTCCCTGGGGCCGCCTACGTCGCCGAGGATGAGATTGAAGGTGTGTCCATGCCGTTTCTTGCGATCACCGAGGCGACGCTGGCCCAGGGGACGGAGGGGGTGGGGACGTTCGAGGGGACACTCCGTGCGCTGGGGCAAAGTCCACTGGCTTCGTCGGTCGCCGTCGTGTTCACGTCGGGAACCACTGGCCAGCCGACCGCGCACCACAAGTCCTGGGAATTGCTGCAGGCGTCCGCCGAGCGGGCCTTGCGGCGTTTCGGGCTGCAATCGGAGCCGTTGGTGGCCACGGTGCCACCGCAGCATATGTTCGGCCTTGAGTGCAGTATTCTCTACCCGCTTGTCGGTGGGGTGCCGGTTCATGGCGGGCGGCCGTTCTATCCGGCAGACGTTAAACACGCACTGGCCGGCTGTGCCGCCCCTGCCGTATTGATCACCACGCCGTTGCATCTACGGGCGATGGTGCGCGCGGGCATCGATTGGCCGAAGGTGGCGCGCATCATCAGCGCGACTGCGCCGTTGTCGCCTGAACTGGCTTCGCAGGCGGAGGTGGTATTCGGGGCGCCGGTGGAGGAGATCTACGGCTGTACCGAAACCGGGGCGATCGCATCGCGCCGCTTGCTGAAAAGCCCGGACTGGCTGCCCTATGACGGCGTCGAGGTCGACATTGACGCCGCGACGGCGCGTGCGGTGGCGCGGGGATTGCCCTGGGGGCGGCAGGTGGTTGCCTTGCCGGATTACCTTGAGGCTGTGGGCGATGGTCGCTTTCGGCTGCTCGCGCGACCGACCGAGCTGGTGAACGTGGCGGGCAAACGTGCTTCGCTGGCTGAGCTCAATCGTGTGCTGCTGGAGATTCCCGGAGTGGAGGATGGCGTGATCTTCGTTCGGGAAGGCGGTGACGACGGCGTGACCGTGGCGCGAACCGCTGCGTTCGTGGTGTCGCCAACGTTGTCGCGTTGGGACATCGTCGAGGTTTTGCGCAGGCAGTTCGATCCGGTGTTCGTGCCGCGCCCGGTGGTATTGATCGAGCATCTGCCGCGAACGGCGGCGGGAAAGGTCGAGCGTGCGACGCTTGCACGCTTAATGTCCGAACATCGCCTGGCGGAGCGTTCGGGCGACACCTGAGGAACGCCCGTTCACCGTTGACCGGTCAGTGAGGGTCGCGCATGCGGGGCGCAGTGTGCCGTACCGGGTTCGCGGCGACGGTCCCGGTCCGGCATGGTCGTTTCGGTCAGACACAAGCGCGTTGCATCCGACCAGGCGGTGATTCAGAGAGTCAGGAGGCGCTCAGCAGGCGACCGCGAATCGCATTGTCGAGGTTCTGCACCCAGCCGTTGTAGTTGGAGTGAATCTTGCTGCCGTCGTACTTGAGGTTTGTGCTGTCACGGTAGCGGATCGAGTAGCTGTTGGTGTCGTAGGGGATTTCCACCAGTGCCATGTGGCTGCGCAGATTGAGCGATGCCAGGATCAGGCCGGGACGCTCCTCACGCATCTGCCATCCCAGCCCGGTCCCGGCCTGAATGATGGCGTTGCGTACCTGGGCAGACTGCAACTGGGCACCGCTGGTGGTGATCGGGGCGTCGACGACGTTGTAGACCGGGGCGCTCTTGCAGCCGGTCAGGAACAGGGCGCCTGCGGCCAGTGCGGCGATGGTGATTCGGGTGAGTTGTTGTTTCTTCATGAATCGTCCTTTGCGATTGACAGGATTGCGCCGCCCGTGGGGCGGCACGCGGGATTCCGGTCGTGGGAATGTTCCACGCCCGGTGGAATGGGTTGCGTGGTCGCGGGGGAGGGGTGCGACCCTCGCGCCAGAATCCGGCAGTGGCGGTGATCGAGGCTGCGCAGCAGATCCCTCGCGCTTAGGCGGCGCGGCAGCAGGCGGGCGGCGACCATGCGGACGATGCGGCTGGTGTCGCGCCAGCCTTGGTAGTGACTCGCGCGGTTGCCGGCCGGATACAGGGTTTCGATTGGATGATGGATGATCTCACCACCAAGGCGCCCGATGGCAATCAGGATCTCGCTTTCGTAGGTGAAGCCGTGGTCGGGACGCTCTGGCGGTGGCAGCGCGCGAGCGATCGCCTGCGGGTACAGTCGAAAGCCGGATTGCGTGTCGCGCAAGGGTTGCCCTGCCGCCCAGCCGATCCAGAAGTCGGCGAAACGGTTGGCGAAACGACGCAGCGGCGGCGCATGAGCGCGATCGAGCAGACGTGCCCCAATGACGACCGCGGTGGGGTGCCTGCGCCCGATTTCGAGCATCGGTGTGATGCGTTGCGCGGGATGCTGGCCGTCGCCGTCGAGCGTCAGAATCCATTCCGCGCCAAGGGCGGCCGCCTGTTCGAAGCCGGTGCGCATGGCCTGCGCCTTGCCCCGGTTGAGTGGATGGGGAACCACGCTGGCGCCGGCCTGTGCGGCCAGCACCGCGGTGTCGTCGCAAGAACCGTCATCGACGACGACTACGTGCCGCACGTGCGCTGCGACCTCTTGCACGACCTTCGCGATCGTGCGCGCTTCGTTGAATGCCGGGATGACTGCGATAACCTTCATGAGTGGGTTTGTGATCGGTAAGAGGGCTGTCAGGAGGTGTCGGAGTGTCGTCTTGGTCAGCTCAGCGCGCCGTCGACCGAGATCAGTTGGCCGGAGATGTAGGCGGCCTTGTCCGATGCCAGGAACGAAACCAGGTCGGCGACCTCTTCCGGGCGTCCGGCGCGCTGCATCGGGACGAGCTGGCGGATACGTTCGGCGGAAAACGGGGCGGTGCTCATCGTGCCCGCGATCACGCCCGGCGCCACCGTGTTGGCGGTCACGCCGCGCGACGCCAGTTCGAGCGCCAGCGACTTGATGGCGCCGTGCAGTCCCGCCTTTGCCGCGGCGTAATTCGCCTGGCCGCGGTTGCCGAGCTTGCCCGCGACCGATGAGATTGCGATGACGCGCCCGTTGCGTGTGCGCATCATCGGCAGAAGCAATGGCTGCACGGTGTTGAAAAAGCCGTTGAGCGAGACGTCGATGACCGACTGCCATTGCTCGACGCGCATGCCCGCCAGCGGTGCATCATCGTGAATGCCCGCATTGGCGACCACGACCTGGATCGGCCCGTCTTCCAGCAGCTGTTCGAGCGCGTCGCGGCTGGCCACAGGGTCGCGAACGTCGAAGCAGCAGGTGGCGAACTGTTGTCGGTCGGTGGTGCGCTTCTGGTTCAGTTCGTCCCGCAGTGCGACGAGTTTTTCGGCGTTGCGGTTGGCGTGCAGGATCAGGTCCAGCCCGTCGGCGGCGAGGGCTTGTGCGATGGCGCCGCCGATGTCGCCGCTGGCGCCGGTGACGAGGGCTCGTTTGTTCATGCGTGCTCCGTCGGCTGCGCGGTCGTGGCCGGAAACATCACGGTGAGGCGCCCGTCAAGCAAGGTCGTGTCGACATGTCGCACGGTCGCATTGTAGATCACGCCATCCGCGCTTGCGAGCAACCGGCGGGCGTGGATGATCAGGGGTTGGTGCAGGGTGTCGAGTCGCACGCGTGCGAGTGTCAACTTGCGCGCGGCGGCGAGAAACGCGATGCGCGGGGTTCCGGGGATGGTTGCGAGGGTGCCGTGGATTGCGGTGGCCTGTGCGGCGTATTCGATCAGCACTGCGCTGTCGAGGGTGCCGTCGTGGCGCAGCGGATGGTCGAGGTCGCGGTGGTTGTCGGCGCTGCAGGTGATCTCTGTCTCGGTATGCGCGAGAACCCGGTCGATCAGGATCATCGCGCCGGCGTGCGGCAGCAGATGGCGGATGTCGTCCGTCATCGAGGGTGTGTCGACGCGTGTCGGCATGACAACGGAGGAGCGGGCTGGAGTCATTGGGATGTCACCGTGGGGATTCTCGACGGGAGATCGGAAAGACGTCGAGCGCAAGGGTGGCTTCATCCACCCCGGGCAGGACCACACGCCGTCTGCGTCCGGAGGCCATTGCCGCCAGCAGCGGCAACGCCCGCGCCGCCGGGTTGCTGAGACGCAGCGCTTCGAGCGCTTCGTCTGCCATCGTGGAACACGGCTCCTCATCGCTGTTCAGCTCGAGCCGAATCTCCCAGCGGCTTGCGGGGCTTGCGTCGGCAGCGAGCAGCAGTCCGCAAGCGAATGAAGTAGCGCAGGGACACAGCCCGGAAAGCGCCACGGGCGGTTCGGCTTCACTGGCAACCAGCAGCACCCGCGCTTCCCGACCGCTCGGGGTGAGCTGCGTGGCGGCCTCGACCAGGCCGGCGGCGAAGCTGGCGTCGCCCGCAGCGAGACTGGTTGATGCACCATGCCAGCCCAGCGCCTGGTGCCAGTAGGCGGCGGGCGTGTTATGCACCGAGTTGTGAAAATGGGTGGGCGAAACCGGGCGCTCCGGTCGGGTCAGTGCGCTGCAGATGTGATCGACGATTCCCAGATCCCCTTCGGAGTGGGCGAACACCGTTGCAGCCGGGGTTTCCGCGGGAGCGGCGGATGCGGTGTGTGCCCGAGGCGCCATCGTCTCCGCCGCGACCGCGAGGGCGAGCCGAAGGTGAGGGGTCAGGCGCCGGCGTTCGTTGGCCGGCAGGAAGTTCAGCGATAGCGGTGGCAGCGGGCCGGGTGCATAGCCCTCGTTTGCGGCCAGGATCGATAAGGCGGTATTCCAGTTGGTCAGCGCCGGGCCGATCAGGCCAGCCTCTTCGACGTGAAAGCGGATCATTCACGTGCTCCGAAAATCAGGCTCGCATTGCTGCCGCCGAATCCCAGCGAATTGTTCATCGCGTATCGCACGCGAAGTGGCGTGTGGGCACGCGTGGGCGTGGTGCGCAGTTGTGGGTCGGGCACACTCAAACCCAGGCTGAGCGGAACGAAAGCGTGCTCCAGCGACATCAGGCAGAACACCGCCTCAACGATTCCGGCAGCGCCCAGGGTGTGACCGGTGTAGCCCTTGGTGGCAACGAGGCAGGGAGGTGCGTCGCCAAAGACGTGGCGCAGTGCGCGATCTTCGGCCGCGTCGTTGTTCGGCGTCGCGGTGGCGTGAAGGTTGACCAGATCGATCGCCCGGGCGTCGATGCCGGCGTGGTGCAGAGCGGTCAGCATTGCCCGAGCGGCGTGGGTGCCATCGGGCTCGGGTGAGGACATGTGGTAGGCGTCCGAGGTTTCGCCGTAGCCCAGCAGGGCGTGCTGGGCGGTGTCGCTGTCGCGTTCGAGCAGCGCGAATCCGGCCGCTTCGCCGATGTTGATCCCGGCGCGGTGGGCGTCCCATGGGCGGCACGGCGCGTTCGAGACGAGTCGCAGCGAATGAAAGCCGTACAGCGTGGTCTCGCACAGGCTGTCGACGCCACCGACGACCGCGGCGTCGATCAGGCCGGCGCGCAGCAGGCGCGCCGCACTTGCAAACACTTTGGCGCTCGATGAGCACGCGGTGGAAACGACGTAGGCTGGTCCGCGCAGGTCCAGCCGCTCGCGCACGAAGCGAGCGGCGGACGCCATCTGGTGGGTATGTGCGTGGGAGTGCGTGGTGCCATCGAGTGGACCGCTCGAAGCCTGTCCGGCATGCCTGGCATAGGCCTGTTCGGTCTCCGTGATACCGGAAGTGCTGGTGCCAACGAACACGCCCACGCGGTGGGCGCCATGGCGTCTTGCCGCACGCGCCACCGCAGCGGCGAAACCATCCAGCTCGAGGGCGAGCGCGGCGAGACGGTTGTTGCGACAGTCATAGGCGGACCAGTGGCCATCGAGGCGATGCGTATCGCATTCTTCGACGCGGCCGACATGGGTGCTCAGCAACCCGTCCGGAGATTGCCACGGGCATAAGCCGCCACGTCCATGCTCCAGCGCGCGCAAGGTGTTGCCCTTGCCGCTGCCCGCCGCACAGCAGAGCGTATAAGCAGTGACAGGAAAGGATTGTGGTGGATGAAGCACGGGTTTTGTTACGACGTCAGAATGGAGTGACCGATTGAATGCAAACGGATGTTACCTCAATGTGATGCGCTCGCCGACAATTTATCTTGCGCCCAACTGAATCCCGGACGCTTCACGGCTTCCGGTTCTGATGGGTGTGCCAATGGCATTGGCCGCCTCCCACAACGCTCAAGACGGTTTGCGCATGCGGGATTGCAGCAGGCACAGCCATTCCGGGAGCAATGCAAGCGCGATGGCGATCACGATGGTCATGCCCAGCGCATGGAGGACGGGAATCGAGGAGAGTGCGAGCAGGGCGAAAACGCTGGCGCTGGAGAGAATCGAAACGACCAGGCCGTGCGCCGTGCGGGCGCCTTGTTCCGGCGTGTTGTGGCGCCCGAGAAAGAGGCGGTAATCGGCGGTGAGGCCTGCCGCGAGCACCAGGGCGGCGATGTGAAACAGACCGATCTCCTCGCCGATCAGGCGCAGGATCGCGAGGGTGCCGAACAAGGCCGCCAGCATCGGCAGAACCGTACGGTCGAGCAGGGCGTGCCCGCCACTGATCCGGGGATGGACCAGCAGCAGCAGCACGAGGGCGAGGCCAGCGGCGGCGAGCCAGCTTGCCTGCGTCCGTGTTCTGGCGAGCGATGCGCGGACCTCTTCCCCAACGTCGACCCAGCGCCAGCCTTGCAGATCGGCAGCCTCGAGCCGTTGTCGCAGTGGGGCGACGTGTCCGGCGTCGAGGCCACCCAGCAGAATCGGTCCGACGAAGCTGTGGCCGTCGGCGATCACGAACTGGGCCAGCAGTTCTGCGCGGTCGGGAGCCACGGCGGTCAGTGTTTCCGCGTCGAGGGCTGAGGCGTTCTTCGCCTGAGCGATGTCGTCGAGAAAGGGGGCGAAGGTGTCGCCGTGAAAGGCGGTTCCGTCCAGCGCCTGGGTGAGCGTCCGCTCGAGGGCTGCGCGGTCGGGGAGTGCTTGTTGCCGGGCGTTCTGGCGGGCCTTGCTGGGCAACAGGCGCCATGCTCCGGCAGCGTGCCCGAGCAGGCCTGCCGTGACCGCAGCATCGAGCTGTTCGGCAAGCCGCTCCTGGCGTTGCAGCAGGGTTTCCAGGTCGGGGGCGACGACGACGATGCGATGGCTTGCGTCGGGAAGCCCGATCGCACTGCGCAGCGTCTGGTCGGCCGCTAGGTGCTCGCTGTCGACCAGACCGGTGAGCGCGGGACGGTCATTGAAGGCCGGACCCTGGACGAGAAATACCACCGTCGCCACAAGCATGACGGTCAGGCTGCTCCAGCGTGAAAGCCCCGGGGCAACCCGGGGAAAGGTGAATGGACGCACCCGAGGCCGGGTTGGTGCGTGGTCGAGCAGCGTCGGCACGATCAGCAGGCTGGTGGCCAGCGCTGCGGCGAGACCCGTGCCGGTCAGCACGCCGGCCTGAATCAGACCCGGCACACCGGAGAACAGCCAGCTCAACAGCGCCGCAATGCTGGTCAACGCGCTGAGCAGCAAGGTCCGGGCAATTCCCTGGCGGCGGGGGTGGTGGCTCATGATGTGGATCGGATAATCGACGCTGACGCCGATCAGAATCGAAGCGAAGGCGATGGCGATTCCATGGACTTCGCCAAACACCAGGGTGACGATCGCCAGGCCGGTGAACATCCCGGTCAAGGGGGGTAGCAGCGTCAGCAGCGCCGGCAACGCGGGCCGGAAGGCGATGAACAGCACGAGCGCGACAGCGAGCCCGGCCCAGGTCATCAGCCGGGAGATCTCGGCGCGTACCCGGGCTTCGCTCTGAGCGGCGAAGACGGTTGGCCCGGTCATGAGGGTGCGCAGACCGCCTGCCTCGATCTCGTCCAGCGCAACGGACAGATGGGCGAGCAGGGGCGCGGCCTGTGTCCGGTCGCCGAGGGCCTTGGCACGCAAGGCGAGTACGCTCAATGCGGGGTCCGAAGCGTGGGGCGCCGAGGGCGGTGGAGGTGGCGCAAGCGCGGCGAGTGCCGCCAGCCGTGGCGTGACATCCGTCGGGTCGTGACGCAGCGCGACCGGATCCACCGGGATCGGCGAGGCGAGCAGGCGCTGCTGGGCGGCGATGGCCTGGTGCAGGTGCGGCGCGTCGAGCGGGCCGGGCTCCACGAGCAGGTAGCGGCGCGGGTCGGGAGGGCCAAGAGGGACGGGCGGTGGGCGTCCGTCGACGACGTCGTCGAACAGTCCACTGTCACGCAGCGCACGTGCCAGCTGGCGAGCCGCGCGCTCGCGCTCGCTGATGTCGCCGCGGATGC
>OBJA01002510.1_pt1 | contig 10467 bp, 9 predicted proteins | sample 1519751 | NCBI WGS metagenome assembly OBJA01 (sample SAMEA3881238, study PRJEB22517) | soil metagenome | biome: lake sediment; feature: soda lake sediment; material: sediment, water from around vicinity | place: India | collected 2013-12-23 | depth 3 m
CCGGTAGCCTCGCCGCTCACAATGGCATTCCGCTCGTGCTGGTGCTCCTCACCTGGGTGGCCGGCACGGGCAGCCCCTGGCTCGGCTTCGTCGTCTTTTTCACCCTGAGCCTGGGGCTCGGGCTGCCGCTCTTCGTGCTGGCCCTCTTTTCCGGGCAACTGCAAAAGCTGCCCCGCTCCGGCGGTTGGATGATCTGGGTGCGCAAGCTCATGGGCTGGGTGCTGATCGGCATGGCCGCCCATTTTCTTCGGCCGCTGTTGCCCGGCGCGGGGGGAACCGTGCTCATCGCCCTTGCGGCCCTGGCCGCCGGGCTGCACCTCGGCTGGCTCGACAGGACCCAAGGGGGCTTCCGCCTTTTCCCGCTGCTCAAGGGTTTCACCGGCGTCATGGGTCTCGTCGCCGCCGTTCTGCTGGTCGCGCCGCTGGCGCTGCGCGGGCCGGGAGTCGGCTGGCAGCCCTATGCCGAAGCCACCATCGAGGAGGCCAGGCGGCAGAATAAACCCGTCATCATCGATTTCTACGCCACCTGGTGTACGCCCTGCCGGGAACTCGAGGACGTGGTTTTTCACGATCCGGCCATTGTCAAACTGGCGAAAGATGATTTTATCATGATCAAGGTCGATGTCACCAGGGGCGGCGATCCGCTCCACGAACGACTGCTGGCGCAGTACGCGGTCAAAGGGGTGCCGACCGTGGTGTTCCTGGGCGGGGACGGCCGGGAAAGGGCGGAACTCCGGCTGGTGGATTACATTGCTCCTGATAAATTTGCGGAACATATGGCAAAAGTCAAAAAGGAAGATTATTAAGGAGAGAATTATGCTCAAGGTCAGATTTTTTTTGAACGAGCCCAACGGCAAGCCCTGAAAACACTTCACCAGGATGATGCCCGGGCTGGGCAAAAAATATGCAATCGAAATAGAAGTCACCTCGAAACCCAAAGCCGAATACGAGACCGACGAGTACTTCGCCCTCGATCTGCCGGTTGCGCCGGCGGTCATGGTCGGGGATGAGATCCTGGTGGAAGGGTCCGATGTCGACGATCATGCGCTGGAGGTCTGCATCTGCCGCCATCTGGGCCTGCCCGCCCCCGAGAAGAAAAGCCTGCTCGACCGTCTCCTGAACAAGTAGTCGTTTTCATTTTGGAAGTAAATTTAGAGAGATCAAAAGACCATCCGGAGACTTTCATGACCAATAACGAAATGTATGATGTGATCATCGTCGGCGGCGGCCCCGCCGGACTGACCGCCGGGATCTATGCCATGCGCGCCGCCCTGAAGACCGTGCTGATCGAGAAGGGCGTCTTTGGCGGCCAGATGGCGATCACCAAGGGGGTGGAGAACTATCCCGGCTTCATCGAGATCGGCGGCTTCGAGCTGGGCGACAAGTTCCTGCAGCACGCCAAGGCCTATGACCTCGAGATCCTGGAAAAGGAAGTGGTGGCCACCGAGCCTGGTCTTGAATACCATGCGGTGCGGCTGGCGGATGACACGGTGTTGAAGGCCCATGTTTTGATCCTGGCCGCCGGCGGCTCGGCGAAAAAGCTGCAGGCGCAGGGAGAACAGGAAAATTTCGGCAAGGGCGTCTCCTACTGCGCCACCTGCGACGGCTTCTTCTTCCGGGGGAAAGACGTGGCCGTGGTCGGCGGCGGCGACACCGCCCTGGAAGACGCGCTCTACCTGGCGAAGATCACGAACAAGGTCTATCTCGTTCACCGGCGGGATGCATTCCGGGGCAGCCGCATTCTGCAGCAGAGGATCTTCGCCGAACCGAAGATCGAAATCCTCTACGATACCGTGGTCTCCTCGATCGACAGCGACGCGAGCGGCGTGACCGGCCTTTCCGTGCAAAACGTCAAGAACGGCGAAAACCGAAAATTGGCGCTGGAAGGCGTTTTCATCTTCGTCGGGTTCGCTCCGAACAACCAGATCGTCCCGGCGGGCGTCAAGAGAAGCACCGGCGGCTATGTCATCACCGACGAGAAGTGCGAAACCGACATCCCGGGCATCTTCGCCGTGGGGGATCTCAGGCAGAAATACGCCAACCAGATCGTGCTGGCGGCCGCGGACGGCTGCACGGCGGCGCTGGCCGCGGCTCATTATGTAGAAACGAGGAAAAGTTAGGCTTCTTGAGCGAATCCGAAACAAGAACGGGAGGGCCATTACGGCGCTCCCGTTCTTTATCTACTGCGGGCTGACGCCCGCAACCCAAGGGTTGTCATCCCCTCGTGACTCTTCTGCTCAACGCCAGACCCACTCGGTCTTCAGGTCAAGGTTCTTCTCCTCCTCGAACCAGGCCACCTCATGGCCGTCGAACTCGCCGAAGGGCAGGTACCAGAGTTTTACCGCCACCTTCAGCTCGTCCTGAGCCAGCTCGCGCTGGGTCTTGTCTCCTTTCTTGACATCCACCACCGGATAGGACATCTCAAAGGTTTCGTGGATGCGGACACCGGGCGGGAGGCTCGTCTCCCGCAGCAGGCCACTCTTCTCATACGGGCCGCGGCCCATTTCCTTGCCCCTGCCCAGTCGGCCGGGGAAAGGCATGTAGATTTTTTGTCCTTTATAGATTTCCTCCCCATCCTTGGTCGTCGCGGTCACTTCCAGGACCAGCCGATTCGGGGTGGGTCAGCCGTCGGGTATGACATGGCCGGTCTTGTTGACCATCTCGACATCGATCACGCCGATGGGGACCACGCCTTCCGCCCTGTTCTTGCGCCAGAAGAGCGACCGGCCCTCGACCTTGACGTCGACCGCCATGGCAATCATCTTCTCGTCCTTGTAGGCCTGGATGTCATGTCCATTGCCGGCCTTCTTCATGTGGCACTCCTGGCAGGACTCGCTGCCGCCGTGGGCCACGTAGGAGAAGAGGTAGCTGCCGTAAGCGGTGGCGCACTGGGAGGGATGGTCGAACTCGAAATTCGGGCCATGGCCGTGGCACTGGCCGCAGAGGATCGATTCGCTCATGGCCGGCGCGACCGCCATCTTCGGCTGTTCCTCGGACTCATGATCGCCGTCCTTGCTGCCGTAGACCGTATCCGGCTGGGGATAGCCGTCGGCGTACTTGTGAATCAGGGCGACCTTGTTGTGGCAGACCATGCAGCCGATGTTCAGGCTGGCGATGGTCTCCTCCAGTTCCTCGGTCTTGTCCTCGTCCCCGTCCTTCTGGGCCTTCTGCCAGGCACGGATGGTCGAGACGATCTCCCTGGCGACGTCGTCCGTTGCCTCGTCCAGCTGCGGCAGGTGGCACTTGGCGCAGAGCATCAGATGCTCGACCTTGAGGTCCTTGTCTTCCTTGACCCCCGAAAAGGCGAAATTCTTCAGGCCCATGTCGATGGCCGTGATGATGGTCGGCGCCGTGCGCGGCGTGCCGAGGATCGAGCGGGAATGCAGGGAATTCGACCACTGTTCGTGGGCTTCCTCATGACACTCCATGCACTTGCTTGAATCGTAGCGGGCCGCCAGCTCCTTGATGGTCTTCGCCTTGGGCGGGGGCGGCGGCTTCGGCCCCCCGGCCCCGAGACCTTGAACGGTGGTCAGCAGGATGAAGGAGCAGCAGAGCAGCCCCATACCTAGAACTCTTTTCATGGCACCTCCTTGTTGGTAGAATTTGCTCCCCGCATGATAACGGGACAGGCGCCATGGCAAAAAACAACCTAACATCTACTTTCCCCGACGCCCAATATACACCATCAATAATGACGGCCATGACCGCGTGTACCAGGGGAAGCCCTGGTACCACGGACGGCCGGTGGATGCCTGCCTTAAAAATCGTGGAAAATATGTTAGTATTTTTTTCCTTTTCCCTCAATCGCTATATTCTTTTTCGCCTAGGAGCCTGTCGGATTATAGTAATTTTTTCTCAGATCGAGGCAAACTCGACATACAGTTCCGAGGATAACTTTTTTCGAGTTTAACGAAGATATGGGGAAAAAGGGCATAATCCGACAGGCCCCTAGTATTCGTGTGTCAGGATAAAGCACCTCGACAGTCTTCCCCATCCTTCCCCTCACCGAAGGAAGCCTCGAGGTAGATCATCTCACCCTGACCGACCGTCTTCACTTCGTAGTCGAGGCTGTGGAAGAGCTTGATCATCCGCTTGTTGTCCTTGGAGGTATAGGCGGTGAAGCCCTTGATGCCGTGGCTCCTGGCGGCCTCGGCGAGTTTTTTTATGACGACGGTCGAGATGCCCCTGCCCTGCCACTTCTTGACCACGGAGAAGGCGATCTCGGCCAACATCGTTTCCGGATTGAGGTAGTATTCGCCCAGGGCCAGCACCCGCTCGAAACCTGGAGGGCCCTCGACGGCCACGATGGTCAGGTCCTTGACATAGTCGATCATGTAGGTGTGCTCGATCTGCTTGCGGACGAAGCTCTTCTTCTCGTGGAAAAACCGGGAAATCACGTCGACCGTGTCGAGCCCGTAATAATGCTCCTGGATTATCCGCTCGTCCGTCGGTTTCACCGGCCGGAAGGTGATCGATTTCCGGTCGACCACCCGCGTCTCCTCGAGACCGAGGGGGTAGATGGAGTTCATCTCCTCCCGCAGCGACCTCTCCGGCCCCAGGAGTCCCAGGTCCTTCGCCTCCTCGAACAGCCAGTCGCGGAAATCGGGATGGGCGATGCTGACGAGGGCCACCACCCGCTCCTGGATCGATTTGCCGAACAGGTTGACCGAGCCGTATTCCGTCACCACGTACTGCACCTCGCTGCGCGGCACCACCACCGCGGCGTTCTGCAGCATCGGCACGATCCGGCTGTTCTTGCCGCCGTTGTGGGTTGAGGTGAGCATGAGGATCGACCTGCCGCCCTTGGAGAGCGAGGCCCCACGGAAGAAGTCGAGGATCCCGGTCACCCCGGCAAAGTTGTTGAACGGCAGGGCGTCCGCCGCCACCTGGCCGGTCAGGTCGATCTCCCGGCAGATGTTCATCGCCACCATCCTGTTGTTCTTGGCGATTTTTCGGGGGTCGTTGACGTACTTGGAGGGGTGGAACTCCACCGCCGGGTTGTTGTCGAGCAGGTCGTAGAGGTTCCGGTCGCCGATGGCGTTGCTGCAGATGACCTTGCCGGTGTTGAAGCCCTTACTGCGATTGGTGACCACCCCCATGGCCATCAGCTTCATGATGGTGTTGGTGACGAACTGGGTGTGGATGCCCAGGTCGTTCTTCTCCATCAGGGCCTCGATATTGGCATCCGACGTGCCGCCCAGGGACATCTGCATGGTGGAGCCGTCCTCGACGAGACGCGAAACGTAGCGGGCGATCTTGCCGGCGACGGCCACGTCCGGATAGGTGCCGATCTCGATCAGCTCCTCGTCGTGCTCGACGAAGTAATCGATATCGTTGACATGGATATAGCTTCGCCCCAGCACCCGCGGCATCCGCCGGTTGACCTGGGCGATGACCAGGTCGGCGGCGGCCGCGGCGGAGGCGGTGACGTCCACGGAGATGCCGAGGCTCATCCAGCCGAAGTCGTCCGGCGGGGTGACCTGGATGAGGGCCACCTGGATGGGCAGCAGCCGCGATTTGATCAGCTTGTGCACGGCGGAGAGGTTGATCGGGGTGATGAAGCGCAGATCGCCCTTGAAGCTCTTGGAGTTGGCGGAGCCCAGGTAGAAGGAGCGGATATTGACGTTCTGGGATTTCGACCTGTCCGCAACCTGGGAGAGCGAGGTGGATTCGCCGGAAAACATCCGCACGATCTCGAGATCGGTGTAATTGCGGCTGGCATCCGCCAGCCCCTTGACCAGCCGCTGCGGCTCGCCGCAGGAGGAGCCGATGAAGATCCGCTGCCCGGAATGGATCTTGGCGATGGCCTGTTCGACCGTCAATTTGTTTCTCTGATAGTTATCCGCCCAGTAACCCTTATCCCTTGTCATGACGATCTCCAGCTGAAGTGTTCCGCTCACCATCCAATACGGGCTGCGCCCGCGCCCGCAACCCGAGGGCTGTTATCCCCTCCCACGGCAGCGGGGATAAGTCCCATCCCGAAATTCGTTTCAAAAGATAAGAAACGAATTTCTAAGGTACTAACCCCGTTGTCGGGATAAGTACCTTCACGAAATTCATTCTCAAAAAACGAGAATGAATTTCTAAGGTACTAAAAGGCGCGTTGACGCTTCCGAATACTATTGGTTCTCCGTCTTTTTCGCAAGTACGACGAACAGCGGGGGGGCGAGCAGGCCGGAATCATGGGAAAAGATGTACCACTTACGGATGAGCGGCCGCCAAGTTGCGTGACCTTGCCCGGCCGCACAGGGATTTGATCGTGTTCAAGAGAAATTTATTTGCCCGGCAAGCTGTTCATCTGATAGGCTGAAACCAGGGAAGGCGGAGGGAGACGAAAGGCAAGCCAGCCAGCGGGGAATCCTGTGCAGACGCCAAGCGAAACCATACTGACTTTCGGCCTGTCAGCCGCCGAAACGGCGCTGGTGGACCGGCTGGTTTCCTCCTTCGAGATCGAGCGGGCGGCGTTGACCATCGCCACCGTCCGCAATTTCGTCAAGAACAACCCGGAAAAGAAGATCGACCTGGTCGTCTACCGCGTCAATCCCGACCACGAGAAACAAGACCGGGTCATCCAGCTGATCCGCGACTTTGTCGGCGAGATCGTCCCCTTCCTCATCCTCGTCCCCCCGGAAAAGAGGGGCGAGCTGAAGAAGCTGCTGCAGGCCGGGGCGGACGATTTCATCGAACTGCCGCTGAACGAGAACCGGTTTTCCATCAGTTTCCTGATCCTCCTGGAGATGGGCCAGGCCCTCCCCCGGCGCCGCGAGCTGCAGCCGGATTCCACCCTCGAGCCGGAAGCGCCGGCGGAGCGGGAAGGCTGGAGCAGGATCGTCGACTACATCCAGGACGGCCTCAGCTATTTCGCGCCGAAATCCCTGATCAGCCGGGCCCGGCCGGAGAACATCTCCGATCGCTGGCAGCAGCTGCGGCGGCTCGGCGTCGGCGGCTTCGGCACGGTCTGGCTGGTCCAGGAGATCGGCACCGGGCGGATCGCCGTGGCCAAGACCCCCCACTCGCCGGCCCTCAATATCAGCGTCCTCCGCTCCGCCGCGATCCTGAAGCGGCTGGTCCACCACCCGAATGTCGTCCACCTGATCGAGGTGGTGAAGGACCAGGGCAGGTTCATCCTCATCCAGGAATACGTGGAGGGTCCGACCCTCCAGCTGCTGCTGGAGCAGGGATTGCCGGCGCTCGACAGGGAGAGCTATTTCCTCCAGCTCCTCTCGGTCATCTCCTATGCCCACAAGCACAGGATCATCCACCGGGACATCAAGCCGGAAAATGTCATCATCAACCCCGCGGGACGGCTGAAGCTGCTCGATTTCGGTATCGCCCGCGACCTCAGCTGGCAGACGGCGGAGGGGAGTTCCGCCGGCACCGTCAACTTCATGCCGCCTGAGCAGTTTCTGGGCAAAAGCTGCATCGCCAGCGACGTCTGGGCGCTGGGCGTCATCCTCTACATCTTCGCCACCAACGCCGTCCCCTACAGCCAGCTGAACGACGCCTACCCGGCCGACATCCAGGTGGAGGTGGAAAGCCGGGCCCCTCGCTTCATCAACCCTAATCTGAACGAAAACCTCGACCGGATCATCATGCGCTGCCTGCAGAAGGACCTCGACAGGCGCTATCACAATGCCACCGAACTGGAGAACGACCTCAGGGCCAGCTGCCCGCAGTTCGGCATGGGCCGGCTGCTGCCCGATTGATACGCTCATTATTCCGCCGATGAACGACGATCGCTATTCCGACGAGAATGAGAAAAAACCATGATGGCAACAAGCGTGGCAAAACCTTCTGCGATCCCGCGGCCAGGATTCAAATGCGGCGGCTAGAAAGGATTGTCCGAGCAATGGCCCAGAGCCAGGAGGAGGTGTTTATTTCCGGTGTCATTCTGCGTAGTCCGGAGTGGCATGCCGGCATAATGAGAAAAGGCGTCGTTGTCTGCAATTTCCCGGGGATGGTCAAAGCCCGCATTCCTGGTATCTCGGACCTGTATTGGATCGTGCAGCGCAGAGGCTGGAGAGGCCCCACGGTTTCTCGCGCAGCCGACATTCAGCTCGTTGACGATATTCCCGCTCAACGGCGCTGGAACACGTTCGCCGGCCTGTTGCGGGCTGCTCGGCGTTGGACTCCTTGGCCCGACTAAACTCGCCTACCTACGCCGTTGCCTTTCGGGAACGCTGATTTCGTCGACACGGCGGCGTTTGCGCCGGATGGCCGATCAAAAATCTATGACGCAATCATGATCGCCAGGTGGAACAGGTTCAAACACCATCAGCTGCTGGTCGATGCCTTCAGGATACTCAAGAGGCAGGGCGCATCAGTCAGGGGTCTGTTGTTCGGACATTTCGCCACCACCAACAATCGTGCGACAATCGACTATAAAAAACGCATCGTGCAAACGATTCGGTCTGAGACCCTTCCGATCGACTTACCTGCCGCTGACGCTACGACGAATGAAGGGTTGGACAAGATCAAGGATTCGATAGCGGCATGTATCAATGCATCTCGAGTGGGACTGTTGCTGTCCAGGTCCGAGGCGATCAACCGTTTCAAGATGGAATGTCTTTCTTGCGATGTTCCCATGATTGTTTGTGATGACGCGTGCTGGAGCGTAAGGAAGCACATAGGCCCACAAACGGGGATCGTGGTTGCTCGCCGGGCGGACGCCGTCGCCAACGCAATTCTTGCAGTCAAGGATGGAGCGAAGTTCTCTCCTCGCGAATACATCATGGCAAACACAGGGATCGACCGTGCCATGGCCGCTCTGCAAGATGCCGTCGATGAGCTCGATGCAAAGATGGGCTTTGAACCGGCACCCATTGCACGATACGACGGACGAAACAACACCCTCCATTGGCGTAGTTTCATGGATCATTTGAGTGCCGAGGTCGTCAGGGCCAAGAATTGACGAAGACCTCGAGGATCGTCACGCGCTGCCTGCAGAAGGACCTGGACAGGCGCTACTGCAACGCCACCGAGATGGAGAACGACCTCAGGGCCGGCTGCTGCCCGATTGATGAGCATTCAGGTTTTCCGCACCGAGCACCATTAGTTTGCATGCTTATTCACAAATAAGTCTTGACAATACCTTTGATTTAGGAAACCAGTTAGAAAAACTATTTTGAAATAACTCTCTGATTCAGCGCGATTTTCAAAATTTTAAAAGATAGCCTGAAGGCCGTAAAAACAAAGGTATAATTTGGACCCGTCTCGGTTGTCAACAGATCAGAATGTCAGCGGTTGATATATGGGATACGAAGGGAGGAATAAGCCTGAGAGATTTCAGTAGTCTTTTTTCACTCTCTAGGAGATCTATCTAAATTTTCTAAAAGATTCTGGCTTTCATAAAATAATTTGAAACTAGCAATAATTGTAAAAAAGCAGGAAGTACTAAGCTGGTTTAGGGACGGCGCGTAGACGCTGGCCCTCAAACCGAAATCGAAGTTGTGATCTTTTGGAAATATGTTGACCTTGGAAGGTCCTCAACAAAGGTCAACTAAAAATGATGTCATCTTTCCGTATAGCATCCCAATCCAAGGAGACATGCAGATCAATAGAATAACTTGTTAACCAGAAGGCAATATGATAATTGAATATAGCATTGAACCAATATCTGAAGTTGATATTGAGCAAAGCTCAGGGATGCCTGAGCAAATGAAGATTGATGGTGCGGAGATATATTTTGATATCGACACGAATCAGCATCTAAAAAGAATAAGAGTTACAATTTCTGGTTTACCTATGAAATGGGAAAGAGCTGATCTGATAAACCCAAACTATCCAGAAACACGTGACAAAGCTTATCGAATAATAAAATATCTTGTCGACAGGATACAATTACAAGTTATGCACAAATCTTTTGAGTTGAGTAAATTTGACAATATAAAAATAAAAATTACCACAGAAACGGATGAAGAAAAGGATAATTGGAGTAAGTTTAGAAAACGTATCATGGCCAGTCTCGATATGCCATACTCTATTTTGGGCGCAGCAGATATGAGTAACTATGAAGGCGGGTTTAAATATGCTCAGGCATTCTCTAACTTTACAGATGCTTTGAATACTGACAGTCCAATTATCAAATTTGAGCGTTTCTATAAAGTTGTCGAAACGTTTTTCACTACAAATGGGCCTGCCTTAGACTCTGAAATTTCTGTTTTTATGAGAAAGCATGATCCTAAATTCAAACCAGAAAATTTTAAGCAATTGAGAGATCTAAGAAATCGTTGCATTCACCCTCAACACAGAAAATGACATATAGCCTCTAACGATTTGGCACTTTCAAATGAATTGGAAGGTCGTACGAAGGAGTTAAAAAAGATTGCAGAATTGTTGCTTCGTGAAAACCAATAACGAAATAATTATTGGTTAACAGCCAGCTCCACTCGGAACCCGCAAAGAGCGCGGGTCCGGTGAGCCGGAACGTTAGTGATCGAAAAGGATTATCAAAAATGAAAATTACCG
>OBJA01002511.1_pt1 | contig 10465 bp, 11 predicted proteins | sample 1519751 | NCBI WGS metagenome assembly OBJA01 (sample SAMEA3881238, study PRJEB22517) | soil metagenome | biome: lake sediment; feature: soda lake sediment; material: sediment, water from around vicinity | place: India | collected 2013-12-23 | depth 3 m
GTGATTTCCAGAGCCTTTCACTTCATCCACCTTTTCTTGCCCACCGAATCCATACCAATAACACTCACCGCCACCTAACGTGCTGGCAGTGAAAAAATTATGATTTTGCATGCCGGAGGTTTTCATACAGTAAATATAGAAAAAATTTATTGATTCCTATTATATCGATTTATAACAAGCTAAAAGTTTGTGGAAGGAGTACACTAAAATTAAGCATTCACCATTACGCATTATATACATTCGTAAAAATTAACGGAGGTAAAAGAAAAAGCTAACACTAATAGAACGGAGAGTATATAACTTTTAAACTTCGATAATTATCCAAAATTTTATTGTATTCAATTATATAATTATTATTTCTTTTTTGTATATCATTCAAATAATTTAAATAATGGAAACTTAAAAATAATTTATAATCAACATTCTTAATCTCTGAGAAAAGAACTGGATTTATTTCAAAAAATCTCATTACTATAATGTTTTCATTATAATCCTCATTTGGTTTAATTTCTATAAGAGGCACAGGGAAATTTGTAAATTCATTACCATGTTTATTATCTTTTACTGCACTAAGTTTAATAACAGATTGAATATAAAAAAAATATATCCTATCATAAAAAATAAAAATTGACTCTTCTCCTATATTTTTTATATTAAAATTCACATATAATGTGTCGTTTATTTCATTTATTCTAGCTTTAACAATAATTTCATCATTCTCTACAAATAATTCTTGACTAAATACATAAAATGGAATACATATACTTAATAAAAAAAATATAATTTTCATAATAATTATTTTCTTATAAAATAATTGTAAGAATCGCCTGAATCATTTACAAAACCAGATAATAATGGAAAGTTAAAACTAAAATTATACTTGTTTTGTTCATATACCCTAATTGCCATTTTATGAGCATCATTATAACTCAATCGACGTGGATCAGCTGTTCTAAAATAGCTTTCATATAATTCATGAACGATTACATTCTGTCGAGGGACTTGAGTAAGAAACCCTTGTCTAATATTGGGAGATTGAATCATAAAGTTACCTGGTGCTAAATATATTTCTGCATCATAACCAAGAGTTGGAAGTTGACCGTATTCATCACCTCTAGGTGTAGTTGATAAGTTCTTGAAAACTCCGTACATATCTTGTCCTGACAATCGATCTCCTATACTTGAAAATTGATTAATATCATTCTGAACATATTGTGCTTGAAATGTTCCAGACGGACAATACGCAATAAATGGTTGAGTTGTAGTTGTAGCATAAAAAAAGTTTTTATCACTTTCAATTAATAAATTTAATAATTGAATTCCTGCATCTGCCTTTGCTTGAGAAACATAATTATTAAATGCTTCTTCTGTGTCAAATGTTTTTTTAGCGCTTTCATAATTAATATAAACTTTATTGTTTTCATCAAATGCAACTAAATTACTATAATCACCAGCAATAGAAGCAATATCATTATTAGAAGCTGTAGTTCCATCTGTTCTTAACGTATCCCCCAAAGGATCACTAAACCAAATAGGATTTCCGGCAAATGTAGAATACCAACTTAAAGAAGGATTCGGTTTCGGATCCAAATTCCACCTTCTACCAAGCCGTGCATCATACATCCAATATTCTGCGGAGTAGGTGTTGCCCTCGCCGTAAATCTCGTCTTCTTTTTCTTGAGAATTGAACCCAAACCAATAACGCTCTACACCACTTAACGTGCTGGTAGTGAAAAATGTATGATTTTGCATGCCGGAGGTTTTCATACAGTAAATATAGAAATAATTTATTGATTCCTATTATATCGATTTATAACAAGCTAAAAGTTTATGGAAGGAGTACACTAAAATTAAGCATTCACCATTATTTTATACGAATATTCGTTTTTCAAATTTAAAACCCTGTATAACTTCAAAAACGAACGCGAAAGATTCGCGCACGAGCGGGGGATACGCAAACTAAGTTTTATAGATTATTCTCTTTTTATCGCTTAAGCATCTTTTTAACTAATAGATTTTTACATTGCAATACTATAAAAATTCTTCGTTAGAAAATTTTTATACCCTTGTGGTTTAGTATTGTTGTGAAAAATCTAATTAGATTATCTTTGCCTTAATCGATAAAAATAATACAATTTTTACTTGCTTTTTCCCTAGAATACGGGGGCAAGATAGTTCTTTATTTGTCAGACCATTCAAACGGATTTTTACTGTAGCTAGGGTTAAAGGCATCTTGTGTTTTTCTATAAATTAATTTAAATGTTAGAGGTAGAAAGAAAAAATATAATATAAAAATTTTTTTTCTTTTACCTTGTTTTACAAAAACAATATTTATAGTTTTTGTAATTATCCAAAAACTATAAATTAATGTATATAGTAAATAAAACTGAAGCACAATAAACCCATATGAATAATTTGAAATAGTTTGTTGCAAAGAATCGGGAATTACAATTATTATTGGCAGGACTAAATTAACAAATAACCCAACAACTAAAATCAAAAATACTAATTTTGAATAATTTTCAATTTTTAAAATCTCTTTTGTTTTGTGAACATTAATATTATAGTTGACATATAACTTTTTTACGATAAATAACATAAAATCAATTCCTAAAACTATTTGTAAATACGGATATAATAATCCTCCAATGAAAAAAAAAAGCCATTGAGGCATTCCGATTACTTGTTTCATCAAAAAAAGAAGAAACAAAAGAATAAAAGGAGAAAATAAATAAAAAAAAGCAGTAAGTGTAGATGACGAAATAATCTTAATATATAGTTTTTCCATTTTTTCTTTATTCTTTAAACATCAAAAACTCTCATAATCTAACTCTCTCTTTCTTTCCTGTCGGTAACGTGTCATGTAAACAAAAATATGGCACCCATCTACTTTCATTATAATAAAATGGTTGACCTTCTATAGTATATTCACAATGAATCTTTACAAATAATGAATCTTTAGAATATGAAAGGACTCCAACTTTAAGATATTTTGGAGTTGTGGCACCAAAAGTTCTTATTAAAAAATATTCTTTTTTTTGGGAATTTGTATTGTAATATTCTTTCATATCTAATAAATAGCTATATATATCATATACTTTAAATCTAATCCTTGCTGAAGGAACATTTTTAATGTTATCTTGATTTATATAAAAATAAACATATTTATATTCTATGATATTCTTTTTTTTATTAGTAAAAAAACTAATGCTCGCAACTAGCAAACTAATTAGAAGTATTAGAAGAAGTTTTCGAAATTTCATTTGAATATCCTTTTGTTTGATAGTAGTCTCTTTCTTTATCTATTAAATCCATTTGGATTCCTGTGTTATAAACTTCACCTTTTAAGTTTAATAACCCTAAATTATAGGTGTTATCTGATTCGTTATATATAGTTGTAATTGTGGAATGACGGAAATCTAAATTTTCACGTCTTATGTTGTTAATCATATCAAACTCTTTATAACTCATTGATATTCCACTTGTAACATCAATCGGGATTTGGCCCCAGCCCCCACCAGCACTAGGACCAAAGGCTAAAGAAAAATATTTAAAATCACTTCTTAAACTAATAGATGCTATCCCGAAATCAACTGTTGTTGAAAGCGGATTATTAATAGCTTCATAAAATGTTTCAGCATTATAATCAATAGCAAAACCCATTTGAACACCTACTGAAGCTCCAATATAATATTCTCCTGAAACATTATTATTACTAGGTTCTATTCCTCGTATAGACGAATGGTAAAAAATTGTAATGCCATATCTATCTTCGGCTCGACCTTTTCCTTCACCTCTAATTCCACCTGCAACAGCTCCACCAACGCCGGATGCTTGTCCAAATTCAAAGTATACTCTTTTCTTTTTCCATAAAAAAGGAGAAGTTGTTGCCAAACGAAACACCTCATTTGACACCTCAATATGTGTAAGCAAAGAGTGCTTTGTTGGAGTCATTGCTGCAATTTGCCCTGGGGGTACAGTAGCTTCAAGACCTTCTAGCTCAACTCTATCAATCACCCTGTTTTCACTAAATGCATAAGGACTATTATATGGATATTGAGCCGCCAATGGATCAACACTAAAGAACCTACCTAACCTATTATCCGATATTCTGTATTTGTAGAAAGAAGCATTTCCCTCGCCGTACAGCTCGTCTTCAGCCTCTTGCCCTTGGAAGCCAAACCAATAACGCTCACCACCACCTAACGTGCTGGTAGTGAAAAATGTATGATTTTGCAAAATGCTTGGTTTCATACAGTAAATATAGAAAAAAATCTTTATTCTTGTGGTATCGATTTATAACAAGCTAAAAGTTTGTGGAAGCAGTACACTAAAATTAAGCATTATTTTATACTATTCGTAAAATTATAGGAGGTAAAAGAAAACGCTAACGCTTACTGTTAACGTTGAAAACACTCATGTTTATTTAAATCTATTAAAGAAACGGTATCCTTTCCCGTACTATTATAACTAATTATTGTATTAGTTTTATAATCATAAAATGTATTACAATATAAAGTAATATCATTAATAGTTGTTCTACAATTATTATTAATATCTAATAAAAAAATTTCTTTTGCTTGTCTTAAATAGAACACTCCATTATTAAAAATATCCCATCTTATCCCATCATACCAGTCATTAAAAATTAATGAATCTTCTTTTTCATCTTGACTGAATTTATATAAATGAGCTACAGTATATGGATATTCTATGAATTTTGAATAATAAAAACCTTTAAACCATTTAACATTGCCAACGTCTTCATGCAGAATGCTTATCTCTAATGTTTGAAGATTTATTTTTTTTAATACATAATTATTATTAACATACATTATTATATTATTATCTGACGAAATTGATACGATATTATCATCGATAAAAATTGTTTTAATTATTATATTTTGATGCGAACAAAGAATTAATTCTTTGGTTTGTTTATTAAAATAAAAAATATAAAAATCATTAAGATGTATTATTTGTAGATTTAATGATAAAGGCTCAAAAAATTTAATTAAACATGCATTTTGATATTTATAAACATTATTATCAGATTTTAAAAAAACAATAGGAGTATTCTGTATATAACCAATATGAATAATATCTGTTGATAAGTAATCACAATTAATAATATTATTCTTTTCTGTATTTATTGAAAAAAAATACTTAAAAGATAATAATGTAAATAAAATGAATATAAATAATACTTTTTTTTTCATTTTTCAATTTCAACTAATTTCATTCCACCCCAAAAACCCCGTACCCATACGGCGTTTGTCGTATTGTAATTTTTTCTAGGAATAACATCTTCTTCTTTAGCAACTTCAAGATGCGGTTTATAAGCATACCATATTATTTTATCTGCGTGTTCAGATCTCACATTTGTATTTAATGGTGTTTGAGATTCTCGATGATTTCTACCAGTTTCCATAACTTGAGGATATCCGTCTTCTATTTGTCCAGGCACTGCCATTACAATATGATTCCATCCAGTAAATGTACCAACAATAACAACACCTTCGTTTGCTAATTTTTGAATGTTTTCAAAACTTTGATCTTCTAATTTTACAAAATCCGAAATCTTTCCTTCTTCTAAAGATTTAGAAATAGTATTTGCTGTTCCATCACCAGAAACCTCACCGCCAAGCCATGACGGGTACAAAGAAGATGTGCCTGCCGCATGCTTAACCGCAGTTCTAACACCTATATTACAAGCTGGCGATGTTGTGTTCCCATGAAATTCTGTTGCTGCTTCCACTCCTTTTTCAGCACCTTCTTTTAATGTTTCTGGATCTTTTTCTTTATTTGGATCATCACCATCTGGGTCATTCCACCATATTGGATTATTAAACGAAAAATTATATGGACTCCATCCAGGATATTTTCTCATTACAGGATCTAAACTCATGAAACGACCAAGTCTTGGATCGTACTGTCGCCATTCAGTTGTATAATGATTTCCCTCGCCCTTCCACTCATTATCCATCTCCATACCGTTAAACCCAAACCTATAACACTCTATACCACCTAACGTGCTGGTAGTGAAAAGTGTATGATTTTGCGTGCCGGAGGTTTTCATACAGTAAATATAGAAAATTTTATGGTAATTGTTACTAAAAAAATTGCAGCTCTCCTTTTAATACTATAAAAAAACCGCTTTACCCGGTTTACCTTTCTTAATCCTTATTCCTGTAATCCTTAAAATCCTGTTCAACACTACAAGCAAAGTTTAAAACTTTGCAAAAAACTCACAACTCCTATTTACCTTTTGAGACTATTCCCACAAGTGTCCTGCGGAACACTTGCGGGTGCGGGGGCTTGAAAAGATAAAGGTAGTAAAAAAAATGAAATTTGAGTTTTTTTACTTTTATTTTTTTGCAAAGAAAAAAATTGAATTTAGGTAAAATGTTTTTGGGGATTGAAGTTTAAAATATAACAGGTACATATAAAAAAAGCACGCTTCTATGCTTTCTTATTTCTTAATCCTGTATTCCTTTAATCTTTAAAATCCTGTTCAAGACTTTTTACCATTAACCATTATTTTATACTATTCGTAAAAAATAACGGAGGTAAAAGAAAACGCTAATAACAATTACCACATTTCTTTAAATTCAAGCACATCTGTTATCACATATATTGGTACTGTTATCATTTGATAATGTTTATCGTAGTTTAATTCTTTAAGTTCTTCACAAGTTTTAAAATGCGGAGCTCTTTGTTCTTGCTCACCAATATATACTACAACTATTTTTAAATAATATTTATCGTAATAACTATTGCAAAAAGGGTTAACTAGCGCTTCTTTTAAAGGGGTATGCATTCCATAATAATAGAGATTAACATTTGCATCAAGAGTATCAATTGCTTGTCTATTTATGTTAAAATCATACTTGTTAAAAACTATCCAAAAAAAACCATTATAATACGCAGAATCAATATGATTTGTATCTTTAACAAATAAAAAACTAGTTCCTTGCCGAAAAACCCCTTCATTATATGAACCATTTGGAGTTTTATAAACATCTAAATATGCAAAAATACCTCTTTCATAATAAAATAAACCTTCAATAGTATCATATATAAAAGTTCTATTTTCTATCGAATCAATATTTATATAATTACAACTACCTTTTACAATATTATTATATAAAAATAGTATAAAAATTAATACAAATTTATTCACGATCAACCCTCCCTTGTCTTGTGTTATTTGTAATAATTCTTTGAGTATCATATTCTGAAGGAGAAACCATTCCTTTTGTTCCACTTTCTAAAGTCCTTGTATTTGCAGCCGGATAAGCAGCACTACCATCAGGATTTTGAGCATGTGCTAAACCCGTCATATTATGAAATCCTACCTCATGAGCTATTACTTCGACTGGTGATAATTCATCTTCACGCAAAATTGTATTAGGATTGAGAAGGACTCTGATATTATTAGATAACGGATCTTGAGAATCTAAATCTGCTATTCCTCCCATAGCTACTAATTTAGCTTTTTGGAGTATTCCAGATTGGTCTGTTAGAACAACAGTAACTAATCCTGACCTATCACCACGAGGTTGTGTAACATAACTTAAATTAACATCATATACAACATTCATTGCCCAACCTTCTCCGGCATCATATTGATCTTTTGTAATAAATTCAACAGGTTGACCATTTTCAGGCAATTCTCTTACATATAAAGTTGTATTTCCTTGTTGAAACAATTGATTTAACTCTTTAGGGTCGATGTTCTTAAATTGATTTGGTGTATTAGTTTGCTCTACAATTTCAATATCTTTCTTTATTGTTAATGTTGCTGTTTTATTGTCATCATCTACATTAGAAACAATAAGCTTTTCTAATCCTTCAAAATCAATACAGCGTATTACATCATTTTCAGCAAAAATATATGGTGATATATTCGGATACAAAAAAGTAATTGGGTCAACACTAAAAAACCGTCCTAATCGTGCATCGTACATTCTATATGTAAATGAGTACGCGTTACCCTCCCCATAAATTTCCTTCTCTATTTCTTGCCCGTTAAACCCAAACCAATAACGCTCACCGCCACCTAACGTGCTGGTAGTGAAAAGTGTATGATTTTGTGTGCCGGAGGTTTTCATACAGTAAATATAGAAAAAAATCTTTATTCTTGTGGTATCGATTTATAACAAGCTAAAAGTTTGTGGAAGCAGTACACTAAAATTAAGCATTAAGCATTCGCCATTAAGCAATATATACTATTCGTAAAAAATATAAGGGGCAAAAGAAAACGCTAACGGTAAAAGAAAAGGCTAACGCTAACAACTATCAAGACAATCATAATTGGCATTAAAGTCAGAATTTTAGCTAAAAAAATATTATTACTAATATTATCAATTTTATTATTGATTTTTTTTCCATTAGTTGCAGATAAAAATGCCAAAATCAATAAAATACATGTAATAATAGTTGAAAGAATATAAATTGGAAGAACTTTATTCTGAATTTCATCAAATTCAAATATGAAAAAATTATACCACCACCCATATATAACATGTGAAAACATAACAATCCCAATCATCGATAAAAACCCTGCTAATTTAATATTTGTTAAATATAGACCAGCCCCTATAGATAAAATAATTAATCCAACGGCATTAAATATCAGGGAATACTTAGGTGAAGTTACTATAATGGAAAAAGCAAGAATTGATCCAAATACTGTAAAGAGTATATATCGTGTCATCAAATATGTAAAAAGTTTGTATAGAATTATTCTTTAAAAAGGCTTAATTAATTTTTTTATGTTTCAAACAATAAAAATTTCGTAAAACTAACTGATTATTTTCAATATAAGTTGCAATATAAGGCCTTCCTTTTTTATAGATTTTAAATTTATGTTTTTCAATTAGAATAGAATTTTTATTATAACGATATAAAAATACTTTTTTGTAGTTAAAATTAAATCTATATATATTAAAATTATTTAAAGAGTCTAATTGTATATAATATTTTTCATTTTTTGATTTGAGTTTTTGAATATAGATAGGTGAGAAAAGACTATTATCTATATTAATAATTGTGTCTTGCCCATATGAGCAAAATGTTATAATAATAAATATACAAGATATCTTTTTTTTCATTTTTTAATTTCCAAGATTTGTACGCCCAAGACTTCCTGAATTTTGTTGACTTCTATCTATTTCTCCGTCACTGTTTTTTATATTTGCGTCTTCAAAATCTGAAGTTACTTGTTGATAAGCTTCGATTCCAGCATTTGCAGCATTTTTAATTTTATTATTATTTAAAGTAGTATTAATAACATTTTTTAATTCACTAGGTATTTCATAATCTCCTATTTTAGTAATAGGAGTAATAGTTTCTGACATAGAACTAACAGATCCTGCATATCCACCATTTGTTCTAGTTGGATTTTCAATTATTTCTATTCGCGTTTGTATTACTTTTTCAATAGAGGAAATTCCTTCACCGGAATTATCTAAAGTTACTATTATTACAGTACTTGTTATTGTTGCCTGAATAGAATATGGATTTGTTGGAACTGCTTCATATTTAATCTCTTGCTCTGCATATGCAATTTGTGTTACCCCAAAATTTGCTTGAGTTAACACATCAATGAAGCCACCACCTAAACCACCTTGATTATTTACTCTTGATGTTGTTCCTATTACTGTAAAAGTTGTAGTAATTGGATTATCTAAGACATCTAAAGAAGTATATGCAGAGAGTTTTCTTGGTATTCCTTGTTTATATATAGTTTGATTTGGGAAAACAAAATTTGGAATAAGTGCTTCAGCTCCCAATGTCATAGTCCCAAAACCTAAAAAAGATGCATTGAACCCCGAAAGATGTTTTCTTCTTGATTTCTCATCTCCTCCTCCCATAAAATCGAGAGAAGCAATCGGGCTATTTCTATGATATACATACGGTGATTGCCACGGGTATTCGGGTGTTCGTGGGTCTATGCTAAACATACGAGCAAGGCGAGCATCATACATTCTAAGTCCTAAATCATATGCGTTACCTTCTCCATATATTTCATTCTCTAACTCTGCACCATTAAACCCAAATCTATATTTCGAGCTATTAAAACTTCGCCCTTCCATTTGCATTCCAAATGGGTAAAAATCTGTTCCTGAGGTTTGGTCTACGGTATACTCAAAATCATCGTTTAAAATAATTCTATCGGTATAGGTTGCAAGTACATTACCAAGATGGTTGGTTGCTTCATACGTGCGTGCTCCGCGAACTATGCCAGTGTTATCTGCTGCTGTAAAGCGGTAAACTCCTAAACGTGAACTTCCGTAAATTGGCTGTTCTTCTATAGCAAGTTGTGTTTCAGATGTTTTGGTATACGTTGCCATAATATTACCCTGAGCATCACGCACATAGAATGTGCTTTTTCGGGGTGAGTCCTTTGGTATTACATGTTTGGCAATTCGGTTACCCATAGCGTCGTATTCAAATTGTA
>OBJA01002512.1_pt1 | contig 10462 bp, 9 predicted proteins | sample 1519751 | NCBI WGS metagenome assembly OBJA01 (sample SAMEA3881238, study PRJEB22517) | soil metagenome | biome: lake sediment; feature: soda lake sediment; material: sediment, water from around vicinity | place: India | collected 2013-12-23 | depth 3 m
GGCAAAATAGCTGAAGTAGAAGAGATTCCATTCACTGAAGCAAACCAGGCACTGGATTATGAGCGGGAAGAGATATTATACCGGCTTGACAAAGGTGAAACTGTCGCACTTGATGATGTAGGTGAATTATTTTATAACCGGAATGGTCAATTACAGTTCACTTCTTCGGGGAAAGATTTTTTGCTTCTTGATGCATATGGCCTTGAAGGAGGACCGCTTAAACATGAACCAAAAGTTACTCCTCCGAAAGCAAAGATGAGTCATGACAAGCACATCGTCAGGAGAACAAGCGATCCATTTGAAGAAAAGCGCCAATTGCCCTATTCAGGTGCATCATTAAATGACCCGCAGGTTCCGCCGACCAAAAGAAGAAGGTCATGGTGGCTCCTGTTGTTGTTGATACCTCTGCTTGCCGGTGCCCTTTATATAATTACGAAAGACACACAGGAACCGGCACCTGCTGCAGAAGTGTCTGTCAGGGAACTACCGGCCCAGGAATATGCTCCACCTGCTGATACTACTGCCGAAGATACAACTTCAGTACAGGAGGAAGAAATCGCTGTAGCTCCTTCTGAAATAGATGATTCAACAGGATTTATTTCTCCTGATACCACAAAATATTATTTAATCAGGGGAAGCTTCGAAGATTTCGAGAATGCACAGAAATATTACCACCGCTTAAAAAATGAAGGTTACGATCCCTTTCATCTTGGCAAGCATGGGAGTTTTTACCTGGTAGGGATCAACATTTATGATAATCCCATTGAAGCCTATGGGCAGCAGTACAATTACCTCGACAAGTATCCGGAATCGGGTGTCTGGATTTTTATTCCAGAAAAATAGTTTGTGCTTAATCAATATGCAATGCAGAAAAAAAGAAAAGCGTTTTTAAAGCAACCATAAATGGCTGAGTAAAATTAATGATGGACAAGCCTTGTTTTAAAAGCATATAACTGACAGCTGTCACAAAGGATGAAATCAAAAGCTTTAACTCTAAAAATGTAAAACTAAAACAATAGCATCATGTTAGATTTAGGATTTGTAAGCGCCATATTGGCCGAAAAGAGTTTTGAAGACGTAATTAAATTTGCATCGGCAAATCAATTCAGGTGTGTTGAAATTATGTGCTGGCCTGTTGGGAAGGCAGAAAGACGTTATGCCGGGGTTACACACATCAATGTGGAAGAGACCGATGATCAACAAGCAAAAAAAATAAAAGAAGCCCTTGCCGCTTCTGATGTATACATCTCCGGACTGGGTTATTATCCCAATCCGCTGGACCCTGATGAAACCCAGGCTGAGAAAGCCATTGAGCACATAAAAAAAGTTATTCGCACAGCAGCCAGGCTGGATATAGGCGTTGTAAACACCTTTATTGGCCGCAATCCGTCTAAAAGCGTGGAAGAAAATCTAAAGAAATTTGAGCAGGTTTGGCCGGCAATCATAAAAGTGGCTGAAGAAAACAATGTAAAAATTGGGATTGAAAATTGCCCCATGTTGTTTACCCGTGATGAATGGCCGGGAGGTAAAAATCTGGCAACCACGCCTGCTATCTGGAAGAAAATGTTTGATTTGATTCCAAGCCCTGCTTTTGGACTGAATTATGATCCCTCACATCTGGTATGGATGCAGATGGATGAAGTAAAACCCATTTACGACTTCCGCGACAAACTGTTCCATATTCATCTTAAGGATGTGAAGGTATACCGGGAAAAACTCAATGAAGTTGGAATCATGGCTTACCCTCTCGATTACCATTCGCCAAAAATACCTGGGCTGGGTGATGTTGACTGGCGTGGATTCTTTTCTGCACTTGCGACCGTGAAATACAGGGGGCCTGTATGCATTGAAGTGGAAGATAAAGCTTACGAAGGATCGGAGAAAGACGTGGAAGCAGCCATTCTTACCAGCCGCAACTATTTAAAACAATTCCTTGCCTGAAATGTGTTTGTATGAATTGAATCCGTAAATTGCTTCTACCGGTTTACGGATTTTTTTTCTCTGACCGTAATCCTCAGGAGCATACCCCAATGTAATGAGCAGGCCAACTTTCAGGCCTGCAGGAATGCTCAGCAACTTTTTAATCCGCTTCTGATTAAACCAGCCAATCATGCACGTTCCCAATCCAAGCTCTGCGGCCTGCAGGCAAAAATGAGCTGCAGCAATTCCGATATCGTATTGAGGGTATTCCTGGTTTTTAATGCTGCCGCCAATCCTGGCAATAAGTTTAGGCTTCCCGATTACCAGAACCGCTATTACCGGTGCTTTCATGGCAAACCGGTTAAAGGAGATAATGTTGTTAAAAGTAGCGCGTGCCACCTGTTCTTTAAGTTCGGGCTCATCCACAATTATCAGCTTCCATGGCTGTGAATTGCATGCAGAGGGAGCTATATGAACTGCACGGATAATCTTTTGCAACTTTTCCTGTTCCACAGGTTTATCCAGGTACAGGCGAACACTCTGCCGTTGTTGTATAAGCGCTTCAAAACTCATGTGTTATCCGAATATTTTCCTAAAAACCTCTTCTACCCGTGATACTTTTACCAGTTCGATACTAAAACCTGAACCATCGAATCCTTTATTCAACTTAGGAATAAATATTCTTTTAAAGCCAAGTTTAGCAGCCTCTGCAATACGTTGTTCAATTCTGTTGACTCCCCTGATTTCACCCGTGAGGCCTACCTCACCAGCAAAGCAGGTTTTGTGGTCAATAGCAATGTCGATATTTGAAGACAGGATAGAACAAATAACCGCCAGGTCGGTTGCCGGGTCATTTACACGAAGGCCGCCCGCAATGTTCAGAAACACATCTTTGGCCAGCAGTTTAAATCCCGCACGTTTTTCAAGTACTGCCAGCAACATATTCAGGCGTCGCAAGTCGAAGCCCGTTGAAGATCTTTGCGGAGTGCCATAAGCAGCTGAGCTCACCAGGGCCTGTATTTCGATAAGAAACGGACGTATTCCTTCTATTGTAGCAGCGACGGCTGTACCGCTGACATCATCGCTCACCTTCGAAATCAGCTGCTCCGAAGGGTTAAGGATTTCCTGCAATCCATTGCCGCGCATTTCAAAAATCCCCAATTCATTTGTAGAGCCAAACCTGTTTTTACTGGCTCTAAGTATCCGGTACATATAATTGGTATCCCCTTCAAACTGCAGAACCGAATCCACAATATGTTCCAGCACCTTGGGCCCTGCCAGGTTCCCTTCCTTGTTGATGTGCCCTATGAGCACTACTGCAACATGATTCTGCTTGGCAAACTTTAAGATGCCTGCCGTACATTCCCGTACCTGGGTTACAGAACCGGGTGATGACTCAACTGTGCTGGTGGCCAGTGTTTGTATAGAATCGATGATGAGCAGATGAGGAGACACCTGGCCTGTATGGGCAATCACATTTTCAAGGGAAGTTTCGCTTAAAAACAGGCAATTGCTGCCGTTTATTCCCAGGCGGCCAGCACGCAGCTTTATCTGTTGCAGGCTCTCTTCACCCGACACATAAAGAATCTTCTTCTCCTTCAATCCCAATGCCATCTGCAACACCAGGGTTGATTTGCCAATTCCAGGCTCACCACCCAATAAAACAATTGATCCCGGAACAATGCCTCCCCCCAGTACCCTGTCGAATTCGGCAATACCAACCCTGATACGCTCCATTTTTTCAGATGTAATTTCTTCAAGAGTAAGGGGCTGATTACCAGACTGAGAAGTAATTAACTGCACTCCGGCTTTTTTCTTTTCTATAATCTCTTCCACGAAGGTGTTCCAGCCATTGCACGACAGGCATTTACCCATCCATTTAGGTGACTGCGCCCCACATTCCTGGCAAATATAGACAGATTTCACCTGAGCCATTAATCCAGCATTTTTATTCTTTTTATCATCTCCGAAGTAGATATTCCCGGAACCAAATCAAGCCTTTCCACTTTTCCGCCATGTTGTAAAACAGTTTCATGCCCGGCAATCTCCTCCAGGGTATATTCCTTTCCTTTGACCAGGACATCAGGAATTATCCGGCCAATAAGTTGTTCCGGGGTCTCTTCCCTAAAAACAATGACAGCATCTACAAAAACAAAAGCTGCCATCATCTTCGATCTTGCATTAACATCCAGAACAGGGTGCCCTTCACCCTTTAATAACCTGACCGATTCATCAGAATTCAGCCCGACAACCAGGCGCGAACCAAAGCTGGCTGATTTTAAAAGTGAATCAACGTGCCCATGATGAATTATATCGAAACATCCGTTTGTAAAAACAATTGTTTCACCTGAAGCTTTCCACTCATTAAGCTTAGGTTCAAAGGACTCAAAGTCGAAGAAGATTTTAGAGCAAATATCAAACTTCATAGTTCATTTTCATGTTTGGCTCAAAAGTACAAAAGACGAATGGTTTCGAAACATTCTGAGAGGTAATTTTTATTCATGCCCCTAAAGAATAAAATCCATGTTTTGTCTCTTGAACCCGAAACAAAAATATTTCTAACTTTGCTTCTTTACAATTTATAATGAATTACATCGACTTAATCCTTGTGTTGCTACTCCTGTTTGCCGCCATAAATGGATTCAGGAAAGGGTTGATCTCAGAAGTAGCGTCACTTGCAGCGCTGATTTTGGGAGTTTGGGGAGCCATTGAATTTTCACATATAACCACCGGACTTCTTACTGAGCGCATGGGAGTGGAATGGGATAACCTGAACCTGATATCGTTTATAGTAACCTTTGTCGTTATTGTTATTCTGGTTCATCTAGTTGCCGGGTCATTAAGCAAACTAGTGGAAGCAGCCATGCTTGGTTGGGCAAACCGGATAACCGGATTGGTGTTTGGTATTTTAAAAACTGCTTTTATCCTAAGCATCTTGCTGCTCATTTTCAACAAAATTGACGAAGATGTGCACATCCTTTCGCCGGAAACGAAAATGAATTCGCAGCTTTACGACCCCATCCGGAAGTTTGCCCCTTCCGTATTTCCATTCATAAGTGAATGGGAAAGAGATAAAAAACCCCAAAAGAGAAGGAATGAGATTGTCTGATTACCGTAAGTGGATTTCACATACAAAAGAGGACAAGGAAAATATATCGAAGGATGTTACCTGCAGAAACTGTCAGGCCCATTTTGATGGAAATTACTGTCCGGTTTGTGGGCAGGGTATAAAAGAGCTGGATCGCCCCTTTGGTTTTATCGTAATTAATTTTGTAGGTGACATGTTTGCCTTCGACACCCGTTTTTTGCGAACAATTAAAGACCTGACACTTAAACCCGGTTACCTTACAGAGCAGTTTTTTGAAGGCAAACGAATAAGATATGCCACCCCTACCCGGTTATTCATCCTGTCGAGCTTCATTCTTTTCTTTCTGCTACAGGTATACAGCAACAGAATCTTAACCACTGTACTCGATGCCCCTGTTACCAGTGGAAATGTACAGGTGAATGATTCAGTATCCGTTGTTTTGCCAGGCTTAATGTTCACAGAAGACAAACCTGCTCCCGACTCAGTAGCAATTGATTTTTCCGGTATAAATCTGAATTTGGATGCTTTCGTAAATAAAAGCAATATCCGTGAGGGTCTACTTGAGATTTCGAACCAAATGGAAGCAGAACTTTCAGAGGAAACGGATCCCGAAGAACGGGCTAAACTCATGGAACAAATCAGGTTAATCCGTACCCCCGAACAGGCCATTGTAAAAATCCTGAAATACATGTCGTGGGCATTTTTCCTGCTTTTGCCCTTATTTGCACTAATCCTGAAACTATTTTATTTTCGCCAGCATCATTTTTACATAAGGCATTTAATTTTTTCCATTCACCTGCACACCTTTTTGTTTTTCATCTACATCATACTTATTTCCCTTCTCCTTTTATTTGAAAAGGTAAATCCATACATTATCCTTGCCTTTTTACTGACCATTCCAGTTTATTTTATAACTGCCCTGAAGAAATTTTACGGACAGAACATCTTCAAGGTTATTCTGAAGTTTGCAGGGATTTCCATGTTGTACAACCTATTGTTCTGGATTGTGGTAGGATGGGTATTTTTGAGAGCCTTAAGCATCATTTAGATCAAGAAAATATAAAGCAGAACTGAAACTTCCCGCCTAACTTTCACAATTTTACCGATGACCCTGCAGATAACCCCGGCATTTTTTATCTTTGCGGCGCATTCAGGCCGGAGTTAATTGTGGCCTAAAAATATTAAACAATGAATTTTGTAGAAGACCTTCAATGGAGGGGCATGCTGCATGACATCATGCCAGGAACAGAAGAACAACTGAAAAAGGAGCAAACAGCGGCATACCTTGGTATAGATCCCACTGCCGATTCGCTGCATATAGGGCACCTGGTGGGGGTGATGGTACTGAAGCATTTTCAGCTTGCGGGGCATAAACCTATAGCTTTAATTGGTGGTGCTACAGGTATGATTGGTGACCCCTCGGGGAAATCGGAAGAACGAAACCTGCTGGATGAAGCAACCCTCCGGCACAACCAGGAATGTATAAAAAAACAGCTGGCCAAATTTCTTGACTTTGAAACAGATGCCTCCAATGCTGCGGTACTTGTAAACAACTACGACTGGATGAAGGACATTTCATTTCTGGATTTCATCCGCGATGTTGGCAAGCACATCACGGTGAACTACATGATGGCCAAAGATTCAGTAAAGAAACGCCTGGGTGCCGAGTCGAAGGAAGGTATGTCGTTTACCGAATTCACCTATCAGCTGGTGCAGGGTTTTGATTTTTTATGGCTGTACCAGAATATGAACTGCAGGCTGCAAATGGGTGGTTCCGATCAATGGGGCAACATTACAACCGGCACGGAGCTTATAAGGCGTAAAGCCGGTGGCGAGGCCTATGCGCTTACAGTGCCACTGATTACCAAAGCCGATGGCACAAAATTTGGCAAAACAGAACAGGGAAATGTCTGGCTTGCCCCGGAACGTACCTCTCCTTACCAGTTCTATCAGTTTTGGCTAAATACCTCCGATGCAGATGCCGAGAAGTACATTAAGATATTTACTTCACTCAGCAGGGAAACAGTGGAACAACTGATAAACGAACACCAGACTGCACCCCACGAACGGCTGATTCAAAGAAGGCTCGCAGAAGAAGTAACCGTAATGGTTCATTCTAGAGAAGATTATGAAATGGCTGTTGAAGCATCACAGATATTATTTGGGAAAGGAACTGAAGATCAATTAAAGAAACTTGATGAACGTACCTTCCTGTCGATATTCGAAGGTGTGCCCCAGTTTGTGGTATCTAAACCGGAGATTGAAAAGGGGATTAATGTTGTAGACCTGCTTGCAGAAAAAACAGCCGTATTTCCCTCAAAAGGTGAACTTCGCCGTACAATAAAAGGAAACGGACTGAGCATTAACAAGAATAAAACCGGCAATGAATCATTAATTATAGATAACAGTTATTTAATAGCCGGGAAATACATCCTGACTCAAAAGGGGAAGAAGAATTATTCGATTATTATTGTGCAGTAACAAGTCACATATCAAATCGGTACATACTAAAAGCTGTTAAAAAACGTTGAGTTATTGCTATTAAATAAAACCTGTTTATGAATAATTTTTTTGACAACCAGCGAATCGCAGAGGTTATCTGGCGAAGGAGGTTACACTTTGTAATAATCGGAATTATAGCGATTATTTTTGCGGCAATTTTCTCTGGAGCTGCCTTTATTAAACCAAAATTCAAATCCACAGCGCGCATCTACCCCACAAACATTTGGGTGATGAGTGAAGAATCGAGGACAGAGCAGATGCTGGAGATTTTAAACTCCCGCGATGTTAAGCACAAAGTTATTGAAGCATTCAGGCTGGATACCGTATACAGAATCGACCGCGAAGATCCATTCTTTATGACGAATATGCTGGCCAGGTACAACGATAATATAAATGTGGGCAAAACAAGATTCGAAACTGCCGAAATTTCGGTAATGGATTATGATGCTCAACGGGCAAGCAACATTTGCGATTCCATCATTCAGTTTTATAACAGGAAAGTCCGCGACATGCACAGGGCAAAGGAGTGGGAAATGATAGAAATTGTGGAAAGAGAACTGGATAAAAAGCAACAGGAGCTGGATAAAGTATCTTCGGAACTTGGAATAATCAGAAAAGATTATGGCATCCTCGATTATAAGACACAGGCTGAAAGAGTGACCGAAGGATATATGAATGCCCTTGCCGGTGGCCGTGTTTCTTCGGGTGATGTACGTAAAATACAGGATTTGTATAATAACCTGGCGGAACAGGGAATCAAAGCACGGATTCTTGAAGTACAATTTGGTTCGGCTGTCCGTGCAATGGATTCTCTTGCCCGGATGCGGGATATTCACCTGGCAGAATTTGAGAAAGAAATAACCTATGCACACATTGTAGAACCCCCTCAACCTGCCGACAAAAAATCATATCCTGTGCGGTGGATGATCGTGGCCTTTTCCTTGTTCTCCGCATTGTTTCTTGCCCTGTTGGTATTTCTGGTTCTTGACCACAGAAAATACACTTAACAGGTGATTCAGGATAACTCCATAAAGCTTGCTGTATTTTACCTGATATCAATCGGGTTTATAATGCTGAACCTTTTTTTTATGATTACCAGGGATTCATTGGCAATTAATGCATTGCCATTTATGTTTGCAGCAGGCCTTTTGGTTATTTTTTCATTCGACAAGCTTATATACCTAATCGTTTTTTTTTCGCCTCTTTCAATAGAGTTGAGCCAGTTAATGCCCGGATTGGGATTTAACATGTTCCTGCCCACAGAACCAATACTTTTTGGAATATTAATACTTTTTTTCCTTAAGCTTATTCACGAACAGAAATTTGACAGGAAAATACTGCTGCACCCTGTTTCCCTGGCTATTTACCTAAACCTCCTTTGGTTATTAATTACCAGTTTAACCAGTTCAATGCCGTTGGTATCTTTTAAATTTTTAACAGCCAGGCTATGGTTTCTTGTGACATTCTATTTCCTGATGGCAAAGATTTTTTACGACGACAAAAAATTTGAGCAATATGTATGGCTTTATCTCTCGGCTTTTCTTATCGTAATTGCATATACCATTTACAGGCATACGGGCTATGGATTATTAAACAAGCAGGCGGCCCATTTTGTGGTAACACCTTTTTATAATGATCATACCTCATATGGAGCAGCTTTGGCAATGTACCTTCCATTTGCCTCATGGTTTGCCATATCCAGGGATTATTCCATGAAATACCGGATTTTTTCAGCAGTTGTTTTTATAATCTTGTTAATTGCGTTTGTGCTTTCTTACAGCCGCGCAGCGTGGCTAAGCATGATAGTTGGCATAGCTGTACTGGTTGTTATAAAACTGAGAATCAAATTCAAAACAATTGCTATAACTTCATTGATCTTCGTTGGAATCATTTTCTCCTTTCAGCACGAAATTGTAGTATATCTTGAAAAAAATTCAGGAGAATCGTCCTCTAACCTGACAGAGCACTTTACCTCCATGACCAACATCTCGACTGATGCATCCAATCTGGAACGGTTAAATCGCTGGAGAAGCGCAATTTTTATGTTCCAGGAAAGGCCTGTGTTTGGATATGGGCCAGGCACTTACATGTTTCAATACGCCAAATACCAGCTAAAGAGAGATCGCACCATAATAAGCACCAATGCCGGAGATGCAGGCAATGCACACAGCGAATACCTGGGCCCGCTTTCAGAATCAGGAGTTGGCGGGCTTGTTACTTTCCTTATCATTATCATCACCGTTTTATATACCGGCATAAAAACCTGGAGCCGTATGGCCGATTCCCGGCTGAGGGGAATCGTACTTGTTTCCATTATAAGCCTGGTAACTTATTATATTCATGGCTTTCTGAATAATTTTCTGGATACCGACAAACTTTCCGCCCCCTTTTGGGGATTTACAGCAATGATAGTGGCTATTGATATTTATTCGAAAAAAGTTACAGGCACGCAAAATCCACCTGTTTAAGTTTCTTTCCAATGATGGTTTGCTGAAATATGAGTGCACATATATGAATGTAAGCAGAACGATTCCAACATGTCAAATCCATGCATTTAGCACCTTTGCGTGAAGGCAGATGGATAATAAGGAACAACACAATGGCACTTCCCCTGCAAAAAATGAAAATTACAACAGGAATTTATTGATTTAATTTTCTTCATGGCTCTATCCTGAAGATTGTGATGAAGATGTCAAGATTTCTTTAGTTACTGTTCAGATTAAATTCGCTAAATCGCGAATTTAATCTGTAGTTGGAGTAACGAAGATATATCGAAAATTATAAGTTCAGCCATATAAGATCATCTAATCCGAGAAGCAAAAACAGGCCCGAATGACAAAATAAAATCCGGCCTGACAATCAAACCGGACTAAAAAATATCTTGCGTAAAAATGTTAGTTTTTTACCCTCTCGCTATATGAACGGTCACGGGTATCCACTTTTATAACTTCC
>OBJA01002513.1_pt1 | contig 10459 bp, 9 predicted proteins | sample 1519751 | NCBI WGS metagenome assembly OBJA01 (sample SAMEA3881238, study PRJEB22517) | soil metagenome | biome: lake sediment; feature: soda lake sediment; material: sediment, water from around vicinity | place: India | collected 2013-12-23 | depth 3 m
ATTAAATCCATTACTAATATCTTGTAGTTTTCGGATTTTCTCCATGTGTTTAATCCTGTCTTCATAGCTTTCAATGTGCCCATATAGCATAGTTGCATTAGTTTTAAGCCCGAGTTCATGTGCTTCTTTATGAATTCTTAGCCAAGTTTCTGAATCTGTTTTTTCCGGACAAATTATTTTCCTGATATTATCGTCAAGTATTTCTGCTCCACCTCCTGCAATCGAATTCATACCTGAATCTATTAGTTTTTTCAAAATTTCAATAGTACTTAAATTATCTTTTATTGAAAAGAATTCAATTTCTACGGCAGTAAAAGCTTTTATATGAATATGAGAGTAATGTTTTTTTATCTGAATAAATAGCTCTGAAAACCAATTACTTGTTTTGTTAGGATGCAAGCCTCCAACTATGTGTACTTCAGTTAGATATTTAGCGGATTTATTGTGTAAGAAATTTATTACCTCATCTAAACTCATATCCCATGTGTCTAAATCATTTATATCTTTCCCGAATGAGCAAAATCGACATTTATTTATGCAAATATTAGATACTTCAATGTGAACATTTCTATTATAAAACAACTTTCTATCATGCTTGTTTTCCCTTATACGATTTGCAAGAAACCTGCAAAAATCATTACTTGAATGTTTAAATAAATACAAAGCTTGCTTGATACTTATTCTTTTATTATTATTTATATTATTTAAAATAAGTTTTTCTTCAGTACTGATATGTTTGTGATATTCATTCATACTTACAAAGATAAATAATACAGATATCTTTTATTATCTTTCGGCATCAATAATTTTAATGAGATGATTAAGTATATTAATGAAAATATCAAAGAGCTTGCCTTCGCCGTAATGTTTGCAATTACGCTGTTTATTTTATTAAATTATATAAATCACGTTGAGAATCACGGTTTTAATCCTAGTGATGATGGAGTTGTAATTGCACAATCTTGGAGAATCATCAATGGAGATATTCCACATGTTGATTTTATATCAATTCGACCTGTAGGAAGTGGCTTATTACATACTATTCACTTTTCAGGAATATTCCCTATTATGATCTCAGCAAGATGGTTTGTATTCTTTCAGTTCTTTGTTATTGCTGCGATATTGAGTTTTTTAGCTTCAGATATTTACCTGAAGATGTTTAATGTCAAGCTCTCAATGTTATCGTTTTCAGCAATGTTTTTAATAATTTTTTCATTAAGTTCACTAAATTATAATTTATATCCATGGACCACTATAGATGCTGTTTTTTGGTCGGTCATAGGGATTCCATTTATTTTTCAGACAAATAGGAAAATTTTGAATATAGTTGGATTAATCATTATTTCTTTTGCAGCTTTATCGAGACAGAATTTTATATTTTTTGCCGGAATAAGCTTCCTGTACGTTTTTTACATTCACAGAAATAAACCTTTAAGTGCAGTAACAATATGCTTATCGGGAGCAACTCCTTTCTTCATATATTTAATATTTCTAATAAGTAATAATGCTTTGGGTGCATTTATTACCCAGATGACAGGAAGAACAGAGTTGTTTGAGACCGGAGTTCTTCAATTCGGAAAGAGATTTTTATTAGCCAAAAGCTCTGCTCTTAATGTTTTGGTAATTTTTATTTCGCTGTTATTAATTTTTAGATCTAAGAAATCTATAAAAGAGTTATTTATTCAAAAAGGTATTCCTGCTCTGTTAAGTTTTGTTTTTTCTTTTGTAATTATAATTCTTACTTTTCGACACTTTCTCTTAGATTATTCAGATATATTAGGATTGCCTTTCGAGCTATTTTATATGTGCTTTAGTTTTGGCTTATTTAGCTTTGCAATTGAAGGTAGGTTTACGATAATTCATAAATATGCTCTTATTTCTCTGCTTCTAGCGTGGACTTCATCTATATCTTTAGGGGACAATTCTCCTGTTTTCTCTTTGGGGATGTTGATTATGACATATTTTTTATTGGCGCACTCAGTTTTAAAAGCTTATCCAAATAAGATTTTCAGTAATATTATTAATAGGAATATCTTTCTTCCGATATTAGCAATTCTGTTATTTGGTGTAACAATAAGAAGTCAGCAAAATGTAAACTATAGAGATCTAGGGCATTCTAATCTTGTATCCGGCCTAAAGAACTCTTCGCCTGAATTTGGAGATATTCTCACAAATATTCGGACGGCAAGATATTATAATGAGTTAGCAGAAATCTTCCGTACACTACCAGATGCAACTAACAACACTGTTGTTATTCCAAATAATGCTGTTTTTTATCCTATAATGAAGACTACTAATCCAATGCCGCTCGATTGGCTGCAAGAAGATGAGTATATAGGACAGGAGGAGAGTGTAATGAATTCTATGTTGAAAATTGAAAAAGAAAGATTATTAACATATTATATACTTGATGCTGTTGATTCAAAGCGACTCCATGAAGGATTCTACCCTGTTTATTATGAGAAGCACATTCTTGCATTCTATATAATGAGTAATTACGAAGAAATGATTATTGATTCAGATCTTTTCAAAGTATATGTAAAAAAATAAAGCAGTTCGATTAAAACTGCTTTATAAATTCATTAAAATTATTATCCGATTATACAGGGATATAATTCAAGTTAACAAAGTAAATCTCATCAGCTTGAGTTCCAACTGCTGCTACTCCTCCCAAATAAGTCATTTGTTTTACAGAATTATCTAATTGAACTTGCATAAACTGGAAATCAACCGGTGTTATATCTACTGTTACTCCTCCAAAAACAGCAGATGGGAGAGTTATTGTATAACTTCCGTCAACTACAGTTGTTTCGTATTGAAGTATTTGGTAATTATAACCTGGAACTGGATTTTGCACTAAGTCTCTTGCATCTATTCTGAAAATAATTCTAGTCCCGTTTGGAACATTCTCAGGATTTACATTGTTTAGGTCAAGCTGTGCTTTTACAGTACCTTTTATTATCACTGTTGGTAGTGGCTCAATAACCGGATCTTCTTCTTTACAACCAGTAAAAACCACTGTTAGTCCTAAGACTACGATTAACATTATCGAAAATATATTCTTCATGACTTTATACTTTTTAGTTAATAATTAATTTTCTACTTTATTTATTAAAAATGAAACATTAAAAAGATATTTCCTGTGGTGAAAGTGTCCATACCCCAGTTGGTGTCAACTGCTACTTTGGTAGTTTCTCTTTCATACTCTGTACCTGTCCATCTTTCGACAGTTACGTAGCCGGAATTATCTCTATACCATAGTCCTAATCCGAGTTCACCACCTAGAGAAATTTTTGGTGCGAAGAAATATTCAACTCCGATTATGGCTCTAGCTCCAACACCTAATCTATTTTTGTCGTATCTCTCTAGTACTCTTTCTCCACTGTTTCCGGCAGGAAGGTTTGTGCCAAAGTTTGTTGTATTTGGGCTGGTGTAAACAGAAGTGATCGCATTACCATAGTCGTAAAGTTCGCGATTTTCCCAATACATAAACATTAGACCACCTCCGTAGTAACCTTGTACTCTACCTTTTCCTCTGTACATTAAGTAATCTCCCCCAACATTAATATTGGTAGCTTTGAAAGTACGAGTATCTGTTACTCTTACTAATGGATTTGGAACTTCTTGGTCTTTCATGACAAACTCACGGTTAATGTTATTCGTGTGACCAATTCTAATACCACCTCTTATTGCAACATTATCTTCTAGGTAATACTTCAAATAGATAGTTTGCCCAGTTTGTAACCCATTCATAAAGCCAAAATTTGCAAAGTTGTTGGCAAGGTTTCCGTTAAACATGTTTCCGACATATTGAAGAATCGGATTAGCATCAATACCCAGACCAATCTCTCCTTGTTCCGGCAATATCGGCACTCCCCGTTTCGACTCCATGTCAATGTTCTGTGCATAAATTCCTGCAGTCAGAAAAAACGCACTCAAAATAATTGATAGTCGTTTCATAATAGGATGCTTTAGTTAAACAAAATAATTATCAGTGCAAATATAAAACAAAATACTCTATATAGAGTATTTTGAAAAGTATTTTTGTGAAAAATACGTATATTTTGTGAATTAGAGTATACTAACCTAATATTAAGGTATATATGAAATTATGCCTTGTGTTTTCTTTCGTCGCTGACAGTTAGTCTTTTACGTCCTTTTGCTCTTCTACGAGCAATAACTTTACGTCCGTCAACACTAGACATTCTTTCTCTGAAACCATGCTTGTTTCTTCTTTTTCTGTTAGATGGCTGAAATGTCCTTTTCATTTTATGTATATTTTATAATTAATCAAATTTTAAACGGACTGCAAAAATAATACTTTATTGTTTTATAACAAATTTTTACAGCACTTTTATTGAGGATAATAAATAATTTTTTTTGTTTCAAAAAAATCTTCCTCAAAATATTCGTTTATAAACTTAACTGTAACACTCTTTAATCCTGTAATCTCCTCATTAATATCACCCCCTTTGAGATAAATAATTCCATTGGGAATGCTGTTAAAATTATTTTTTCTGAATTTTTTATGCACAAGTGTAACAAATTTAGGGAATGCAGTAACTGCACGAGAAACAACAAAATCGTATTTATCATTTATGTTTTCTATTCTGTTGCAAATGGGGATAACATTTTCAAGATTTAGGCTATTTTTAATATCATCAACAACATTGATTTTTTTTCTTATACTATCAATAAGTACAAATTGAACATCAGGGAATGCTATTGCAAGAGGGATGCCCGGGAACCCGCCGCCTGTTCCTATATCTGCAACAAAAGAATCTTTTTCAAATTGGATAAATTTTGCAATTGCAAGTGAATGTAATATATGTCGCTCCTCAAGCATATGGCTATCTTTTCTGCTTACCATATTAATTTTATTATTCCAATCTATAAATAGCTTCGCAAACTCCTCTAGAAGTCTAATCTGCTGCTTGCTGAATTCAGGGAAATATTGTTGAACAAGCCTCACTTTACAAACTGTCTGATTTTGGTTTTACAAGAGGGTATAATAGTTCTCTAGCTCTATGTAATTGAGCTTTCACTGTGCCAAGAGGAATTTGCATTTCAGCAGCAATTTCTTCATAGGATAATTCTTTATAATACCGCAATTCTATAAGTCGGGCATAACGAGGTTTAAGGCTTTTGATTAATTCTCGTACTATGACAGCTTTTTGATCTTTAATAATTTTATCCTCAGGATTTATATTTCCTGATATCAATGAATTTACATCTGCATCCTGATTATCCAATCCCTGGTCAATAGATTGAGGTCTTGTTTTCTTTTTTCTGACATGGTCGATGCAATTATTAATTCCTATTCGAAACAGCCATGTGCTGAAAGCATAAACCGGTTTATATTGACCTAAACTATTAAAAGCCTTTGCGAATGTTTCCATAGTAAGGTCTTCGGCATCTATTTCATTTTTTATTTTTTTCAGCAAAAGGAAATATATTGAATCATAATATTTCTCAAGCAATGCAGCATAAGCTTTTTCATTCCCTTCAAGAGCTTTTTCTACCAAAAAAAGATCATGCCTTGCTTTATCACTGAAATCACTTTGTTTTAACATTATTTATTGCTTATTATCAGCATTTTATAAATCCATAACACCGGATAAACCATGAATGCAAATATATCAAAAATTAACATATAGGGTAACAAATCCTTTTCATTTAATTTTTCAGAAAATCTCCCAATGATTATAAATTGTGTTATTAATCTCAATAAAAACAATATAAGTACAAGATATCCAAATCCTGAAAAAAGTAAAATTGTAGCACTAACATAAAACATTGCTCGCGAAATCAGTTCTGCTGAGGCATTAAATATGTGTATGGGTTTATATAGTTTTAAGGAGTTAAAATGCCTTGACTTTTGTTTGCAAAAGTCAAGAAAAGTTTTTTTCGGTTCTGAAATTGTTTTTGCTTCAGTAAATGCTGCAATTGCTGTATTGTTTTTGTTAGTAGCAGATATTATAAACAAATCATCATCCCCAGAGTTTATATTCTCGTGGGCTTTAAATCCATTACTTCTATGCCATAATTCTTTTGTATAGGCTAGATTTCTGCCTACGCCCATATATGCTTTACCATTTAGAGCCGATCCAAAATATTGCAGTGCAATTATAAATGTATCATAGCGGATGAAAGCATTAAGAATACCATTGTATTTTTTGTATGCACCATACCCCAAAATTATTTCTTTATCTTCAATAAATCCTGCGGCCATATAACTAATCCAGTGTTTGGATTCAGGATAGCAATCAGCATCAATAAAAAGCAAATAAGGGTATTTTGCTAGTTCAATACCTTTGCTCAAAGCATTTTTCTTCCCACTTGATGAGCTAAGTCTGAATGTCCTAAGATTGCTGTTTTTTTCTGCCATTTCAAGAAGTAATTCCTTTTGTCCATCATCTGAAGAATCATCAATAACTATAACTTCAAATTCAGGATAATCTTGAGTTAAAACTTTTTCAAGCTTGGATATTAGATTTAATTTTTCATTTTTTGCCGCAATAATAATAGAAACCGGAATATTGTCATGATACTTTACAGATCTATTATGTGAATATGCCGCTTTATAGTATACTACTAAATAGAAGTATAGCTGAATTAATAAGCTTATTGCCAGGATTATAAAGGCAGAATAAATTAATATTGAGTTAATATTAAAAATTATTGTTGTCATTTTTTGATTCTTCCCAGATTTCATTCATGGAATCTAAACTCATATCTTTAAGGCTCTTTCCTTTGCTTATGGTTTTGCTTTCTAAATAATTAAACCTTGAAATAAATTTTTTATTAGTTTTTTCAAGTGCATTTTCAGGATTAACATCGTACAATCTTGCAGCATTAATTAGAGAAAAAAACAAATCTCCGAATTCATCCTCTATTTTCTCCGAATTACCTTCAATTTCAACCATTAATTCTTTGTATTCTTCGAGGAATTTGTCCCATACTTGTTCTCTCTTGTCCCAGTCGAATCCTACTCCTCTTGCTTTGTCTTGTATTCTGTAAGCTTTTATCATTGCCGGCATTGATTCTGGAATTCCTCCTAAAACTTTTTTGCCTTCTCTGAGTTTTAAATTTTCCCAGTTTTCTATTACTTCTTTAGTGTCTTTTACTTTAACGTCGCTAAATATATGTGGGTGACGATAAATAAGTTTTTCATTTATTCGATTAAGCACATCATAAATATCGAAAGATTTTTTTTCTTCTCCAATCTTTGCGTAAAACACAATATGTAATAGTAAATCTCCGAGTTCTCCGCATATTTCTTCATCACTATTCTTAAGAATCGCATCAGCAAGTTCGTAGGTTTCTTCTATTGTGAGTGTCCTTAAACTCTCATTGTCCTGCTGGCTGTCCCAAGGACATTCTGCCCTTAGTCTATTCATAATATCAAGCAAGCGTTGAAATTCCTTTAGTCTTTTGTCCATTTTCTTTACAATTTGCTGCAAAGATAGTGTTAAATAAACGCAGATAAAACTATATTGCGAATAAGTTTGTTGAGATTTTTTCTCAATCCGGAATTATTTAATATTCAGAATTAGAATGTTCCAAGTTTTACAAATCTAGTTGAGAAGACAGAGTTTTCACCTATTAATTTAATATGATAAATGCCTTCTGCAAATACTGACATATCCATAGAAAACCGAGACCATGATTCATTATTATAAATTATAGTCTCCTGAATAATTCTTCCATTAGTGTCAACAATTTTTAGAATATATGTCCTTTCCGGAAGGTCATTAACAACAATACTGAACCTGTCGTAAACAGGATTTGGAAAAACTTTAATGTATGCATTCGTATTTGTTAGGATTGAATTTTCGACTATTTCTTCCTCAATAACAAAAAAATGTGGATCTGATGGTCCGGTATAAGGGTGCATTTCTGTTCTGTTATTATTATTTGTTGCTTGAATATAATAACAAACTTTATCTCCTGGGCTAAGACCTGAAATATCTGTTGAATAGATGTTTCCTACTCCAGCATTCATTGAAATTGATGTAAAATCACTTTCATTTATACGGTATAATAACTCAACCTCATGACTGATGTCTTCTGTTGCTGATAGAGAGTAAACATCTGCTTCAATCGTAATTATTGCTTCAATACTTAGAGTGTCAAAATAGGGTATATGAGCAATTCTCAGCATTTCAAAATCGGGAACCTGAGATGTTCTACAATGTAAAGCGTCGGTAGATTGCCATGCGGCAAATGAGCTTCCTTCGATACCTATGATTTCATAACCCGGCATAGCATTTTGATATAATTCTAAAGCATTTGCATTATAAGAAGAACCTGTGCCGGAAACAATAGGTACATAAACTCTTTTGTTCATTATCAATGAGTTGGTGTAAGGTTGTCCGTTCGGACTGTATGCTCTATATACTTTATATTTGTAACCGTATGAACTTGTTTGATTTGCCCAAAAATCTGCCATCACTTCAAAATCATCATATCTAATGTCTGAAGGGGGAACTTCGGTAATTAATATTTTGTCGGGAGCAAGAAATTTAGCCCAACAATCAATATGCTCAATATAGTCGTTTAAAGGATCGTCTACTAGATAATAATTGTGAACACCTAGAAATGATTCTGCAAGTTCTGCCACATCTTGAGGAGATAAATCAGAGTTTTCGGTATAAACAAGATCACATGATGCTGCAACTCCATATCCATCTGTCATATAATTCCCTCCTGTGTGTAAAAGATTCATTCCGAATACATCAAGGTTAAAGTAATCTCCCAGTACATTTGGAATATTGTTATCATCCGGTCTTGGACGATTGTAGGGGAAATCTATAATTCCGATGTTATGATTACCGTGTTCGATAAACCATGGAGAGTAGTCTCTTGTCCAATAGCTATTTCTTGGTGTAATAACAAATTCAATATTTTCCATATTGAAGTCGTTTTCAGAAAAATCAGTAGTGAGGTTTTCAACTTGACTTGTATTCCCGCATAAAATATATACTGTTACATGCTCTGCCATTGTTTTTATGAGGCTGGTTGGGATTCCAAAGTATCCAACATTCCATTGATTGCTCCAAAGATAACTTACAACTACTCCTTGATTTGGCTCGAACTCTGCAATGCTTCGAACAAAACCATCAGGAGGTTCAGTTGCTGTGAAGTTTTTTAAATTAGTATTTTCTTTCGTTAACTCATCTGGGCTCATCATGTGATGCTTACCTTGAAAATCTGACCGAATTTGTTCGTAGTCTTTGCTTTGAGCTGACAGTCCTATGTTTACTGCAATTAATACTACTACTATGATAAGTTTTTTCATAAATTATAAAATAAAACCATTAGACTAATACCTTGAATATTGGTTGCACCAAAATTACTTAATTATTAGCTTTTCAATTAATAACACATTTTCATTTTCCAGCCTAATAAAATACATTCCGGGAGAAAGGCCTGATATATCTATACCTGTTGTTATCTTGTCAGGATAAAAGGATAGAATGGTTTTTCCTGATATATCCAATAAAATGATTTTGGCATTGTCAATATTTGAAGCGGAAATGTAGATATATTCAGATGCCGGATTAGGAAAAATACCTAATGATTGTACACTTTGTTCTACATTACTAATCCATTGAATTATGACTGGTTGAGTTGCAAAACAGTTATAATTGTCTCTAACAATTACAGAGTACATTCCGGGTAATACATCTGTAATTTCAGTGCCCGTTTGCCCGTTTGACCAGTTTATCTGGTATGGAGGTATACCTGAAAATATTTCGATCCATGCCGAACCATCAGGGATGTTTTCTCCGCTTGCAGGAGTAGTATTTACTGCAAAATTTGGAGTCTCACCGATTTTTATGTAATCAATAATCTCTTTAAAATCACTTCCATATTGATTGCTAACAGAAAGACTTACTGTATATGTTCCGGCAACATTATATTGGTGCATCGGATTTTGTTCAACAGAATAATTATTATCCCCAAAATCCCAATGCCAGTTTTCAGGATTATTAATGCTCATATCGCTAAATTGAACATTAAGATTATCACAACCCAAAGTAATATCAGCTTCAAAATCTGCTAAAGGTTCGGGGGTAAGAGTATTTACAGTAACAGAAGCATATGTCTCACAGTTGTTAGCATCAATAACAGTTACAAAATATGTATCGCCTGCTAAGTTTGTGATAGTAAAAGTATTTAAGCCGTTGCTCCATTCAATTAAATAATCAGGTGTTCCTCCCGCTACACTAACAGTTGCTGTACCATCATTAGCGTCTGGTTCAGATTCATCTGTTGCTGAGGTTAATAGTTCAGCAACAGGGTGAATAGTTATATTTGTTTCCTTTGATGCTGTACATCCATTAAAGTCTTCAACTATGAGTATATATGTGCCTGTTGCTGCCACCGACAAAGTTTGTTCTCCCTGTTCTCCGTTCCATGTATAAGTTTCAAATCCTTCTCCGGCATCGAGAAT
>OBJA01002514.1_pt1 | contig 10450 bp, 10 predicted proteins | sample 1519751 | NCBI WGS metagenome assembly OBJA01 (sample SAMEA3881238, study PRJEB22517) | soil metagenome | biome: lake sediment; feature: soda lake sediment; material: sediment, water from around vicinity | place: India | collected 2013-12-23 | depth 3 m
CTTTCGCAATCGCTACAAAAAATGCGACATTTTCGCCAGAATTTGCTTGACACAATGCACAGTTCATTGTGAGCACTCATTGAAAATGTGATGAAAATGGAATTTGAGAGAGTAAGCTTTCCGTAATGACGACAAATGAGAAAACAGCGTTAGAAGAATTACCGGTGGCACAGCCGCTGCCTGCTTTCTGGCAGGCAGCGGTTTGTTTTACAGGGATATTGCTGCTGATCGCGCTCGGTTTGTTTGTGTTTGAGATCAGCCTGCACACGCTGATTTTCATGGCGCTGGTTTGGGCCGGTGTACACACACGTATTCTGGGTTATTCGTTCATTGCCATTCGCGGCATGATGAATGAAGGTATCGTCAGGGCATTACCGGCAATTTACATTTTCATGCTGATCGGCATGGTCATTGCCAGCTTTATGCAGAGTGGCACGATCGCGAGCTTGCTGTATTTTGGTCTCGACTGGCTCGACCCGGCGTTGTTTCTGGCTGCCGGATTCGTGTTGTGCAGCCTGATGTCCGTTGCAACCGGTACTTCCTGGGGAACCGCTGGCACTATCGGTGTAGTGTTGATCGGAATCGGTAATGCTATGGGTATTCCGCTGCCCTTGACAGCCGGCATGATCGTCTCTGGTGCAACGTTTGGCGACAAGCTGTCGCCAATATCCGATACTACCAACCTGGCTGCGATGAGTGCCGATACAAATTTGTATCGGCATATCGGTTCAATGCTGTATACCACGATGCCCACATTCGTGATCGTTTTGAGTATTTTTACCGTATGGGGCTTGCAGTATGGTGATCATCACCTGCCACAAGCGCATCTGGCCGAAATCCGCAGCGCCCTGGCAGATTCCTTTCGAATGAATGGTATGGTGACGTTGCTGCCACTACTGGTGATGCTTGGTATGAGCATCAAACGCTATTCTGCCGAAGTCAGCATGACGTGCAGTACCCTGCTGGCGCTGCTGATTGCTGTGGTTTATCAGGGCAGGAATGGTATCGATGTCATCAATGCCCTATGGTTGAACACACCTGGTGATACCGGTATCGCCAGTATTGATGAATTACTGGGGCGTGGCGGTTTATACAGTATGGCCTGGACTTTGCTGTTATCCATCATGGCACTGGCACTTGGCGGTATTTTGCATCATGCCGGTTTTTTGCAGGTGCTGCTGATACGACTGATCGCACCGATCAGACGGGCCAGTACTTTGATTGCAGCGACTATTGCCTCTGGTCTGGCTGGTAATCTGGTCATGGGGGAAGCCTATATTTCCATCATTCTGAGTTGCCAGTTGTTCAAGAAGGTTTATCAGGAAAAGAATCTGGATCTGGCAGTTTTGTCGCGTTCCGTTGAGGAGGGCTCTACCTTAACCACTGGCCTGATCCCGTGGACGACAGCCGGGGTTTTCTACACAGCAACACTGGGGGTACCCACACTGGATTACGCTTCGTATGCGTTACTTAACCTGTTGAATCCTCTTATCTCAATTGGTATGGCGGTACTTGGAGTAGGTTTACTGCGTTCCAGGCATTATCAAAAAACAACCTGAAAATATGGAAAAAGAACTGGAAGACCGGAAATTGGCAGAATTGATGAATAGTATCAGGCATTACAGCACACTTCGCTTTGCCATGTTGACTGTCTATTTCGCGGTGACTGGTGGGTTGCTGGTGAAATTCTTCGATTGTGATTTTTCAGTGCGTTATCCCGAATTGCACGGGTTGTTTCAGATTGCCGGGAGTATGGTTACCGCAGCATTCTTCATTTTTGAAGTTGTCCTGGATGATAATTTAAGGAAGTTGTGGGGGTCAGTAAAAAAGCTGGCAGGGGAGGAGGATGTTCTTCTGAGCCATCGTCAACCATGGAAAGGCTGCCTGGTTCCCTTGGCAACATACGGGATTTTCGTAGGCGTACTGATATTCTGGTTATTCATTTCCCGGAGTTACTACCCTTGTCAGCCGAGCGCATAAGGCTGTGTAGAGTGAAACGGTGATATCGAAAGAATATAGGAAATGAATCAGTGATTCACAAATTGCCAAAATGGGTCGAAATCGGGGGATTTCTGCTGGCATTCAACGCCGGTTATGTGAATGCCATTGGCCTTCTGGGATTCGAGCATCAGGCAGTTTCACATCTTACCGGTATCTCGACCTTTCTTTCACTGGAACTGGCCAATCATAATATGCAGGCAGTAGCGCATTTACTGCTGGTAATGGTTGGTTTTATCGTCGGGGCTGCTTATAGCGGTTTTATCATTGGTAATGTCGCATTGAAGCTCGGAAGAAACTATAGTCTGGCGTTGATAACCGAGTCATTCCTGCTTGGAATTTCCATGCTTCTGCTGAATCACGGTTCCCCGGTTGGCCATTATTTTGCATCCGCAGCGTGTGGGCTGCAAAATGCTATGACCAGTACTTATAGTGGTGCGGTTGTTAGAACTACTCATGTGTCGGGACTGTTTACTGATTTAGGGGTTGCTCTGGGTTTGAGGGTTCGTGGTCAGCCTGCTGATACCAGAAGAATAGTGTTGTATCTGATACTGATTATCGGATTTATATCGGGTGGAGTAGCGGGTGCAGTTTGTTTCGGACAGTACCGTTTCTCAGCAATACTGGTTCCCTGTATTGTTACGACCCTTCTTGGTGCCGGTTATTGGCTATTTACACATCAAATGTATTGGCGACTTAAATAATAGATGGAAGTTATAAAATCAGACTTGTTCAGGGTAATAATCGATCAATCCGATATCCTGTTTTCCGACTGAGGTTTTACAAATATAGAGCGATGCAGGTAATACCTGTTCAGCAACAAGAAAACCACAAGCTACCTTGCTTGAACATTAATCATTTCCTTGCAGGAGATTTCTATGGCATAGGGTATGTGGGCGATGTTGCCATTGCTTATGAAGCTGATTGAGAAGATATCATTTCTGGAAGTTCGAAGTCAGGCTATATAGGTACGTTCTGTCGATTATTTTTATAACCTTTTGTCATTTATCTCATGATAATCTAAACGTATATTCAATATATAGCGAATGTGGTTTGCATATTTAGGGAGGAAGAAATTATGCGCATTAAGCTTTTTTTGGCGGTTGTGCTGAGTTTGAGTGTTCCTTGTTTTGCTGACTCGGAGGGAAATCAGCCCGAATCGTTGCTAGAGATCGATCAAATGAAAAGTGTTTCGACCGGGGACGAACAACCGACACGGATCGAAGCAGGAAAGAAAGAAGCTGAATCACAGTCTTCACAAGAGACCAGCTTAGACAAAAAATCTTTGATGATCGACTATTGCAGAAAACATACTTGTTAGTTTAATAATATATTGTGATCGGAGTTAATTCATGCAAACAAAAATAGTGGCGAACCTGGTTTCAATAATCTTTACGAGTTACGTGAGCGCCGCAATTTCTGCGGCACCTCACTGGTCCTATGATGAAGAACCCGATTGGGGTGCTCTTGAAGATGTTACTCGACCGGTGCCATTACGTTATCCCTATGCAGAATGCGGTATCGGCCAGCATCAGTCACCAGTAGATCTGGCAGATGCAAGAATTGTTGATTCCAGACCGTTAAATAAACTTGCCGCAAAATATGGCCCAGATACACCGACTTTCTTCAACACGGGGCATGCCATACAGGTAAATACTTCCAAAGATTTTACCGGGGGATTGAAAGTCGGGAAGGAGTTGCTGCCATTGGTTCAGTTGCATTTCCACGAACCCAGTGAGCATGTTTCCGGCGGTAGAAAATTCCCTGCAGAATTACATTTCGTACATATCCATAAAGATGGAAGAATTGCGGTACTGGGTGTGGTGATCGACATCGGTAAAGAAAATGTTGCGTTCCAGACTATTCTTGACAATATGCCTCATCATGAAGGTGAAGCAAACTCAACTTCAGGAATCAGATTCAATCCGGAAAAATTATTACCTTCGGGGATGAGTGCTGCTAATTTGAAATATCTGACTTTAGCTGGTTCATTGACGACTCCGCCCTGCAGTGAGGGAGTGCAATGGTACATTCTAAAGAAATCGATCACAATTTCGGCTGCTCAACTGGAGCAGTTGAAATCTTTTTACCATAACAACGCCAGATCAGCACAAGATCTCCATGAAAGATCGATTCTTTCAAATTACTAAGTTGTTATGAGTCATTTTTTATCTTCCTCGGTAGAATTCCGGTATCCGGGGAAGATTCTTGCTTGCATGAATTCTCTTAGATTTTATCGTAATTTGGATGTTTGCCAGTCTGGCAGTAGAAACATCACATTGTGGATTAAGCACCAGTAGTTCCCTTGGTTTTTACAGCCTCGCTTCACCTTGTCTTAATATCCCAAGCTAAGGTATAGTTCGCTCTGCTGATATTTCATCCAGGCAGGAGAGTGCACTGTATTAAGTAGATACAATACAGTGTCACCGAAGGCGTAACCCCCCGGAATCGCTCAGGTGTGGCCGTAAGGCTTGAGTAACTGCTTGTGATTGGCAATCTGGAGAGTGCTGAAACAATTTCAGCCACCGAAGGGGCATGCGGGAAGTTGACCGTAAAACTCTCAGGTAAAAGGACAGAGGGGTAAGTTGATATCTGTCGGCTGCTTCGCGAATGTAAATGATATCGGGCGATGCTGAGCGGTAGGGATAAAAACTTCCTTTTTACTTTTGAGAGAAAACAGATGCTGAAAACAACCCCTTTAAATGCAGCGCACCGGACCATGAATGCCAAAATGGTAGATTTTGGCGGTTGGGATATGCCCCTGCACTATGGTTCTCAACTGGATGAACACCACTGTGTCAGGCGTGATGCCGGTATGTTCGATGTGTCTCATATGCTGACCGTCGATATTCGTGGCGAAAACGTACGCCAGTTTCTGCGAGGACTGGTGGCCAACAATGTCGATAAACTGACCATCCCGGGCAAAGCACTCTATACCTGCATGCTGACCCCCACAGGTGGAATCATCGACGATCTGATCATTTACTTCCTGTCCGAGTCCTGGTTCCGTCTGGTAGTCAATGCCGGTACGGCTGATAAGGATATCGACTGGATTACCGCACAATCCCGCCAGCTTGCCCTTGGTCTGACCATTACCCCGCGTCGTGATCTTGCCATGATCGCAGTCCAGGGACCCAATGCGCGTACGAAAGTCTGGGAGGTCATTCCCGATTCCAGGGCGATTTCAGAAGATTTGAAACCATTTCAGTCGGTGGTGCTGGGTGACTATTTCATCGCACGTACCGGTTATACCGGTGAGGATGGTTTTGAAATCACGTTACCTGCCGGCCAGGCTGCTGATTTCTGGCAAAAACTGCATGCAGCGGAAGTTGCCCCGGCCGGGCTGGGTGCACGTGATACCTTACGTCTGGAAGCGGGCATGAATCTTTACGGTCAGGATATGGATGAGACTGTCAATCCGCTTGAATCAGGACTTGCGTGGACAGTAGATCTGAAAAGTGAGCGTGACTTCACTGGTAAACAGGCATTGCTGGAAACACCGGTCAATCAGCAGCTGGTCGGCCTGGTATTGCTGGATAAAGGAGTATTGCGTAATCATCAGAAAGTCCTTACACAGCAGGAAGGTGAGGCAGGAGAGGGAGAGATTACCAGTGGCGGATTCTCACCAACTTTGAACCAGTCGATTGCGCTGGCGCGTATTCCTGCAGGAATTGCTGTCGGTGAGCAGGTACATGTCGTCGTGCGGGATAAACAGCTTGCGGCAAAAGTCGTCAAATATCCGTTTGTTCGCAATGGTCAGGCATTGGTCTGATTGTTCGCTGAAATGATAACAGATGCGGAATCATTGAATTTTTTAAACTTTAAGTTTGGGGAGTACAGGTAAATGAGCGTTCCGGCAGAACTGAAATATACAGAATCACACGAATGGGTCAGGTTGGAAGCAGATGGCAGTGTTACGGTAGGGATTACCCAGCATGCCCAGGAATTACTGGGAGATATGGTATTTGTTCAATTGCCCGATGTCGGGCGTACGCTGGCGCAGCGTGAAGATTGTGCAGTAGTGGAGTCGGTCAAGGCAGCATCGGATATTTATGCGCCACTTGGCGGAGAGGTCATTGCAGTCAATTCTGAAGTGGAAACATCTCCGGAAAAAATAAACGAGGATTGCTACACAGCCTGGCTGTTCAAGCTCAAACCGGCCAATGCTGGTGAAATAGATGGTCTGCTCGATGCCAGTGGATATCAGAAACTGCTGGATAGCGAGGCGCATTAAGAATTATTCAACGAAGCTGTTGCAAATCATCATTTTTATGAGTTTTTCTGGATAAATTACAGCCAATCATGCCTTTTATTCCCCATACAGAAGAAGATGTGGCCGAGATGCTTGCCAGCATCGGTGCCAAGTCGATTGATGAATTATTCGATGAAATTCCTGCCGATCTCAAGACTGGAAAATTGACTCAGGTACCACCCGGTTTGAGTGAAATGGAAATTTCACGTCTCATGTACGAACGCGCGCAGCAAGACGGGTTTTATCTCAGTTTTATCGGTGCAGGTGCCTATGAACACCATATTCCAGCTGCGGTCTGGCAGATAACGACCCGGGGTGAGTTTTATTCTTCCTATACGCCTTATCAGGCAGAAGCCAGCCAGGGTACATTGCAGTTATTGTACGAATACCAGACCATGATGGCTTCACTGGCCGGAATGGATGTATCCAATGCCAGCCTGTATGACGGCGCATCAGCGTTGGCCGAGGCAGCTCTGATGGCTGTGCGCCAGCACAGGACTTCCAGACGCATTCTGGTTCCTCAGACTGTGCATCCGGTTTACCGCAGTGTGATGCGCACCATTGTCAGAAATCAGGCAATCGAGGTGGTCGAGGTTCCCTATGATCCTGCAACCGGACAAGTGGCTATCGCCAAGCTCGATCAGTTTGCACAGGAAGAATTTGCTGCACTGATCATTCCTCAACCCAATTTCTTTGGTGTGCTCGAACAGGTCGACACTCTGACTGACTGGGCACACGATAAGCAATCCCTGGCGGTTGCAGTGGTCAATCCGATTTCACTTGCCATGCTGAAACCACCAGGAGAATGGGGACGTCAGGGAGCAGATATCGCTGTCGGAGAAGGTCAGCCTTTGGGGATTCCGCTTTCCAGTGGCGGGCCATACTTCGGATTCATGACCTGTAAGCAGGAGCTGGTACGGCAGATGCCCGGACGTATCATCGGGCGGACTACCGATCTGGAAGGTAAGGAAGGTTTTGCCCTGACATTACAGGCAAGGGAGCAGCATATCCGCCGTTCGAAAGCAACTTCCAACATCTGTACCAATCAGGGACTGATGGTGACAGCAGCTACGATTTATATGTCGCTGCTGGGGCCGGAGGGATTGTATCGGGTCGCTGCGCATTCTCATGCAAATACGGTGACGCTGGTAGAACAGCTGGAGAAATTACCTGGTGTGAAAAAGGCATTCCAGAGCCCGTTCTTTCATGAGGCGGCCCTTCAGCTATCCGTACCGGCGGATAAAGTTCTGAACAGACTTAAAGCACAAGGTGTACTTGGCGGTGTGCTGCTTGAAAATCATTATCCGGATTTGAAGAACACATTGCTGGTTTGCGCAACGGAAACCAAAACGGCTGAGGATCTGGATAAATACACCGCAGTGCTGCGGCAGGCACTGGCGGCCAGTGCCTGCGACGGATAAACCGGAATAGAGCTGTACTACACGTACTGTACTGAACCAATCTCACCAATATAAGATAAAACATGCTGATATTCGAACATTCCCGCAAGAATCGTCGGAATTATTCTCAGGCTCCGGCAACCCGGCCAGCCAAAAACAATATTCCGGATAATCTGAAGCGTAAAGCTACTCCCCTGTTGCCCGAAGTTTCTGAAATGGACACGGTACGCCACTATACTCGCCTATCCCAGAAAAATTTCTCGATAGATACGGAGTTTTATCCGCTTGGTTCCTGCACCATGAAATACAACCCGCGTGCTTGTAATTCGTTGGCCATGCTGCCGCAATTCCTGTCACGCCACCCGCTGGCACCTGAGGATACGGGCCAGGGATTCTTGGCCTGTATGTATGAGCTGCAGGAGATTTTGAAGGACGTCACGGGTATGGCAGCCGTCAGCCTGACTTCGATGGCAGGTGCGCAGGGTGAGCTGATTGGTATTACGATGATTCGTGCATATCATGAAGCGCATGGCGATACTGAGCGTACCGAAATCATCATCCCGGATGCCGCGCACGGTACCAACCCTGCTACTGCTGTCATGTGTGGTTACAAGGTTATCGAGATTCCCACGAATCGCGATGGGGACGTGGATATGGATGCCCTGAAAGCAGCAGTCGGGCCCAAAACAGCTGGCCTGATGCTGACCAATCCTTCCACATTGGGCGTATTCGAAAAGAAAGTCGCTGAAATGAGCCGGATCGTACATGCAGCAGGTGGTTTGCTGTACTACGATGGTGCCAACCTCAATGCGGTGCTGGGTAAAGTCAAGCCGGGTGATATGGGATTCGATGTCATCCACATGAATCTGCACAAGACTTTCTCGACCCCTCATGGCGGTGGTGGACCAGGTGCAGCGCCCGTCGGTGTGGGTGAACGCCTGTTGCCCTATCTGCCAGTCCCGATCGTGGCACATGAGCAAGGTGTTTATCGCTGGCTGACTGAGAAAGATTGTCCTCAAACCATCGGGCGTTTATCTGCTCACATGGGGAATGCCGGAGTATTGCTGCGTGCCTATATTTACGTCAGATTGCTGGGGGCGGAAGGAATGCACCGCATTTCCGAGTATGCCACACTCAATGCTAATTATCTGATGGCCGAGTTGAGCAAATTGGGTTTCGAGATTGCCTATCCCAATCGCCGTGCCAGTCATGAATTCATCGTGACGATGAAAGAAATCAAAGACAGAACCGGGGTAACTGCAATGAATCTTGCCAAGCGTCTGCTGGATAAAGGTTTTCATGCACCCACCACATATTTTCCTTTGCTGGTGCCGGAATGCCTGTTGATCGAGCCAGCTGAAACCGAATCCAAGGAAACATTGGATCGCTTTGTTGCTGCGATGAAGGAGATTCTGGACGAGATAGCCACCCAGCCGGATATGGTCAAGGCTGCCCCACACGATATGCCTCTGCGGAAGATCGATGATGTCAAGGCGGCCCGTGAACTTGACCTGGTCTGGAATCCGGCGGGCTGATATGCATACATTGATCTGCGGTTCCATTGCCTATGACACGATCATGGTATTTGAGGATCGTTTCAAACGTCATATCCTGCCAGACAAGATCCATGTTCTGAATGTCGCGTTTCTGGTTCCAGAAATGCGACGTGAGTTCGGTGGTTGTGCGGCAAATATCGCCTACAATCTGAAGATGCTCAATGGTAAGCCTTTAATGATGGCAACGGTTGGAGATGATTTCCAACCCTATACCTACAGACTGGAAAAGCTCGGGTTGGCGCAGACCTATATCCGCCGGATACAGGATACCTTCACGGCACAGGCATTCATTACTACTGATCTGGACGATAATCAGATCACTGCCTTTCATCCTGGTGCAATGAATTTTTCCCACCAGAACAGTGTGAGAGATGCTGTCGATGTCAGTCTTGGTATCATCGCTCCCGATGGTCGGGATGGGATGCTCGCCCATGCCCGGGAATTTCATGAAGCCGGTATTCCCTTCATGTTTGATCCGGGGCAGGGTATGCCGATGTTCAGTGGTGATGAACTGACTGATTTCATTGACAAGGCAGACTATATAGCGGTCAATGATTATGAAGCTCAGCTGTTACAGTCAGTCACAGGCTATACATTGAGTGAACTGGCCACCCGGGTCAAGGCACTTATCGAGACCAAAGGGGCGGAGGGTTCGATAATCTACGCACAAGGTAAGCAATTTCAGATCCCTGCTGTTCGTCCGCAGAAAGTTATCGATCCAACCGGCTGTGGAGATGCCTATCGTGCTGGATTGCTTTATGGTATCGCCCAGGACATGGATTGGCAGACGACCGGGCAACTTGCATCACTCATGGGCACGTTGAAAATTGCTCATCGTGGCGGTCAGAATCATCAATATCAGCGTGATGAGATTGGCCAGCGCTACTTTGAAGCTTTTGGCTACCGTATATTCTAGTCTGCACTATTTCCGGCAACAGGACTGTTGCTGGGACTGTAATCCACCAGATAATACAGGTATCTGTTCTGATTCGGCGCCATAGAGCAGACCTGTCAAATCAAATTTTTCTCGGATCGACGTTCCGCTATCCGCCATGGCCGCAACCGGAGTTAACAGGTTAACCAGAAGTATCCGGTTCATCAGGTTGATTTTACATATCACCTTCGGACTGGTGCAATCGTTTGCTCTGCCGTATGTGAGTGCGGCCAGGCAGAACCGAATGGCTTGTAACTGGGCACAAAAGTTTCTTCGAATTCTCAACGTGGAGTTGTGTCCTGGTGGTACA
>OBJA01002515.1_pt1 | contig 10446 bp, 8 predicted proteins | sample 1519751 | NCBI WGS metagenome assembly OBJA01 (sample SAMEA3881238, study PRJEB22517) | soil metagenome | biome: lake sediment; feature: soda lake sediment; material: sediment, water from around vicinity | place: India | collected 2013-12-23 | depth 3 m
CTCATTTCTTGATGACGAACCCTTTACAAAGCTGACTACCATTTCTGTAACGCACTCCGGATCAAGCCCAAGCTCATGAAAAAGGGTTGTTGAATCACCATGACTGATAAACGAATCCGGAAGTCCCAGCGTAAGGATCTTCGGGACCCTTGGAAGGTTCAGGGTACTGGCCAGCTCCAGAATCCCGGAGCCAAACCCTCCTGCAATAGAATTATTTTCCATGGTGATAATATACGAGTGTTCTTCAAAGAGGTTCCGATAGAAATCTCTGTTCAGCGGTTTAGCAAACCGCGCATCTACCAGTGTTGGAGTAATCTTCTGCTCAACAAGTTTATTGTAAACAACCTGTGCGGAATGGTAGAAATCTCCGATTGTCACCAGTGCTATTTCTGATCCCGCGTAAATGAGCTCGGGAATTCCCATTGGAATCTCCTTGAGTTCCTGGTCAATCTGCACGCCGGTGCCACAGCCGCGGGGATACCGAATAAAAACAGGCCCCGTGCAATGATCAACTGCAGTAAACATCATGTGGCGAAGCTGATTCTCATCACGCGGTGCCATGATCGTTGCCCCTGGGACAGTTCTCAAAAATGACAGATCAAACATCCCATGGTGTGTTGGCCCATCATCACCTACTAACCCCGCCCGGTCAATGCAGAATACCACATGAGTTTTGTCCAAAGCAATATCATGCATGATCTGATCGTATGCGCGTTGGAGAAACGTCGAATAGAGTGCGATTACCGGACGCAACCCCTGCAGTGCCATACCAGCCGCAAAGGTAACAGCATGCGATTCAGCTATACCCACATCGAAAAAGCGATCCGGGAATTCCCTGCTGAACTCAGCCATCTTTGTCCCGTCACGCATGGCAGCAGTAATAGCCACCAGATCCTTTCGATCCCTGGCTAATTCAACCAGCGTTTTTCCAAATACGTCACTGTAGGTCGGAGTTGGCGATGTGCACTTGATAACATCGCCGGTGAGCCGCTTAAAGGAACTAATCCCGTGATACTTGGTGGAATCGTTCTCGGCAAAACTGTACCCTTTACCTTTTTTAGTAATCACATGAATCAGCTGCGGTGTTGAAGAGAAATGCTGTATTGATCTGAAAACCTCTATCATTTCAGCTATGTTATGCCCATCAACCGGTCCGATATAGCGCAATCCCATATCTTCGAACAGTTTTCCGGGAATCACCATGTGCTTTACTGCATAATCAAACTGTTTGACGATATTTCTGATTCCCTTGCCGACATTGGACCCCCCAAGAAGATCCCAGATTTCAGCTTTTATTCTGTTGTATCGCTTATCAGTAAGAACCCGCATCAGGTAGCGTGAAAGTGCTCCCACATTTTTACTTATAGACATCTCATTATCATTGAGTATTACAGTCATATTTGTCGAGCTGGATCCAAGATTATTGAGTCCCTCCAGTGCCAGTCCACCACTGAGCGCACCATCACCGATTATTGCAACAACAGCGTTTTTGAGCCCCAGACGATCTCGTGCTACAGCCATCCCTAATGCTGCGCTGATCGATGTTGAAGCGTGACCAACAGAGAGCGCGTCATAGACACTCTCAGATACTCTTGGAAAACCACTGATACCATTATGTTGCCGTAAGGTTTGAAACAGATCTTTTCGACCAGTCAGTATTTTGTGTGTATATGCCTGATGCCCGACATCCCAAACTAGTTTATCTTCCGGAGTATTGTAGCAGTAATGCAAGGCAATCGTAAGTTCGACTGTTCCAAGACTGGGAGCAAGGTGGCCTCCGGTACGGCTCACCACATCGATCATTAAATCCCTTACCTCAGCAGCAAGCTGAGGTAATTTTTCGATTGGAATGCTTCTCAGATCGGATGGGATATTTACTGAATCAAGGAGTTTATCGTGCACAGATCTATCCTTTACTAATCCGTTTTCTTTTCGACTCCGACATTCACACAGCAAAAGAATGGGGGTGGTGTCAGGATACCTGCAGAATTACCAACTCTTTACATAAGCCAGACCGGTCTTTGCTGTTCAGACCAAAACATTTGAATTCCCCTGGCTATTCCAGCAAGAGTATCGCACCAAAAATGCACTGAATTGAGCAATCTTCAGCAAAATTCGATCAGATATCTGAATAAAGATAGCTTTAGCTACTTGCCAGAGCAAGAAATACGGAGTGAGTGTAATTGTTGACCACGTCTGGCCAATAAGTATTTTTGTATTTTTAAAATTTCTATGGAATCACCATTCTCTTTTACGCTGCATGCAGTTGATGCCCAATCCAAAGCACGGGCAGGAAGTTTCTCTACACCTCACGGAACACTCCAGACACCGGTTTTTATGCCTGTTGGCACGCAGGCAACGGTTAAAGCACTCTCTCCGGCAGAACTCAAGGAGTGCGAATGCAGTATCATTCTTGCCAACACCTACCATCTTCACCTTCGCCCCTCCGACGAACTGATAAAAGATGCCGGTGGTCTGCATTCTTTTGAAAACTGGAATAGGGCTATTCTTACCGACAGCGGTGGCTTCCAGGTCTTCAGCCTTCGTGACATTTCAAGGATATCAGAAGATGGTGTTGAGTTTCAGTCCCACATCGATGGATCACGGCACTTTTTTTCTCCGGAAAAAGTGATGGAAATTGAACACAACCTCGGCGCCGACATCATCATGATTTTTGATGAGTGCCCACCGGCAGATGCTCCTCCTGAAGCGGTGGTCAAGGCTGTAGAACGGACACTCAGGTGGGCACGACGCTGCCTTGATGCACATGTGAATTTGCCATTTCACTTTGGCTATCCACAAGCCCTCTTTGGTATCGTTCAGGGCGGAACAATTCACCAATTACGGGAACGGTGTGCCCTGGAACTACGTTCCATGGATTTCCCAGGGTACGCACTTGGCGGGCTGGCTGTAGGAGAAAAAATCCAGACAACCTACGAAATTGTAAACTTCTCTTCAGATCTCCTTCCGGTGCACAAGCCCAGGTATCTTATGGGTGTAGGAACACCGGTAGATATTCTTGAATGTATCGAACGTGGGATTGATATGTTCGATTGTGTTTTACCGACCCGTAACGCTCGGAACGGGTCGGCATTTACCTCTCTTGGGAAGGTAAATGCAAAAAATGCAAAACATACCCGTGGCTTTGATAGTTCACTTGATCCGAATTGTTCATGTTATGCATGCCGGAACTTCAGCATGTCCTATATACGACATCTCTATATGGCCGGTGAAATTCTTGCTCTACGATTATTATCACTTCACAACATACACTTCTACATGCACCTTGTGCGGTCCGCCCGTGAACATATTATCTCGGGAGATTTTACCGGTTGGAAAAAAGATACTCTTGCCCGAATGAGTAATGAAGCCTGAGCAGTACCAATCACAGAAACAGTCTTGCAAGCGTAAAATAGAAAAAAAGTGTAAAAAGATCTGCCAGTCCCAAAACCAGTGGTCCAGCTGAAACCTTAGGATCAAGTTTTGTCCTGTGCAGCAATGAGGGAATGGTCAATCCAAAAAAACAGGCACTTGACAATGACAGAATGATGCTGGCACCAATAGTTAGACCGGTCACAATCGACCTCTTCCAGAGATACACCAGCATCGCTATAACCAGCCCGACACCAAGTCCCAGGTACAGAGCCGTAAAGAGCTCCCGCCTGATCGCCCCTAAAAACCACATCCAGCTGGGCGGCTCAACGTGTAATTGTCGTATCGTAATAGTAAGAGTCTGTATGCTGACACTCTCACCCAGGCCAAGTATCAGAGTCAGAAAAAAAGCTATCACCAGACTGTCAGCAATCGTTTGTTCAAAAAATGAGGATAATACCGCGCATGAGATTCCACTAATTATGGTCGGTACAAGCCAGGGAAAGCGATGTTTGAAAGCCGAAAGAGGCGTTAAATAGGATATACATGAGGAACGGATACCAATTGTCTCGAATACATCATCAAAACGACGCTTCTCAGAGGGATTGATAGTGCTCCCGGTAAGTACAGAGATGTCCAGAACACCGATAAACTTCTTCTCCCCATCAATGACCGGAAGTGAAAGGTATTTGTGTTTATTGAATACTTTGAACGTTTCGGCAAGTGTATCGTTTTTATTGACTGTGATAACATTTCTGAGCATTACCTCACCAACAGATTGCTCCGGACAAGCAGAGATAAGACGTCTTAGCGGCAGCACTCCCACCAGTTTCTGCATCTCATCGACAACATAAAAGTAGACAATCTGATCGGAAATATTTTTACTTCTGATTTTTTTAATAACAGCATCAACGCTTAATGATTCCGAAAACAAAACCGTATCGGTCCGAATAAACGATTTCACCTGTTGATGAAAAATAGTACGGGTTTCCAAAGTAACAGCCTCAAACCGGGAAAAAGCCTCTGATGTTTCAAACGGAAAAACAGGTCATTACATGTAATAAAAAGGAGACAACTCAATTTAACAAGCACATATCAGGTGCAAGCGCATTAACACTCAATCCTGTATTCCACACGCTCGCGCTGGTGTCTTAATACGCGGGCAAAAATAAACAAAGGGAGTCTTCAATCGAAACCCCCCTTTGTCCTGAATAATATAGCTAATTCGAACCTGTTTTGGCAAGGCCAGAAACAAGCTGCCGCTTCTTAGTTACCACTATGAAAAGGCTTCCATGGCAAAATAGTTGCAGGTAAGAAAAGGGATGCAACTTTTTTTCAAGGGAGCCTGAAAGTGGATGAAACCGACAATAAGCGGGCAAAAGACCTAGAGCACAGGGTGGCGAACACCCTTCCTGTATTAGAGACATTCAGAACAGCAATATTTGATACTATTCCTGACCCACTCCTTGTGCTTGATTGTGATTTGAATATAATGACGGCAAACGAGGCATTCTATGAACTTTTTAGAGTCAGCAGGGAGGAAATAAGAAATCGGAGCGTATTTGATATAGGTAATGGTCAATGGGATATTCCTGCATTGCGGCATTTGCTTGAAAAAATACTGCCTGAAAAATCAACTATCCAGGAATTCGAAGTACAACACATTTTTCCCAATATCGGAGAACGTACTTTTCTGGTGAATGCAAGAGAAATCAAAGGAGGGATATTCGTACCACTAGATTTAATTCTGATGACGTTTCTGGATGTAACTAATAGGAAAAAATGGACGGACAGCCTTGTTGAGCTTAACCAAAAATTACATGCCGCCAATGAAGATTTGGAAAGGTATGGTCATACACTTAGCCATGATTTACGTGCTCCCGTAGGAGCTATCAAAATGTTTACGCAAATCTTATTGTCTGATCACGGTTCCGAATTCTCCAGGGAAGTCAGGGAGTATCTCAATAGAGTGGCATTCAATGCTGATATTATGGATCAAATGATCACTGGTTTGTCCCAATTGGCTGGATTCTCACGATCTTCTTTAAGTAGGATGTATGTTAGTTTGTCTGATATCGCAGAGAAAATCATTTCTCAATTAAAGTCAAGTGAGCCTGATCGCACTTCCGAAATCGAAATACAAAAAAACATGTTTGAGACGGTGGATCCTTCAATGTTTTTGGTTGCCCTCACAAATCTTTTAAACAATTCCTGGAAATTTACCCGTGACCGTTCGCCTGCCAAAATTTCATTCAGATTACAGGAAGATGGTGGAAAGAGGGTGTACCTTGTACAAGATAACGGGGTTGGTTTTGATATGAAATACGCCTATAAACTGTTTGGGATGTTTCAAAGATTACATTCAGATATGTCTTTTGAGGGTACTGGAACGGGACTTACTATTGTCAAAAAGGTAATTGAAAGACATGGTGGCGAAGTCTGGATTAACAGCAAAGAAGGAGAAGGGACGACCGTATTTTTCACAATAGGTTAGGCTTCTGAAACCAGGTAGTAAATAGATCGAAATACGCATCAGAGAATTAGCACACTCTTAAAAGGCATTCTGTTACTGACACAAAGAATTCGTTATACCACATCTCTTTAAAAGGAAATTCAGAAAGGTTGAATTCTAACAAGCACTTCACTTATTTGAAATCAAGAAAAGATTGCACCAGTATCACTCACCATGCCCTTGACCCATACGCTTTTTTCAACCAGCTTTGATGTGATAGAGATATCAGTTCGAACCAATCAAAAAAAATAATCCTGATGATGCCTGAAGATTTGCCTATATAGAACAGTTCTGTACAAAGATGGAAACTACGAGAATTTAATTCTTTTAGGAATTGAATAAAATTTCGTAAGGAAGATTAAAAAAGGGGATTTTCCCGATGTAGTATCAGAAAAATCCCCTTTGGTAGTCCCTAGGGGAATTGAACCCCTGTTGCAGGAATGAAAATCCTGTGTCCTAACCACTAGACGAAGGGACCGTCATTGTAACGAGCATAGAATATACATTTTCGATCCGGTGATAGCAACAACCTTTTTTGACTGACTTCCCTGCCGCCTGAACAGCACTATGTTAGCGCTAAATCATGATCCATTTCTTATAACCGGTTCTTGCGTTTAAAGCAGAACATTGACTACTATCAGATTACTTACCAGAATCAGTACCATTGCAGCGACCACAGCACGTTTTGTCGAATTCCCTACCCCGACAGCACCACCTTTAGTCAAAAAGCCAAAGTAACACCCAGACAGTGATATAACGCCACCGAATACAAAGGATTTTACCAAAAGAATAATAACATCCTGTACCCGGAACAATAATTTAAGCCCCTGATAGAAGGTTGCACTGCTAACCCCTAAAGCGAATTGTGCCAGAAGCTGTGCACTGATGATCGCAAAAAACGCAGCCATGATTGTCAATATCGGAAGCATAATCACTCCCGCAACCATCCTGGGAGCAAGCAGATAGCAGTATGGGTCTAAGGATAAACAGGTCATGGCATCCATCTGCTCGGTAACTCGCATCGTCCCCAATTCCGCGGCCAATTTTGCTCCAATTCTTCCGGTTATAACAAGTGCTGTAAGTACCGGACCAAGCTCTGTGAAAACCGCCTTACCCACCACAGTTCCCAGATAAGTCAACGGTATTGCACTGGAAAAAAGATATTGAACCTGCCAAGCACTGATGACCCCGACAAAGGTGGAAGCAAGCAGCACAATGGGCATGGATGCAACCCCAAGTAACATCATCTGCTCAACGATGAGATGAAATCGTTTAAAAGTTGAGGGAAGGGCCTGAACAATTTTCCAGAAAAAAAGTGTTATTGCACCAAGCTGCTCTATGGATTCGCGTGTTGCGGCACCAAAGCTAATCGCAATTTCATCGAGAACATTTCTCATTATAAGATCTTTATACTCCCATCATGACTATAAGATTCGCGGTTTAACTTTTCAGCTTTAGAGGGTCGTCTTTTCAACTTGCGGGATCGCCACCACAGAATCAATGTGCTCAGGTATGGAAATGAAAAAAGAGCAACAAACGCCGGCATCAACAATCGCCCTACAGAACTTTTAATACCAACCTTGCCGCGCATCTCCAGATAATTACTCATGAAGACAGGCTCAAAGGATATTTTGTAGCGGTTTCCCTGAAGCCCTGCCCCATAGCAGATGGCCTGAAAAATACCATAGGCCTTCCCTACCAGTACAGGATCTTCAATACCCGCCTTTATGGCTAGTTCAAAACGCTTTATAACCAGAATCTGCAACACACTCCGCATCAATCTGAAAAACCAGCGTATAATCTTCTGACGCCACCCCCTGCAACGAATAAAAAACAGTACCCTGTTTCTTCTAATTGTATCAAAAAAAGAGACTTTTTCCTTAGAAATCTTCTCCCTGGTTTCAAATTCGACAGCCGGACCTTCAGATTTACTCTCTGACTGCTCCTTTTGCGACCTTTTAGCAGCAGGTACTTCTGACACAGGTGCTTCCCGAAGCAACGGTTCAGACGATACGGTTTCCGGTTGAGATTCAAGGCTCTCTTTTTCCTGAGCAGGCTTCTGTTTATATGGTTTTGCCTCAACTTCTGAAAGAACATGTTTTTCCACCAGATCGATTTTATCTGGTTCAACTGCCCTTTTTCCAGATTGTGGCTCCTCTTTCTTCCTTTTTCCTAATTTCCACCAAAAGAATTTACACTCCAGAAGACCGGTTGAAATTGTATACCTGCATGAAAAAACAACGGGATTACACCACCAGAAATGAACATCACCTTTTCCATGGAAGCCAGACCAGAAGAACTCAGTGCCAATGAAAAAGGGGGAAATCAGAATAAAAAGCAGAACCAGAACCAGAAAACTAACAAGAATTACGGCTATTATAAGCAGTATCGACCAGATCATATTATTTCCGATTACCCTGCCGGGGAGTGGGCTAAAGCAGAGGATTGTGCACTGCTCTCTGAAGGTAGAAGCAGTCCATTTTCGGTAATGATCTGGTCCATGGCAATGTCGTGGTAATCAAAGGGAAGTGTTCCATCGATTATCTGACAATTAAAGGCTAGTCCAACCAGAGGAGTTCTGCCTTTCAATTCGCGAAGAAAGTTATCGTAATATGACTTGCCCCTCCCAAGCCGACTTCCATACTTATCGAATGCAACACCCGGACAGATCACCAGTTTAAGGTCACTTTTAAAAAAAAGGCCTCTGAGTTCCCGGCGTGGTTCTGGAATCCCCAATGTTCCGGGAGAAAGATCTTGCTCCGGATCGGTAATCTCTGCCAATCCGATATCACGGATACCAGGAACACAGAATGGTACAACAACCCGCTTCCCAATCTCTAGCATGTCGGCAATTGCATTCCGGGTTGCGACCTCTTTTCCCACACTGACATACACCATCACAGCAGAAGCCTCGACAAATTGTGGCATCGCTTTGAGGTGTCGATATATTCGCTCCGACATCTCCTTGTGTATTGTAGGTTCTATACCTTTACGAACTAGAAGATACTGATTCCTGAGCTGCTCTTTTTTGCTTGTCGTTGTCGGAGTATCAGAGAGCTCAGATGGGTTGGTTTCAGAGTCCAGCTCTCTTCTCAGTTTATCACTATAGCGGCGTACCCTTGCCATGAAACGAGCGATTTCACGAATCAGTGCCGGGAGCTCTTTGGATCCGAAAAAAACCAGTACCAATGCAAAAATCACCAGTAATTCCGATAAACTCAACCCGGTATTCATTTCCTGCTCCTGTAAGCAAACGCTGCAACAATAATACTGATACAATAAAGGACAAGGAGTGGCACGGCCATCATTAATTGTGAAAGAATATCAGGAGGGGTTAGTACTGCAGCGATAATGAAAATCAAAATCATTGCGTATTTTAGATTCCTGATTAAAAATTTTGCAGTGATAATGCCCATGCGGGATAGTACATAGGAAATCACGGGTAACTCAAATACAATACCGAACGAAAGAGTGATCTTCAGGAGAAAACCAAAGTAGTCTCCAGCCTTAAAGAACGGATCCAGACGATCCGATGCATACAGGGTAAGAAAGCGCATCACATAGGGGAATGTAAGATAACTGAAGAGAATGCCGATAACGAAGAAACAGGTAGAGGCTACAACGATCGGTAGAACAACTCTCTTTTCACTTTTATATAAACCCGGAGATACAAATTTCCATATTTGATAGAAGATAACCGGCGAAGCAGCTATCACTCCACAGGCCAAAGCCAGTTTTATACTGAGCACGACCGTTTCAGCTGGATTCGTATAGATTAGCTTCGGACGAGGAGAAGCAAGCCGGAGCGGATAGACCATTACCAGATCAAATATCTCTTTCCAGTATATGCCACAGGGTATTGCACCAGCAATGACAGCAAGTGTGCTCTTTATGAGCCTCCAACGTAACTCCTCAAGATGCTCAAGAAAGGACATTTCCCCGGAACGTACTCTCACGAATGGTTCTCGACTTTCTTTGACTTTTCCTGATCAACTGCCCCGGGAAGTGTTTCAACATCTTTTGTGGCTTTTTTAAACTCTTTGAGTCCTGTTCCAAGACCCTTGGCCAATTCGGGAATCTTCTTTGCGCCAAACAACACCAGAAGAATTAACAGAATGAGCAATAGTTCCTGTCCACCGATAAATCCCATGAAAACCTCCTGATTTTTTCTGTTCTGGTCTCACTAACCAGATCGTGCGACTTTGACAAACAGAGTAAACCTGGTTAAAAAGAGAACCTCAACTCACCCAGATTTGTGCCCTTATCACAAAAATATATATTAAACCTTGTTCTACACGGTATGTAGACAATTTATACGCTCCTTTGGGAGGATAGATGCAACAGGACACTATTGTTTACGGTATCCATGCAGTCGAAGAGCTGCTTAAGACAAGACTTCAATCAATAGATCATGTCTACTTTGAGCAGAATAAAAAAAATCCCGCTCTTTTTAACCTAATGAAGCTTTGTCGTAAAGAACGTCTTTCTTACAATCTTGTTCCCGAGCAGAAACTTCATCAGATAGCCGGAACAACAAAACACCAGGGGATTGCAGCTCAGTG
>OBJA01002516.1_pt1 | contig 10445 bp, 9 predicted proteins | sample 1519751 | NCBI WGS metagenome assembly OBJA01 (sample SAMEA3881238, study PRJEB22517) | soil metagenome | biome: lake sediment; feature: soda lake sediment; material: sediment, water from around vicinity | place: India | collected 2013-12-23 | depth 3 m
CTACAGAGATCTTTTTGTTGATGATGGCGGGAAAGTGCAGTTCGGGCCTGGTAACTATGTGTTCAGAAATTTCAAACTGGACCCTGATGCCCTGGTCGAATTCAATGCTACTCCGGAACAGCTCATCGAAATCGATATCCAGGGAAACATGATCATCGAAGACCGTGCAAAGATGGAGTTTTCCGGTTTTGCCTACGCGCCATCGGTGCAGATCTATACCAACGACCCCGATACACTCCGGATCGGCTGTGATGCAATTGTCTCCGGAGTCATAACCGCTCCCCAGGCGATCATCACCATTTTCTCCCGTGCCCAGTGTGATGGAGCACTATATGCACGGGAAATTTTAATCGAACCCGATGCAATAGTTTCAAGTGCTTTGGTCAACCCTGAAGGTGATGCCGATGGGGATGGATTGCCTAACTATACCGAACTGTTTGAAACGTACACAAACCCGCTTGATCCGGCAAGCTTCAAGGAGATTGCGATCCCGTCTCCTGCAAGAATAGATAATTCACAGGAAGTGACTGTTACGTATTCCCTTTCAAGGTTTTATGAGGACTATGATAGCAGCACAATTACAGCTACCTTTAGCGCCAATGCGCTGGCAAAACGTACTGTATCGCCGGCTATTTCTGTAAGTAATGTTCCGTATGATCCGACGAGTTCTTCACCGGTGGAGCAATTCGTTATACCAGGGTACGATATTACCGGACGATACATTCTGCTGCCTCCTGATATGTTGAACTCAACAGGGAGCGCCAGAATCGGTATTCCGATTCCCGGCCGCGATCCTCTGCCGCTTGAACATTATAGCATAGCTGCTTTGTCTGCAGATGGTGAAATTAGCATGCTGGCACCGGATGCAGGTGATCCGGATGATCCCGGTACCGGTATTGTTCATGTAACGGTGAGTAATATTACTGCTCTAATCCTGGTTAGAAAGAGAGTATCGGCAACTGCTTACCTTGATAATGGGATGATCTACTCCACAAATAGCAGTAATGCCTCCATTAGTGCAGAAATAACCATCAATAATCCACTATCATCAACAGCCAGCCCAGGTGTGTTTAAGATCTATTTCATCGATGACAACAATCCATCTGTCGAGGACTTCTGTGAAATAATTCTTAACAGTTTTTCTCTACCAACAATCCGCTATTCCGGCAGCAAAGTGTTCCGTTTTCAAAACCCGGTAACTGTAACCCGAATGACACTGGAGTTTGATAACACCATCAATAATTCATATTCGGTTAATTATCGGGTAGCTCGCGGCGAATGCCTCAAAATATTCGCCAATAAAGACTATTCGGAGTATCTTGCCCCCGGAAACCATATTTCAGCAAGGAGGGTGTTACCATTCAGTCTTGAATCGGTTGATATGGATGGTGAGGGGAGAATCTATAGTACCTCTTCAGGTTTTGAGTATGACTACTACCTCAAAGATCACCTCGGTTCCACCCGCATGGTGATGAACGAAGCAGGCGATATCACCGAGGCTGTGGCGTATCAACCGTACGGGAAAATGGTTCAGCTTCCGGGAATCGCCGTTACTCCTGCTAATCCTGCACGGGAAAGGTTTACTGGGAAGGAATTTGATGAGGAAGGTGCCGTCGACTCAGTAACTCAGGGCATTCAAGCCTATTACTTCCCGGTCAGAATGTATGATCCGGAAATTGGTCTATGGATGCGGCCTGACCCAGCAGCACAATTCCATTCAGGCTATCTCTATGCCGGCAATGGTTACAATCCAATAAATGCAATTGATCTCTTGGGATACAAAATTGAATACGCAAATGCTGAGACAAGGGATTATGTACTGAATGTACTCGTACCGCGCCTCAGTCGATCGTCAAGGCAAAGGTGGGATATTCTTGTGAAATCTAACCGGACATATCTTCTGGATTTAGATCCCTATAGCGTTGGTAACGACGGCTGGGCAAGACCAGTAAGACAGTTATCGTCTGATGGAACCCAAATTAGCGGTACCGCTTGGTTCACATCATCTCAAGCCGCTTTCCAGCACGAGGTAATAGGACACCTTGTTGAATATGAGAAGCAGTACAAATCTGTTGCAGATACTGCGTCAAGCCCATCGTTTGATCAATTTATAAGAGTGGATACGTGGCAGAGGCAGAATGCCGAGTATGATCAGAAAAATGCAGTAAGGTGGCAAAAAGAGTATTGGTATAAAAAACAAATGAAAATAAATTCAGAGACTAGGACACAGGAATTAATTGAAATGCAAGAAGATGAAGAGATTAAACGTTATATCATTGATGGTAAAAAAAAGTAGTATGTGTAAACACTATTATTTAACATTTATGGCCTTATTGATACTAAGTTGCCAAGCAAATACTGTCGAATTTGTGCTCCAGCCTGGATTTGTAATCGAGAAAAGTGACAAAAAAAGTATATTGCAAATAGCGAAAGAAGTTGGTTTTGATAGTATTTATCAAATTGAAATAGGAATATTCGGCAAATACGATTCCTCAAGAGCAATCGTGGTTAAGCAGGTTGCATTTGCCAATGACACGCTTCAAAAGGAAAAGTGGTTATATGTCTGGAGGCGAGAGTGGACCAACAGCCAGTTCTTCAGAAGCTTTGGGGATTCCAGTATCATTCGGGGTGATTTCCTAACAGGGAAGAAGTGCGTGCGGTCTGTGAACAAGTATGTATTCAAATATGGTGACCGAAAGAAGATGTTTCAGTTTGCTAATAGTAAGGGAAGTTTTGAAGATGTAAAAATGATTCTTGATTGCATTTTGAGCGGTACCACAATAGAAGATAAGATGGGGTTCAAGGAAGAAGCTGGCAAAGATTGGGATTACATTAAGGAAAACGTTTTGGAATTCAAATCTGTTACGTTCTGGGGTAAACATTACTCCTTTGAATATGAATTCCCGCAATTAAAGCATCCATGCGTCGGATTTAATGCAAAAAGAAACGGCGATTCCTGCGAGATCATCAGTTTTAGCTGGGTTGGTTCGTGCAATTAAGGTCAAGACAAGATAAGCGCATAGTGCAAAGGACTTTTCATGCAAATAAGAGCTATACTAATCTTCCTATTTGTTAGTGCAATATCTACAACAGCAGAAGTCGATGAAAGCACTGGTAGGATGGTTCTAAACGAACGTCTCGCTACAGTGAGCGGGAATACCATTTCCTTCAACCTCGACCTTCAATATTCTTCGGGTATAACTGTTGACCAACGGGCAAGCTGGGTTGGCCTTGGCTTCGATATCTCATTGCCATACATCGACCGGATTCCCATCGGCAGCGTCGATGAGAAACCCGACACTTTTATGTGTGACGGTCCGGGTTTCTATTCGACAAAGTATTACCGCAAACTGCTCTCGGATACAGGCAACGGGTACACGGTAAACCCGGATACCGGCTGGTTTACCTCACAACAAGATATCTACTCACTGAATGCCGATTTCGCCAACGGCCGAATAGTCTTTGCGCAGCCCCAGGATTCCACTGTTCGAATGAAGGCCTATCTTCAGAACTGGCGGCCACTCATTGTTGATTACCAGATCGACAGCACCGATAATATCAACAAATGGGTGATTGTCACGGAAGATGGAACACGCTATGTCTTCGGCCAGCCGGTAAAAGCCCGAAAAAACGAGAACACCGGACAGACATGGTTCGGTACGGATAGTACGTGGGATGAGATATCTATCTGGCATACCGGTATGCCGGGGTGGTGGTCAACAGCGCAAGTGAAGAGTGAAGACAAGTATGTGAATGAGACTTTCAACCGGCGCTGGTACCTTACGGAGATTCAGAGCGTAAATTACGATACGGCTACTGGTCAAGGTGAACGGATAGTCCTTTCATATACGGCTCACAATGAATCTTACCAGGTCTTAATCGCTGACCTCAACAAATATGTTGATGAATACAACCGTGCTGCAACAGGACTGTTCTCATACACCAATGGGGGGCATAAACACGTCAATATAACTTTTACTAATGATAATTACTACATCCACCCGATTTACCCTGTGGAAATTACATCACCGACAGGAAAAATTTGTTTCGTGATGAGCAGTAACCTCACCTATGATAAGCTGAGCCAGGGAAATAAGCGTATCGACAAAATAGAAGTCTATTCGAAAAGGGATACATCCTTTATTCTGGCATCGCAAATTTTGATGAATTATGACACGATAGGACTAGCGCAGGGACATCCTTATTCAAGCGGAGGGAAAGGATTGTTGCGATTGAACAGCGTTGAGCGTTTGTCCGCCAATGGCTTAGACACTTTGCCGATTGTAGCCTTTGAATACACAGCAAACCCCTCTTTCTATCCGCCCTCCTGCTATTACAAGCATGATTTCTATGGGTTTTACCGTTCGACTGAATTACGACGCAGCGGCGGGAGTTTTACGTATCCTGCGGGGCAGAGTGATACGGGGAATGTGAGCAGTCCGGGAGCCGAAGCATGGTCTGTGAAAAAAATTCACACTGGCGAAGGTAAAGCATCGGAATATCAATACGAACCAGGAATCGCAACAAAAATTTCTACAAATGAAGAAGTTGCTTCTTCGGTTTCGCCGTTGAAGATCGGGATACGGGTAAAGATGGAGACAATCTCGGGTGGCGATTCAATGACAGAAATCGTGAATACCTTCGAATACGGTACTGGATACATTGACCACAATTTTGCACTGCGACACGGGAAGGACAGTCTCTATGCATTAATTAACAGAGGTGAGTTCAGCCAGGTAGGAAATGTGATGGTACTTAAAGGGGCCGCTCCTTGCTATGATCATTGTATCCGATCAACATCCGGCGATGGTAGTGTCAAAACACATTTCGTAAACCCATCGAGTGTACTTCCCATCTACCAGAGTATTCCGGCTGACACACTCTGCATGGCTGATGTTTATCTAACCGACAGCATGTCTGTCAATTCGCTGGCACATTTTCGGGGCTTATCGTGGAAAAGCGAATACTTCAAACCAGGAACCACTTCAAACCCCGTGCAAAGTATGATTGCGGATTATGCTATTAAATACGACTTTTACAGATACAACACACCAGAGGTAGTGTCATTGCCTCTTGCCACATGCGCCGTGGGTGGGGGCTCAGGTGATGCAGATATGCCGGAGATGGCGGATAACCAAAACCAGTCTGATTTTATTGGTTTTTTGCGCCTGATTAGTACTGAAGAGACCCGCGACGGGGTCACGATGCTCAATGAAGTACTTTCATATAACAGCACCAACGGCCTACCGAGTAAAACCCGCGTGACCAACAGTGATGGCAAGCAAAAACTTACCTGTATCACATACGCCATAGAGGAGAAAAAACCGGACCAGACACTTGTTTACCAGGCCATGAAAGATGCCAATATGCTCAGCCAGCAGACGGAAACCGTAGTGTACGAAAAAGCGCCGGGCGATGGCAATACCGGCGTTTTATCTGCGAACGTGTGTTCGGCACAGACGATTACCTATTCGAATGTTCTCGGGTCTTACGGCTGGGCACCGTGGCAGGTTTATTCCTGGAAAGCGAATTTTCTTTCTAGTGGTTCGCCAGATAAAACATTTGCGGATTTTAACCATGTGGCAGGTGCATCAAATCCCAACTGGCAGCTGATGAATACTACGGATATGATGGGGCAACAAGGAAACATTCTTCAAATCTCGAAACCTTCACAAGCTACGGATGTAACAGTTTTTCGTAATGATAATGTGCTGCCCATCGGGGTAATCCGCGGCGGCTCGTTTTATGAATGTGGGGTTTTTACTGGTGATTATACCGATGGCAAGTCGCCGCATTATTGGGACTACGCCAATGGATGGGAAAAGGGCGCAACGAACACCGTTGAACTTGTGGGAGGGGTAAATGCTCATTTTGGAGAAAAGGCCATCCATGTGATTCAGGACTACGCGGCGGGTAGAAATAATCGGGTTTACCCCGGCAAAGCTTATACGATGAGCGCATGGGTAAAGGTAGACAGCGGAACAATAAAGATGGCAACGGATTTCCGCTATGCAAATAGCGGCCATGAAAGTGACTGGCCTGCAACACAGGTTACTACCGCCTCAACGCCGGGGGCTATATTGGCTACTCCGGTCACTGCGACTGAATGCAATGGGCAATGGAAACTCATGACAATGGAGATTCCTGCGAGCATTACTTCCCAGTTGGATCCGGCCAAGGTCTGGTATGCACGTGCATGGGTGGGAAATGACCCGACGGCCCCGAGATTTAAAGCTTATGTTGATGATGTACTGTTTTATCCCTCAGATGCATTGGTGACCACTCGCTTCTATGATACCAAATGGCGGAAACCGGCCCTGGTTGTTGATGCGAATAATAATCCCGGGCAAAAAATCATATATGATTCGTTTGGACGGCCCATCGAATGGCGCAAGATAGATAAACAAAATCCAGCTTTAACACAGTTGGTACAGAGCAGAGAGTATCACTTGATGTGGGAAAATTAAACTGCCCATCTCCGGCCCGGCAGCTGCCGGGCACTGCGCCGTTCAGGGCATGGACGCCATGCCTGATATTGTAGACCCCGGCCGTCAAAAAGCGGTACATTAAGGAATCCCCTTTCCCCCTCGGGCACCCCCTTTCCTCTTTTATCCGCTGATAATAATGTAGTTCCGTGCGCCCGCAATTATGGTCCGCTGTCGCGGGGTTGCCACTGCGCCCGGTTTCCGAGGGGGCAAGGGGAGCGGTTATATTCGGCAGCCTGCCGCTACCCGGCCGCTTCACCGGGCATCCTGCCCGTCTCGCGTCCTGCGTCAGTCTGCCGTAAGCTTTTTTCCGGCCGGGGCAATTGGATGTATCCCGCTGGCCGCTCTGGCTTGTGTGGTAGTCGTGCTGATGCCGAGCACGCAATGACCAATATCACCGCCCGCCCCATGTCGCTCCCCGACATTTTTTGAGGATGTCGGTCCGCTCAGTGTAGCAGGTGGGCTCCCATCCGCCTCAAGGCTCCCGTTTACTTCTGCTGTTTGTTAATGCGAATCACGATAGCCAGGGTTCTCCAGCTAACCTTCGGGCTTTGTATTGCCTGCCGATTTTTTCTTTTCACCGCCGTCTTTTTCTTCTGGTGAGGTGGCGGCACCAGCCAGGCGATAAGAGTGACGGCGATGCCGACAACTGCGAGAATAAGCGTTACTTCCATAAAAACCTCCGTGGGTTGAAAATGATTATTCAATAAGCGGCAAATATTAACAGATTATCAAAACCGCTCTGCCTACAAAGGTAGCATAGGCTTCTCGGAAGTATTTATACCGGAAGCCGTATTTTTTTTACCTGTTTGGCAGATTTTTTTTGCGACCCACGGAAAGACCGCTTTTGTGGCCAAAAAAGACGAGATTTTTCAAGAAAATGCAGGGAAACCCTTGAGGGTGTGACGGGTATAACTCGATGCGCACCGGATATCACCCATAAATGTCCGGTGCGCCTACCGTAGTGTATCGGGTGGGCCGGGTGTTTTTGCCGACGCCCAAAGTTCCGAAATATGCCAGCCTGCTTTGACTGCATCCCGAAGGGTGAAGGGCGCAGAGCTGGATGCGGAGCGTGAATCCCTCCCGTACCGGTTTTGACCTGAGTGAAACAAAGTATCTGACCAGCATGCGCTATCTCGACAATAACGATCTGGAAATTGACCGGATCAATCTGACCTACACGGGCGAAACCGGCCAACAGGGGCACTTGAATCCGGACCGGCAAGGGTACACGAAAAGGGCTTCTAGTTGTATTACTTCAACAAAGACCGCCGGAACTGTAAACCGGCATTTTGAATATGACTATTACAGCTACCCCGGTTATCTCAGACAAATCAGCTTGCCATTTGGCATTCTGATAGCAGGTCTCATCAGTATGTCCGCAAGGTATTCTTCGGGAGCAATACCGTTAACTTTGCAGGTAGCCATAATAGACATCAGAATAGCCATCCTTTTTCCGCCTTCATCCGATCCTACATGCAGCCAAATTTTACGGACCAATAACAAGATCCCGGAGAGCCCGTACAGAGGAGCTATTATCAGGAGGTGGGAAATCCCGATAGTCGCAGTGAAGCACGATGTTGAACGGAGGCGTATCGGGATGGGGTGAACCTGAAGCCGTATCCCCGGGGGCATTAGGCCAGTGCTGATCCGTTCGAAGTAGAGCAGAACCCCTACCAGAATCTTCCTCTTTAAAGGCAATCTTTAATGAATATCCCGTGACCTACTGGCGTAATCATTGTATCTTTTAGTGTAATGGTGGCGAATTTGAAGCGATGGAAGGTCATTTTATGAAGGTGAATTTAACAGTCGATCTGAATGCTGAAAAAATTGCAGCACTTACGGATCAGCTACCACAAAAAGAGTTCAGTCGTGTTAAACGACTGATCGAGGATAAAGCACGTGACCGATTTCGGGGTGCGATGGAAAATGCCCGAAAAGAGTTTCGCAAATCAAAGCTAACTCGCAAAGATGCAGAGAACGCACTGGCAGACGTCCGTGGAAAAGCATAGTAAAAAAGAGCTATCAGTCGTAATCGACACTAATATTTTCATCAGCTATCTTTGGGGTAGTAAAAATGCCGAAGAGATAGCTGAGCTTTTATTTTCTGGAAAAATCCATCCTGTTGTCAGTGATGCAATCCTACATGAACTACTTAATGTCGGAAACGTGGTAAATTTCGAGAGAGGTTTTCACCAGACGTGTTCCGTTCATTGTACGAGGCTTACAGAGATATCTCATTGGTAGTAGCACCAAAAAGGAAAGCTTCTGCAAGTCGAGACCAAAAGGATAACATTTTTCTTGAATGTGCTCTTGAAGCCAAAGCCGATTATATTATCACGGGTGATCATCACCTGTTAGAGATCGGTAACGTACGAAGGTGCTCATATAGTTACTCCTGCCGAATTTCTAAAAATGACCCAGTAATTTTACCTGCTCTTTCCTGCCATACTCCCTGATTTTCATCAAAGTACTAGTACTAGCGGGGGGTGAAGGAAAGCCGGTTGGTTCGGGGTGAACACCCACTTTATCGAGGTGCTGCCCGAAGATGTCGAGGCGGTGCACGCTATCGCGGGAGAACTGCTGTGCCAATCGCTGGGAGCTTTCGAAGCTGTGCCGGGAACTGCTGTACCATATACACGAACTTGTCAACGAACGGTATCAGGAAGCTGCGGCGGTGCAGCCCGGTGTTGAGCGTTGGCAGGTGACCTTTACCCGCAAGAACTCAAGGACCGCTGCGGCTGGAGCCGCTGGCACCTTGAAGAGCATCTCAAGAAACTGGAAGAGGGCGGCTACATCGCCCGGCGAACCGGCCGTAAGGGGCAGAAATATATCTACTGTCTGGTTGAGGAAGTTATCCCCGATACCCCCAATATCAAGCGTCTCAACGCAGCACTTTGCGGAGCAACTCAGCGGTGCCTTTTCCTTTTTAGCCGCCGACAAAGCGACTATCCGGGACTATTATCCGGCGGTGAAAGAAAAGGGAAAAATGGTCGGGAAAAATTGCCATGCGGTGTATGCTTTCTATGAATATCTGTGGGAAAACGGCTTTCTGTTGCAAGCGCTCAAAGAACCGCTTTAACGTGTATCACATCCGGCCGAAGTTTCTCAAGGGCGGCACCACAAAGGCGCTGTTCGTCTCGTGGATAGGCGGCAGATAGCGGATGAACGCCCGCTCGATAAACAAGGCGTTCGGGCGGCTGCGCAGCAAATACGGCTTTGGTCGAAGCTTTGCCCCGCACAATCTGCGTCACGCTTTCGCCACCGACCTTATCCGCCACGGTGCTCCGGTGCAGGGTGTCTCCCGGATGCTGGGGCACAAGAAACTTGAGACCACGCAGGTCTATACCCGGTTGGTGCCGATGGACTTGAAGCGGTGTCACGAAAAGTGCCATCCGAGAGCATAGAAAAAATAAACTTGAATCTTTATCGCAATATTGGTATATTATCTGCATGGGATATAATGTGAAGGTATTACCCCCGGCGCACGATTTTATCCGCAGTCTCCCCGAGAAGATGCGGGCGAAAGTGTATCGGGAAATCGATTTACTCAAGCACTTTGGCTATCGGCTTGGTGAACCGCATGCCAAGACGCTCAAAAACGCTGAAGGGTTGAAGGAACTGCGGGTAAAACTGGCAAGCGATATATGCAGAGTCTTCTACTTCCACCATAAGGAGCGGTTGTATGTCTGCACGTCGGGCTATACCAAAAAGGCCAATAAAACAGATGAGCAGGAAATACTGCGGGCACTGAGAATACGCAACGAGTTTTTGCAGGAGTACGGGCTATGAAAATGTATGATTACGACGAAATGCTGAAAAAGGAACTCGAGAATCCCGAGTTCCGCAAAGAATATGAGTCGCTCGAAGAGGAGTTCGAAGTTGCAAAGCAGGTTATCAAGCTGCGGCTCAAGAAAGGAATGACGCAGAAAGAGCTGGCAGAGAAGGTGCATACCTCAC
>OBJA01002517.1_pt1 | contig 10442 bp, 9 predicted proteins | sample 1519751 | NCBI WGS metagenome assembly OBJA01 (sample SAMEA3881238, study PRJEB22517) | soil metagenome | biome: lake sediment; feature: soda lake sediment; material: sediment, water from around vicinity | place: India | collected 2013-12-23 | depth 3 m
ACCGGGTGGGGAAATTTGAATTACCACGCTGGGGAAAATTCGCTTGCCCTTGACACTCAAAGCCATCTCCTTCGTGCCCCATGGCTTATCCTCGATTTCTGGCCTTGCGAATCTGTACCCTAAAGCAAGCAGCTGCCGCTGATACGACTCCAATTCGTCGGTCTCGATCCGCACCGCTGCGCCGGGAGAGCAGTCACCGTGATGCTCTGACAAGTGCAGCACACATCCACCTCTTGATACTTGAAGATATAGCGGAAAGTTGTCCGCGAATCGGTGCTCCCAATCTACGGTGAAGCCCAGAAACTCCACATAGAATTCCTTTGCCTTCACTTCGTCGAAAATTCGGAGAATCGGCGTTGTACTGTGGAAGCTCACGCGACTTGGTCTCCTTTGCCGGATTCGTAGGCCCAACGCCTAGCATAACCGGCTGACAATGGAGCGCAGCGGAATTGCCAGTCCGCGTTAATGCGTTGGTTAGTTGTCATCTGCATGCTTTCCTCGCGCTCCCGCCAATTCTTGATCGGGTGGAGATTTAAAGCCCACCAGCCCATGCTCAGGATGGGTTGTCAGTTGGATAGGTAGCCATCCCCCGTCGGGAGCGAATCTCCCCTGCACCACTTTATCTTCTGTATATGACTGAATCCCATCTAGAGTCTGATTGAGTACTGCAAGAGCTACATTAATTCCTAACTGAATGCGTGGTAGAAGCCAAGTGTAGGGAACTCGATTACTGCGCATTCCGTCTATCACAACACCCTCACCGTGACGGATGTTTAGACTCTCTTTGGTCAAGATGTAGTCTGAATGGTAGAAGGCATTTCTGACCTCTTTCACCAGCATAGTTTCAAACACATCTCCGAGTTCCTCCATATCATGCTCAAGTGCAAGGGCCTTTATTCGTCGTACTTTACCACTTGGAGAGAATGGCTGTCGCTCACCTTGATTCAGCCCGTGGAGAAACGGTGACATAGAATACCGCCTACCAGCGAGCACATGCAGCATGTTCGCTGGGATACTGTAAATATCGGACATCTCAGTCAGATGGCAGTATAGGAATAGCGCCAACCTAAACTTTAGCCCTTGCTCAAGAGGAGCGTTTTGAAGCGCCATAAGTTGTTGTGCCAACTCCCAGCTCTCGTGCATGGGATCCCATCCAGCATCCTCCATTCCACGGATTCGAAGTAGTGTTGAACAGTACTCGAATTCATCAACTTCCTTGGCCTTTCTAAAGAGCTCTGTAATAAGGGCTGCCGGGTTGACCTGTTCTATGTTCATTCGTACCTCCGGCAACTAACGCCCGCAGCACGCGCGGCTTTGTAATGAAGGCGCAGTCGGAATGAAAAAGCCGTCGCCGTGCCTGCGATTGTTAGCTGATTGTGGTAAAAGGCTTGCTATATGCCTTGAATATAGTTTCGGCGTCATCATTTATTTTTGGCCACCTTACCATAGTTCCTTCATCGCCTCTCAACGAACAGGGGTATCTACCACTCCAGGTAGATGCGTCGGAAAGCAACGATAGCGAAAGTTCATAATCCTTAACCAAGTCCGCATCAATCATACCCGCGAGCTTTACTAAGTCATGCGTCTTGAGCTCAGAAGGAAAGCCTGCTACAGGCTCCCAACCTTCTTTGTGAGGAGACCCGAATCTATTTAGAGTCCAAATGGCTTTAAATAGATTCTCTAGTGAAAACCCATAGAGCATGGTCGCGACATTCTCCAAGTCCGACTTCTCAGAAATGTCGATTAGTACTTCTGCTCGCTCTCTCGTTGACCTCGCTGCCGCAAGGAGAGATCTCGAATGCTTAAACCATTCAAGGGGGTTACTAACTCTTCCCGCGAACATCTCTTTAGCTACATCTATTTCCATGCTCGTACTCGATTCACAGCTAACGCCTACAACACGGGCCGGAGCACGCGTAGCGTGCGGAGGTCCAGCGCCACGCAGTGGTGCGAACGTGATTGTGCTTGTTAGGGACTTGATTTAGCCACTTCATCGTACAAGTCCATTGCTTTCTCTTTAGCCTTTACTCCGGCCACGATGGGCACAAGATAGACAAGTGCAAATAACCCGACATTCGCCCATGTCATTCTCCGAATTATTGCTATAAAAGAAAAAGGCTCTTGGTTTCCGAAGATTGCCGTTAGAAACGCCGTAAGCGGAAAGACGAAGATGCTGACAAGGACTGCGCCATGAATCATGTTCGCAACCGCCATCAAGCTGTCGGCAAACTTTTCTTTCGACTTAGGTGACCTATCGCTAAGCTTCAATTGGATACTCCCTAACGCCGCGCTTTGCGGCTGTTTTGGAGCGCAGCGGAAAAACAGTCCGACAACAGCGCCTTGTTACACGTGCTACAGCGTAGGCCAAAATGTCTCATCATATTTTTTCCCGTCTGCATTCTCCCAAGTTAACTTAACCTGATATTTCCTGGGACTACCCATATGAATTGCGGCCATAAGTTTTATTCTTGAGTTTGGTTTCATCTCTTGATGAGGAAACATATCCTGTAACTCATGAGTTGATAGAGGACTGTCATTACAATCAATTAGCTCAAGATCAACATTGTAAGCGCTGCCTTGGCCAGTATTGGATATATAAAAATTGTAGGACTTACCAAACTTCGTGAGATTTACATTAAATTTTGGCTTGGTTTTATCAGACTTTTCTTCAGCGATGCTTTCAATTTGAAGTCTAGATAACTCAGCGGTTACTCTTTCAAGCTCGAGCTGTTCTTTAGCTAGCTTTCTTGTACGCACCAACGAAACACATGAAATCACAGCAGCTAAAGTAGAAATAAGTAGGCTCAGAATCTCAAACTTACTCACTTGAGGCGGCCTTTGAATGCTTTCTTTAGCATTTTCTCAATTTCTGCTTTTGCTTCGGGAATAACAACCTCTCTAGCTTGCTCAATCCCTACCTCTTTCAAATCAGCTAACATGATTTCAAAGTGGCAACTATTGCATTTTACAAAATCATCATCCTTCACATTTTCTGGCTGCTCGAATTCAGTATGTCCACACTGAGGGCATTGAATTGATATATGGTCTGTTTTAATCACGATGTCTCCTTGTGCGTGTAACGTTTGGGTTAACCGGCGCCGGCTTTGCCGGCGTCCGCGTTGAACCCATTGTGTGCGCCCAGCATGGGCGCGATGTAATGGGGTGCAAGTCCCCTGTGGGAGTACCGAGATGAACTCATGATGAGGACATGATAACCACTAGCCGAAGGCAAGGGCAATGTCGCGAGGGATTGTCTGGAGGAAGCCGGAGAGCAAACGTGCGAGGCGACGGACAGAAATCGCATAGAAGGCCGAGGGAGCCGAGGCGAGCTGGCACATGACAGCGAAGCCCGACGGTACGGCGCCTACGGTAAATGCGGCGCTTGTGCACGGAAACATCGCGTTCTTACCTGGGGAGATCTGCCTCGCGAGCGGAAACGGAAATTGAACGAAAGGTGGCCGGGTTGAGCCAGAGCCAATCGACCAGCGCCGATGCGGGCTGTCACGCATCAAGGGCGAACGAACCGACAGCGACGTTCAACAACGGATCAGCGCTTCGGTCAGCAATGACCGAAGTGACGCGGCAGAAGTCAGCAGCGGTCATAGTAGTCGGGCAGGTTGCGGTCGGCGAAGGACCAAACAACGAACCACAAGGAGCAGACGGCGAGATCTCGGCACAGCCGCAGTATCCCCAGACGGGGAAGGCAAGCCGGCGAGCAATCCGCACCGAGCCTTGAACCAAGACGAGACGAAAGAAGTGGCAACAACCGAGTTACTGGCAGCGGTTCTCACCAGCGACAACCTGCGCAGTGCATGGAAGCGCGTGAAAGCCAACAAAGGCGCACCGGGAATAGACGGCATCGCCATAGAAGACTTTCCCGCCTACCTGCGGGCGCACTGGGAAGACACCCGCCGCCAACTCGAAACCGGGCGCTACCGCCCACAAGCCGTCCGCCGGGTTGAAATCCCCAAGGACGACGGCGGCAAGCGGCTGCTGGGGATCCCGACCGTGATGGACCGGGTCATCCAGCAAGCCATCGCCCAAGTGCTCACGCCGATCTTCGAACCGGGTTTCTCGGCTTCGAGTTTCGGCTTCCGACCGGGTCGCAACGCGCACCAGGCCATCAAACAGGTACAAGCCCACGTGAAAGCCGGTCACGCCGTCGCCGTGGACATCGACCTCGCCAAGTTCTTCGACACCGTCAATCACGACGTGCTGATGAACATCATCGGGCGAACGATCCGCGACAAAGCGTTGCTGGCCCTGATCGGCCGCTACCTGCGCGCCGGGGTGCTGGTCGGTGAGCACATCGAGCCCAGCGACATCGGCACACCGCAAGGTGGGCCCTTGTCGCCACTCCTGGCCAACATCCTGCTCAACGAACTCGACCATGAACTCGAACGGCGAGGGCATCGCTTCGCACGGTACGCCGACGATATGGTCATCCTGGTCAAAAGCCAGCGAGCCGGAGAACGAGTCATGCAAAGTCTGACGCGCTATCTGGAAGGACGACTGAAGCTCAAACTTAACCCCGCCAAAAGCAAGGTCGCGAGAATGAGCGAATGCGGCTTCCTGGGCTTCACCATCATCCGGGGCAAGATACGCTGGCTGGACAAGAAGCTGGCGGCGTTCAAGCACCGGGTGAAGGCACTCACCGGCAGAAGCTGGGGGGTGTCCATGGCATACCGGCTGCACAAACTGGGGCAATACGTGCGGGGTTGGCTGGGGTACTTTGGCATCAGCGAGTACTACCGGCCGATCCCGGAACTGGATGAGTGGATCCGAAGACGCATCCGCATGTGCTATTGGAAACAATGGCGCTGGCCGCGCACGAAGATCAGCCACCTGCTGGCCTTGGGCGTCCGCCTGAAGACGGCGATCCAGCATGGTGTCAGCAGCAAGAGCTACTGGCACATGGCACGCACGCCAGCGATGCAGCAAGCGTTGAACAATGACTGGCTTCAGGCCCAAGGGGTGCCGAGCATCAAGCAGCTATGGTGCAAGGCACAGGGCTATTCGTCTTAGTCGAGCGAGCCATCTCGTTGAACCGCCCACTGCGGACCCGCACGGTGGGTGGTGTGGGGGCCGGGGGAGAGAAACCCCTGGCTACCCGATTAGCTGGCAACTCGCCCTCGAGCCAGCAATGGAGCCCACCACTTGTGTCGCCGACCGCCTTTCGCCAAATTGCTTCTGGAAGCAGCCCCCTTTCGCAAATTTGCCCAAAAAACTCCGCGCCACCGCGCGCCTCGGTAGGAACGGCTACAACCTGCTCTGGGTGAACTAGGGATAGATAAACAATATCTGAGGAGAGCATGCCTCCGTCTTTGAAACATACTCTGCGGACCCTGTCCCATGTGAATTCTTGATTCCACTCCGGATCAAGCTCCTCAACGCCAAGAACTCGACCTCCAGCATCATCGAATTCCACTGCCAACAACTCGCTCAGAGGCTTAGGTTTCCTTGATGTCAGCCAGGATTTGAATCTATGTAGCACCTAGAGCATCTCCTTGACAGCTAACAGTGATTAGGTCGCACGCAGCGATATTGAATCAACGTGCGCGCTTCGTTATTACGCTCTACTGTACATGCAGTTACAAGATAAGTGTATATATTTCAACACCTTTTCTCGCGGGGAGCAAGCGAGTGTCGTAATCGCTTGACTGCAACATATCCACGACGCAAAATACTGTACATGCATACAGTCACATAGAGCCGTACGGAGGCCTTATGACACAGATTTCGCATCAGCCTAGGCTTCGTGAACGGGTACACGAAACAGTTCGCGTACTTCATTACAGCTTGCGCACCGAGAAGAGCTACTGGTACTGGATTCGCTATTTCATTCGGTTTCATGGACTACGGCATCCTGAGGAGATGCGGGAGGCCGAAGTCGCCGCGTTTCTGACGTGGCTCGCAACCGAGCGGAAAGTCGCGGCTGCCACACAGAATCAGGCGTTGAACGCACTTGTGTTTCTGTACGCCAGAGTACTGCAGCAACCGCTAGGCGATATCGGCAATGTTACACGCTCAAAGCGACCGGCTCGCCTACCCACGGTGTTCACACATGAAGAAGCGATGGCGGTCATAGCGGCCACACCTGAGCCCTATCGCCTGATGGCATCACTGCTATACGGTTCCGGCCTACGTGTCGTCGAATGTGCGCGGTTGAGAGTGAAGGACCTGGACTTCGATCGCTCGATCATCGTCGTGCGTGATGGCAAGGGCGGGAAAGATCGAACAACGCTCATGCCGCAGGGGCTCAAACCTGCACTGCATAGAAGGGTGCAGAAAGTCCGGGAGATTTTCTCGGGTACGCCAATCTGCGCACTACGCAGATTTATACGGATCCCTCTTCTCCGGATCGATCTCCAGCTTCTCCATCACGTCCACCAGCACTGCGCCATCCTGCTTCCCTTCCCGCACCAGTGATTGCAGCGCCGCGAGGGCGATGTAGCGCGCGTCGACTTCAAAGAAGTCCCGCAGCGCGGCGCGGGTGTCCGATCGGCCGAAGCCGTCGGTGCCGAGTACGGTGTAGCTGCCGGGCACCCATGCACGGACCAGGTCGGGGTAGGCGCGCACGTAGTCGGTGACGGCGATGGTCGGGCCGCGTCCGCACAGCTGCGCTTGCAGCCAGCAGGTGCGCGGCGTCTGGGTGGGGTGCAGCAGATTCCAGCGGTCGCAGGCAAGGCCTTCACGACGCAGTTCGCCGAAGCTGGTGACGCTCCAGACGTCGGCGGCGATGTCGAAGCGCTCGCGCAGCAGTTGTGCGGCAGCCAGCGCCTGGTGGACCATGCTGCCGCTGGCGAGCAGTTGCGGGCGGTCGGCGACGGGGACGGTGGCTTCGGACTCGGCCAGCAGGTACAGGCCGCGGCGAATGCCCTCTTCGCAGCCTTCGGGCTTGGCCGGCTGGGGGTGGTTCTCGTTGTACAGCGTGAGATAGTAGAAAGCGTTGTGCTGTTCGTCGAGCATGGCACGGATGCCGTCTTCGATGATGACGGCAACTTCGTAGCCAAAGGCGGGGTCCCAGGCACGGCAGGTGGGCACGGTGGCGGCATACACCTGGCTCTGGCCGTCCTGGTGTTGCAGGCCTTCGCCGGACAAGGTAGTGCGGCCGGCGGTGGCGCCGAGCAGAAAGCCGCGCGCCTGGGAGTCGGCGGCGTTCCAGATCAGGTCGGCAACGCGCTGAAAGCCGAACATCGAGTAGAAGATGTAGAACGGCAGCATGGCCTGGCCGGTGTGCGAGTAGGCTGTGCCAGCGGCGATCCACGAGGCCATGGAGCCGGCTTCGGTGATGCCCTCCTCCAGTATCTGACCCTGTACGTCTTCGCGGTAGAAAGCGAGCTGCTCGCGGTCCTGCGGTTCGTAGCGCTGGCCCCAGGGGGAGTAGATGCCAAACTGGCGGAACATGTCTTGCATGCCGAAGGTGCGCGCCTCGTCGGCGACCACCGGCACGATGCGCGGCCCCAGGGTGGCGTCGCGCATCAGCTTGTTGAGCAGGCGGACGAAGGCCATGGTGGTGGAGATTTCGCGTTCGCCACTGGCGGCATGAAAACTCTTGAATACGGCGTCGTCGGCGACGGCGAGCGGCGGCGCGACGCGGTTGCGCGCGGGAATGAAGCCGCCGAGCGCGGCGCGGCGTTGGCGCAGGTAGCGCACTTCGCGGCTGTCCTCGCCGGGGTGATAGTAGCGCAGCTCGTTCAGGTCCTGGTCGGATAACGGCAGGCCGAAGCGGTCGCGAAAGCGCTCGAGGTCTTCGCGGGCGAGCTTCTTGGTCTGGTGGGAGGTGTTTGCCCCCTGCCCCGACGCCCCCATGCCATAGCCCTTGGTGGTCTGGGCGAGGATTACGCTGGGCTGGCCGCGATGGGCCAGCGCGGCGGCATAGGCGGCGTGAATCTTGACCGGGTCGTGACCGCCGCGCTTGAGGCTGTCGATGTCGTGGTCGGAGAGGTTGGCGACCAGCGCGGCGAGTTCGGGATAACGGGCGAAGAAGTGCTCGCGGTTGTAGTGACCGTCGGTGGCCGACAGCTTCTGGAATTCGCCATCCACGGCTTCGGCCATGCGGCGCAGGATCCAGCCGTCGCGGTCGCGGGCGAAGAGGACGTCCCAGTTGCTGCCCCACAGGCATTTGATGACGTTCCAGCCGGCACCGGCGAACAGGGTTTCGAGCTCCTGCACGATGTTGCCGTTGCCCCGCACGGGGCCGTCGAGGCGTTGCAGGTTGCAGTTGACGACGAGGACGAGGTTGTCGAGTTCTTCGCGCGCGGCCAGCGAGATGCCGGCCAGCGACTCCGGTTCGTCCATCTCGCCGTCGCCGACGAAGGCCCAGATGCGGCGCTGGCTGTCGGTTTCGGAGAGCAGGCCGCGATGACGGAGATAGTGCTGGAAGCGCGCCTGGTAGATGGCGCTGAGCAGGCCGAGCCCCATCGAGCCGGTGGGAAATTGCCAGAACTCGGGCATCAGCGTCGGGTGGGGATACGAGGACAGGCCGCGACCGATGCCGCCGGAAACTTCGCGCCGAAAGTACGTCAGGTTGTCCTCGCTCAGGCGCCCTTCGAGAAACGCCCGCGCATACACGCCGGGGGCGGCGTGGGGCTGGAAATACACCAGATCGCCGGGGTGGTGGGCGTCGCGGGCGCGGAAGAAGTGATGAAAGCCGACTTCGTAGAGGTCGGCGATGGAGGCATAGGTGGCGATGTGTCCGCCGAGCTCGGGGTGGGCGGCGTTGGCGCGCGACACCATGGCCAGCGCGTTCCAGCGGTGGATGGCGGTGATGCGCGCCTCGAGGTCGAGATCGCCGGGATAAGGCGATTGCGCCTCGACCGGAACGGTGTTGCGGTAGGGCGTGGTGTGGCGGGTGTGGAAGCGTCCGCCGGCGCGCCGGCCGAAGTCGATCAGACGGTCGACCAGATATTCCCCGCGCTCGATGCCTTCGCGCTCGATCACCTCGGCCAGGCTGTCGAGCCAGTCCAGGGTTTCATCGGGGTCGCCGTCGTGTTCGGGCAAGGGGGTGATCTGCCGTGCGGTCTGGGTCATCGGACGTCTCCTGTCGGTGTTTGAGTGGCCCCGCGCCGGGCGGGGTCAGATCCGCGCCAGCGCCTGGTCGAGATCGGCGATCAGGTCGGCGGCCTCTTCGATGCCAGCGGAATAGCGGATGAGACTCTCGGGGATGCCGGCGGCGGCCCGTTCGGTGGCGCTGAGTTCGACGTGACTGGTGGTTCGGGGCGGACCGACCAGGGTGCCGACCGAACCCAGACTGGCGGCCTTGTGCGCGAAGCGCAGGTTCTCGAGTACGGTGACGACGGCGTCGAAGCCGCCATGCAGCGAAAAACTGAGCATGCCGCCAAAGCCCCGCATCTGGCGCCGGGCGATGTCATGGTTGGGGTGGGTTTCCAGGCCCGGGTAGAACACCCGCTCCACCTTGTCGTGGGCGGCCAGATGGCGCGCCACGGCCAGGCCGTTCTGGTTGTGGCGGGCGATGCGCAGCGCCAGCGTCTTCATGCCGCGCAGGATCATGTAGGCCGAGTGCGGATGCAGCGTGGCGCCGGTGATCTCGCGGTAGTGGAACACGGCGTCGATCAGGTCCTTGCGACCGACGGCCAGCCCGCCCATGACGTCGGAGTGACCATTGAGGTATTTGGTGGCGCTGTAGACGACCAGGTCCGCCCCCAGCGCCAGCGGGTGCTGGTTGATCGGGGTGGCAAAGGTGTTGTCGACCACGACCACGGCCCCTTGCGCATGCGCCGCTGCGGCGAGGCGCTGGATGTCGACGATCTTGAGCGTGGGATTGGTCGGCGATTCGAGGTAGAGCACTTTACAGCCGGCACGGATCTCGCGTTCGATGGCGTCGAAGTCGGTGGTGTCGCAGAGGCAGACGTCCACATTCATGCGCGGCAGAAACTCGATGAAGATCTTGTTCGAGCCGCCGTAGGTGTCCTTGATCGCGACGACGCGGTCGCCCGGCGCGAGCAGCGCGAACAAGGTGTTGCTGATCGCTGCCATGCCGGTGGAAAAGCTGGTGGCGGCCTCGCCGCCATCGAGCGCGCGGATCTTCTCCTCCAGCGGTTGCACGGTGGGGTTGGTGTTGCGCGAGTAGATGTGCCCCGACCGGCGACCGAGGGCGACGTCGAACCATTCGCCCATGTCCTCGTAGCCGAAGGTGACGGAGTTGTACACCGGTGGGCAGATCGCCCCGTCGGCGAACAGCCCCTCCTCTCCCGCCCATACGGCCGCGGTGTGGTCATGTTCGAATCGGGTCCTGTCCTTGTTATCGCCTGCGTTCATGCGGGGGTTCCTCCGTTGTGTTCCACGTCGGTCCAGCCAACGCGATGAATGAAATGCCGTGATCGGGGCTGCCATGCCGGTGCGGCCGGCGCACACTCAAGCCATGACCTCTTCGGCGAGCACGGCCAGCGTGTCGCCGATCTGGATCAACCCCGGAAAAT
>OBJA01002518.1_pt1 | contig 10441 bp, 8 predicted proteins | sample 1519751 | NCBI WGS metagenome assembly OBJA01 (sample SAMEA3881238, study PRJEB22517) | soil metagenome | biome: lake sediment; feature: soda lake sediment; material: sediment, water from around vicinity | place: India | collected 2013-12-23 | depth 3 m
AGGCGCGCAGGAGTCCAAAGCCTTCCATATTGGCGAGAGATCCCCAAGCCGCCATAAACAAGATCGGGATGACTTGAGTAGAAACCAAACGTTTGTTGGCGGGAAGGATTATCGGATAGAGATTGATAAGATCTCAGAATCCCTAGAGATTGATCTGAGATAGTAAGCGTCTGCGCATCAAAATTCCCAATCGGATCGTCATCAATCCGAGTAAACGAAGCTGTTCGAGGATTTGCTCCTTCTGCTAGACGGCGAAGCATTTCTTCGGATAAATTCGGTAGCTGCCAACTTATATCTAATTTCACCTTACCATAATATAGTATAGGCTTGACTGCTTCAAAATCTCCGCATAAGAGGAGAGCATGCTTATATTCGGTGCTATACCAAATAACAGCTTTCTCTAAACTATACACTACTGCAGCGTCCCCATATTCTTCTGATTCGGGATCAGCGACAAAATATTCAATTTTTTTCTCATATACGAGAGGAATTTCTTGAAACGGCAACTGAATTTGAAGCTCTCTTGCCGGAGCAATCGAATATACAGATCTGACTGAACGATCTGAACCAAATTTAACTGCTGCGTCATGCATTTGCATTGAAAGCTCTGTTGTCGTATTTACTATACGTTGATACTCTGGCCAGCAATTAACGTGAATTAGATATAAGGTTGGGTTTGAAGAAAGGGGATAATCCGCTTTTGCTTCCTCAAGAGCATTTCGGCCGCCTTCAGTTAACTGCATGACTTCGAGAATTTGGTTTTTTCGAAAATCACCGAGTCTCCTCGGCAAATCAGTATGAGCTTGGATTCTTAGCTCTCTGCGAATCCGGTCTTGGGGAATAGTACGCAATAGCAATGAGATCAACTCTCGTTTAGGGACAGGTGCTCCGCCAATAGCCATAGGGCCACCTCAGCATGTGGAATAAGTCATGGTTTATGCATTGCCATCCAGCTTGCCCATAAGTTTCTCATAACTCACACCACCAATTTGTGTAAGTTCTTCTCCAAGTTTTCTTACGATAAAGTAGATGGCAATTCCTTCATCTAAACCAAAGTAATGGTCCCTCACCGGATCTGAACGGTTGTCGGCATCAAAGTCATGTTTAGCATAGTTGTATACTTGCCCACTAATCCACCTCAATTCAGCATACAAGGGGCTAGGTAGGATAGGCCTGATCAAATAAACCATAGCGCCTAATGGAGCTTTCTTGAAATTAATAAGCATTTCCATGAATAACCCCGGCCCTAGCCCGCGGGCGATCAGGTCCTCAAGATAGCCACCTGCTGCAACAATCATCCCACGGGCTGAATCCGATGGATCTGATTTTTCGAGCGGAAGCTCGACATAGGTAAGGGCTCGATACACTCCTGGTAATTTTTCACCTGGTTTTCTACAATGGACTCCAATCCCACCAATAGTTCGATCGAACTCCTTTAATCTTCTCAGCGCTGTTCTTGTGTCACCGCGGATTGATAGTTTACTCACCTCATAGGTCACGATCACAGCTTCATCACCCAAGAGGTTTTGTAAGTGACCGAAAATATCAGTTTGAGATGCTCGCAGTGGTTTGTTCATTTTTCTATCATGGTGAAATAAGCAGCAGGAAAATCACATCAACTTGCGGTTCAAGTTATGACTTAGAAGAATTAATTTCTCGTAGAAAGCCCAGTGTAGACAAGAAGCATTTGTGTAGACGCATCAATTGCTGTGTTGAATAATTATGGGTTTTACGATGCTCGTCAGCGTTTAGCAGTGCCATTTGGTTTTCAAAGTTGTTAGTAACGAAGTCTATGAAAGCATCGTTTTTATGGTTTCTCGCAATATATTTAAGCCTAGTTCTGCGGGTTGGTTTACCATCCTTATTGTAGTGATTAGGATCCTCTGTCCATTGCTTGACCTCGCTGTCAGGCGCTAGTAAATGTAGAAGATGTGTTGATAATTCCCTGTGACTACTAGCAAAATGCCGACAGCGATCTGGGTTTTGTGAGTCTATTGTTTGTTCAGCACCATGTAACATACTGGGGAATGTTGGATCCAGGCTATCCAACCATTCCAATAAGTCTGTTTTTTCTGGTGTGATGATATCTTCTTGTGGTTCGTAGGTGGTCTCCTCAACAAAGTGCGCAGCTACGATCGATGTGTTGCGCATCTCGATCGTTGGGAAGTACCGTACTGAATCGGGTAAAACTGCAAACCTTTCAACGGGAAGTATGTCTTGCATCAAGTTTTTGTAACTTGATATCGTACCGCTCACGCTTTCTAGTAAGGCCCTGTTTTCAGAAAAACCCGCGGAAGACAGGGTTTTTGCCATTTCCTTGGCAAAGCTAAGGATTGGGGGTTGAAATCGAGTGATATTCCCCATCTGTTCAAGAACCCGCGCATTTTGTCTGCTGAACTCGCTAAGCAAACCCTGCATTCCTTTTACCAAGGACGCTGGTTCAATTTCGATATTTTGCAAAGGAGCGAGAGCACTAGCCAAATTAACTGAGACTGCCCTCACCGACTCGGATAGTTGTCTTACTAGCTCGTTTTCTTGGAGTTGAACCGCATTGTAAAATCTTACTTCAGGATCGTTTAATTCTGTGAGCTGTTCGTACTCATCTTCGCACCCCCATTTTTCTACGGCAATCTCTACCAAACGGCGTTGGTCTTCATTAGAAAATTCCTGGTAATCCTTCTGGTCACTCTTTCTTAGCATCCATTCGACAACTTTTCGAGTAAAGAAATGTCCTTTGTCCTCATCAGGTGCCGGCTCTATACTCTTTTCGATTTCTTGGATTATCCTCCATGATAAAAATGCGACATCAACTGAATTTCCACTGGGTAGTTGATATTCCGTTGAGTCATCGTTCACCTTTAAAATCTGATCCCTCGTGAGTATTTCCTTTGACTGGTTGTCCTCTTCGGTCATGGCTGCCCCTCCTTGTAGCTTCTATCTCAACTCAGCCGTTTCTCTACGCTCTATATGTCCTACTTGGGGTTGTGTCTGACTTGGGATGACCGGCAAGACGGTATTCCTCAGGAAAAGCGATCATCGCCCACGGATAGACATTGCTTTGCTCAAATGAAATGTTGAGTTTGTGCATGAACCAAGAAGCATCCGTATCGAACTTATCAACAATTCTGTCGAGATCCACCTCAATATCCGAATCGATGGCCAAGAGCTTGGTGTGCAGCACTTGGCCGCCACCGCGAATGGTCTCAATCAACGGAAAAACCTGATAACAGGTTGCCATTCTTCCTCCACAATGGTCAGGTTGATGAATTCACTTCAAGATAAACTCGGCCAGAGTCTTTTGCACGCCGCGGATATCCGTTCCCTTCTTAAATTCCCGTTCAATCGGGGTCATGTTTCCCGAAATGTAAATCTTCATCTCGGCGTCCATATCAAACGTGCCGGCAGTCTCGACCGAGAAATGGCTGATCGATTTGTAGGGAATGGAATGATATTCTGCCTTTTTCCCGGTGAAACCTTGCTTGTCGATCAAGATCAAACGCCGGTTGGTGAACACAAAATAATCGCGAATGATGCGAAACCCTCTCACCACCCGTTCACCTTCAATCAAAATTGCCTCAAGATCCCTTTGAAGTGCTCGCACATCAACTTCGGTTGCATTGCCAAATAAGCCTTGTAACATGCTCCGGTTATGAAACAATATTGGCGTTTTTAGCGTCAGAAAATGCATTCCACGCCGGAGGATTGAAAACGGTGCTACTGGATTAATCCAAAGTGACGAAAAGCAGCTTGGATTTTTTGAATTTTGTCCAATGGACAACGATTGGTCCGACCTGTCCCAATCCTGTTGAGCGCTTTTTCCACCGGCAGCCCAGAGAGTTCTTTCACATGAGCAATCCAACAAGTTTTTGGGACAAAGCCATAGCGCTGCTTGACCCATTTCTGGATTTCCTTGTAAGTGGCGTTCTTGCTCATCGGATACTCGCCCCTCCTAATAGACCCTCGAGCTCAAACCACATAACGCTCTTCGAGCATTCGAGCAACACGCCTGGCTTTCACTCGAGTTGGGAATAGTTTTTGATCAGCGTGCTTTGTGGTTTTCCCATTTCTTTGACGGTTGTCATACCGGTGTAATCTTTGACATACCGCCCGATCATCGAATTAGTGGTTGCATAGTCGCCATCGGCGAACTCGTGGTACCGCTTCAAGTAGCGCGGATTTTGCTCGATTCCTAGGAAGACCAGATCGATGATGTTTCCCGGCCACCGTTTGGGATACTGCTTTAAAATCTCGATGATGACGTCTTCAAATTCTTCCATGATTACTCGATTACTAGCTATCGCCAATGAGTCTCATCCAGTAAAGTGAGGTAAATCAACCTGAAGATCAAGGTCACACTTAACCTCATAGGGCAAAATTAACTGGGAAAGGGCCATATCACCTTTGCCGATTGGAACAATTGCTTGTTCCGATTCTTAATAGCAGTCTCATTCCATTCCGAAACAGTATAGATATCACGATTAAGAAGCAGGATAGAATAATCTTCCAGTGTCTTTCGTTTCTTCCCCCATGGATCATTGGAAAGGGTTGAGTTCATTGAACCAGTAACCAAGGTGAGATTTCCAAACGTATGGATCAGTGCATCTCGTCCTTCTCTAGCCTCATCGGTGTCTGCCGGCAATGGCCAGTTCTCAATTGTCCATCCTCTGGGCATGATATGCTCAATGGAAAGCCTCGTTTTAGGCAATGAATCATCTTCGGTCTTACTATTAGCTCGCCGATGCAGCTCCAAAGCTTCCAAAATCATGCGTAGGCGAACCTGAGGTTTGAAACGCTTATAGGCTTCAATTCTTTGCCACGCTTCAAAAAACTCCTTATCATCCGGCCATCGTGCAATATCTCTGGTCTGAGTTATTAGGAATTCTCGTATCTTGGAGCCTAGTTCGTTGGACTCACAATCCTTGAGTTGCTTTACTGCTTCTAGGAATAGGTTGTTGTAATTTTTTGTGCCCAACTCACAGATCATTCTGCGGACCAGGAATGATTCGAGGTCGTTCAAAATGGATCGGCGCTGTTTTTCATGTTCTGGCTTGCACAGCTTGTCAAAAACGATCAACAAGAGTGGGAATATTGTCGTTGTGTCCATCGCTTTAACGCGCTGAAAGAATAGCCACTCACGCGTCTCAGGAGGATAGGCGAAGAACTGCTTATACAGTTCCCCGAAATGATGCAGGTCGGCCATATAGATGGCGGGGTCAATCTCGGGATGTTTTCTGACATATTGGCGGAATGTAGAAAACAAATTGGTGACAAGCACTTCATCACTAGTAAGCAAAGTGATGAAATGTTGCAAAAATACCTCTATTTGAGGGCGTGATAAACGTCCAGTTCTCACATTCTGACGCCAGAAAGAAGAAGAATCGAAGAATTGCCAGTGTTTGTAATACAGCTTGTCCAAATTGTGACCATAATCTTCAGCACGGTGAAGCAGGTAATTCTTGACCAGGTCAGACGCCAGTAGCGGCGTACCGCGTGCGTTGAGTGTCTCAAAGATCATTTGCGCGTCATCTTTTTCGTCAAGGTCAATAACAACAACGATAAGTCCTCGGTAAAGCGCGTTCTGAAGAGCATCGAGTTTTTTCTTAATCTGGTCTGGTTCAACAGCAGCGAGCCATTCTGAAATTTTCTTGTGAAAGAATAGATAACCTCTCGCGATTGCATAACCGATATTATTGGAAGATTGTCCGTCATATTTGCTATGCACTTCGTCCGGAGATCCCGCTGACATCACCAACCGAAAGTGATCGCGATCTACATTCGTTGGCCAAACCTTGAAAATTTCGTCAGGATCATCTTCGCGCGGATCGTTTCGTGTAAGGCGTCGTAAATCACGCGCATTGCTCGCAGCAACATCCCCAAGCGATTCGCTTACATCACATGCAGCTTCAATTACGATTTGCAAAGTAGTGAGTCGCTGCTGACCATCTATAATCTGGCGCAGGTCGAGAGTCCCTGTGGCGGTATTTAACTGTTCTAACACAACCGCGCCCATGAAATGAGGACGGTAAGGATCTCCCCGATAGTAACGATCTGCCAATGCAGATATATCTTCCCAGAGTGGCTCCCATTGGTCCTCCTCATTCCAAACGTATGCTCGTTGATATAGCGGCACCATATAACGGCATTGGGCATCGAAGATATCCTTAAGACTGCGTGGTTTGGCATCCATGATCCAAATATCCCTTCGTATGTAATTGGTAAATCTAATGGATAAGATTTCAGAGAGCTCGACAAGCTCCTTACTCTCACTTTACCGTAGCTCTTTTTTAGAAAGAAAGTAGAAGCCCATGAAGGTTTATTATGCAAATATTTCTTTGGCGGCTAAGACAAAAGAATAGGGGTTTTCAATAAGATCTTGCTTTCGGTCTATCGAATAGTTAATGATACTACCGGCAATTTCACAACCCGCACAAATTGCGAAACTCGTTGGGTTACTATAAATAAAAAATTGTTTATGGCCCCTGAGAATATGATCGATGCTAAATGTGTGACAAACGTTCGAATCCTTCTTCCTCTTAAGGCTTTCTCAAGGTTTCTCACAGCTGGTTGGATTCGATTAATATGAATATCATTTACTTGTTGCTGCAAAGCTCTGAAAGTAGGCGTTTCCGGGTCGATACCTTCTCGCGCGAGTCGACCCAACTCAAATCTAAATTGTCCGATTTCATCTCGATAATTATGACGAAAATCAACTATGGTTTCGAACGGTGTATCCGGTGATATTTGCAAGGTGTCAATAATAATTTGAGCTAGTAAAGCCTCACCAAGTTCTTGATTTTTTCTATTAGGATTGTCCCCTCTCTTTGCCCTGTTGATCAATGGCTCGTAATTTCCATTATCCGTTAGAGGTGCGTAATGAGTTACTCCAGAAAGTATTGCAGTAAGAAGTGTCATGTAATAATCAACATATTGCCTGTCGAAAATCAGCCACTCACCATCTTCGACCACCTTGCCGCTTGCCTTAAGCTCGTAAGCTAATTCCTCATCAATTTTCCATTTGTTTAGCTTCGCCAATTCCGAGGAATCATTAATAGATGGAATCCGAAGTCCTTTTTTAGTCCCTCGTGGTAAAAGAATTGCTCGAGCTTCTGGGGTGCGAATGTAATCTAAAAAACATCTTGAGGCTTGGTTAACAGCTGGATGCCATGGCTCGATGCAATTTGGTACGAGTATTTCTTCCTGAAATAAATATGCACTTCCTGGAGATTTATAAGGTTCTTCCATATTTCCAGGAACAATTGTTGAAATTTTATCCCAGTAGAGAATTGCGGTTTTTAACCAACTTGCGTTTTTGATATCAATCCATGGATAGTAAATTGCATGAGTGAATGCCATTTTTTAAAATCCCCTTTCAGAAAAGTATTATCTCAACTTCTTCCAATCGACCTGCTTACCCGCGTGCCGATCTTTGATATGTTTCTCCTTCTCAAACCCCATCACCATCTGACCGCACGCCAGGCACTTATACAGCCCAAAATCTGACAACATCGGCTGACCCTCAGGTTGAGCCGGCTCTTCCACCTTAACCGGCTCAGGCTTCTTCTCCACCGGTCGGGAGGAAGGCAGTGAAACAACCTCTTCCACCGGCTTTGACCTGATCTCCGGCACCAGCCTGGTTTCAGCTTCCATGCCGCGATACCCCTCCGGGTTGCCGATCTCCATCCCTTCCAGCCGATCCCAGGCTTCGAGCACCAGCCGGCGGGTGCGGTACTCACCGAACTGTTTGAACTCCTTCTCCTTCAGCACGCGGAAGGTCTCGCCGGGGAAATCACTGGCTGCGGCGCGCTTGGCATACCCCTGCGGGTCGAGCGGATCGGCGACCTCTTCCCATGGGTCGAGGATATCTTCCAGTTCGCGCAGCGTCAGGTCGGCCGGGTCGAGAATGTAGCGCAGCTGCTTGCGGTTCAGCCCGTACAGGCGGGCATAATAGGCGTCCAGCTCAGCACGCAGTAGTGCGCGGCGAGAATCATTCCATCTGAAAGGCTGATGAGAAAATCCTCCTGGTATTGATGATAACCATACCGGAGGGTTGCTGTTATGTTGACCACCATCTGAATTTCTAGCATTTTCTTCCCATTGGGTTTCAAATGCATGTTTAAGACCTTGAGGAGCATCTTTCCAAACATCATAAGCAAATTGAATTAAGTCCCAGGTAGTAAATGATAATTCAAACACCTTTGGAGCAATAACAGCGATGAGCTCTTCAGAGTATCCGTCTGGGGGGATGACGGCTAGTTGTTTCACTATAAAGAAATTTAAGTTAGCCCCTCCCATTTTTTGGCGAGTAACATAATCAAAAACTATAGAATTTAAGTTACCTAGAAGGGCTAATGTATGATCAGTAGAGTCGAAACCTGGGAGTAGTATGGGTGCTGAATTGCCTACACCGACATAAGGAAGTACACAAAACATTGCAGATCTTGAATTTGTCATTAACTGAATAACATTACGAAAGCCAATAAACCAAAGTCGTTTCCAATATTCAGGAACTGAACTTTGTACACTACTTTTCGATACCCAGAATCTTGGTAATATGTGGAAGCCAAAGTCGGAAAGTTCTAATTCTGAAGGTGAATTAGTTGCAGCTTTGGTTTGGAGTAATGATTCCTTGTCAATTCCTTCAAATGTGCCATGCCTGTGGTTATATTGATGCATAAGCTTAGCTTCATAAAGTGGCAAATATACATCGTCATTCTTAATGAATAAATTGCCTATCAAATGGTAACCTCTATTTTCCAAGTCCGTTTTCAGAAAAAATTCACCCGAATCACTGGTCATATTAAAGAGACCTTGTCTAAACTCAGCTCGCCAGGGATTCACGCATGGTTCGTCAGTGACAAATGCCTGTACTTTAGCGTAGATCAAGCTCAATATTTTGGCGTCAATCGATGTTCTTAAAACCGGACAAGTTCTGGTATTTGGATTCATCTTTTTAAAATCATCAGACGTTAATGTAAATTTCCTTTTCGAATCTTTTAATTGGGAAGGATTTGACAAAAAGAAGGCTAACTGGACATTGGAATATGGCGACGAATTTCCTTTGTAAGTTAATAAGCAGAATTTGGTTACGACTGCAATACTTGGAAATAATGCCTCTTTATTCTCGAAATCAAAAATCGATAATAAATGCCCGCTAGATGCTAGTAAATCAAAGAACTTACTATTTCCCTCATCAGTAACAATTCCGGTTGGTAAAATGATCCCGGTATAACCATTTGGGTTCATTATTGACCATGTCTTTTCAGCAAAGAGCGAGTAGGTGTTTAACTTTCCAATTGCTGTTAATGGGAAACTGTTTGAGTTACGAATAAATGAACCGGATTTTTCCTTATTGTTAACATACTCTTCCCAATCACTTATCAATGTTGGGTTAGATATCCTTAGTTTTTCAATCGCCTCTTTTCTCTTCTTACCTTTTAAATTGGCAATTTGCTCTTCCCCGTGAGTAGAAAAAAATTCCACTTCTTGGGGTTGAACTTGTTCCCAAGGTGGATTGCCAACTAAACAATCAAACCCCGGATTTTTACCCACAAATACCTGTGGAAAAGCTAACTCCCAGTGGAAGAAGTTCAACGTTTCCGCCATGCGGCGAATCTGCTCCACCAACGCTACATCCGGGGCGCTGCCAGAACGCAGCAGAACCAGCTCTTGCTGGGTTGGAGCCAGCATATGTTCAGCGTTCCCTTTTGGCATAGGCCAGAAGAATGCCGCCGTCCACAGGTCGTATTCCAGCCGGTTTTGAATGTACTCCTGCGCCTGCTGGTACTGCTCAAATGCCTGAGCTTTGGCTTGCACCTGGGCCGGGTCATCTTCCGGCATGGCTTCCACCTGACCAGCGCGTTCCGCTCGCCAGCGGGCTAGGTCTTCGGGGCTGGTCAGCATGTTCACCTTCCAACGGAAGCCTAATTGCCCAGTGCGCTCGCGCTTGTTGCGCTTCTTCAAGGCTGAGGCGGTGGCTTTATCGTCCCCAAAAACCGGGTTGAAGGCTTCGTCCGGGATCTCGGAAATATCCATCCCCGGCCCCACGCCCACCAGGCTGTCGCCGCACTGGATGTGCGCGTCCAGGAAGGAGAGCGGCTTGCCCGGTTCGAGCGACTCCAGCCACAGGTTGACCTTGCACAGCTCCACGGCCATCGGGTTGATGTCCACGCCGTAGATGCAGTGGCGAATTGCGTCGCGCAGCGCCCGGCGGGTTTCTTCGGGGGGCGGTTCGTCCCCGCCGGCGCGCACCTGCGCCAGCCGTCCAGCGATGCGGTGGGCCGCGGCGATCAAAAAATGCCCGCTGCCGCAGGCCGGGTCGCAGACGGTAAGATCCAGCAGCGCCTGTTCTTGCTGGGTAGTATCCGTCTTGGTTTTCAGGCGATCTTCAATAACCGGATCCAGCGCCGAATCGAGCAGCACCCGGATCAGGCTGGATGGGGTG
>OBJA01002519.1_pt1 | contig 10438 bp, 11 predicted proteins | sample 1519751 | NCBI WGS metagenome assembly OBJA01 (sample SAMEA3881238, study PRJEB22517) | soil metagenome | biome: lake sediment; feature: soda lake sediment; material: sediment, water from around vicinity | place: India | collected 2013-12-23 | depth 3 m
AAGATGCAGGGGTTCAAGAGCTGCAGGAACGGTACCGCCGGTAAGGCTTCTCCGTCGCGATGTATGGTGGTGATGCAGATGAGTGAGGTACGTGGATCAGGACCTGCCCTTTCGTTCCCCTCCTCCGATCGGCGGCTCAGGCGCACTCCGGACAGAGTCCGAAAAATTCCAGGTAGTGTCCTTCCACCAGGAAGCCGGTCTCTCTGCTGATGAGCTTTTCCAGGACGGACAAGTCGCAGTCGGAGCAGGCAACCGCCTTCTTGCACGACCGGCAGACCAGCATGTGGCAATGACCGGGCTGTGAGGCGACGAAACGGTGCTCGCCGCCCTCCTCGTGCACCCATTGCAGATATCCCAGTTCCTGAAGCGCCCTAATCGTCCGGTATACCGTCGTCTGGCCGATTCCCTGCTCGCCGAGAATAGCCGTGGCCCCGGCGATTGTGAAACCGGAGGGCTGGTTTTCAAACAGTCGCCAAACCGCCTCGCGCTGCGGGGTGAAGCGTTGTCCGACCCTGTTGAACGCCTTCCTGAGGTCCTCCCTCGAAAGGGGGATGGGATTCGTCGGCGTCGATATGCTAGTTGACATGTTTTTTCAACAATGATATTTTTGAGATATTCTCCACCCACCTTCAGCCGTATCTGATCTTGACGGATTATTACTTTGACATTAACACTATTCCGTTAACAGCTGCCGAGGTCAGGCTGTCGATCGGGCAGCAGGCCTTTCAGGCACAAACGATAACATTTTCCACTTAGAATGCAATGACCAGAGGACTACCCTTGAAAAAAACCGGTGCAGCAAGCAGGCATCTCCTGTCGCCGCTCGGCTGGAGCGTCGGCATCCGGCTGCTCTTTGCCGGCGCCGCCTCCGCTCTGGTCTGGCTGGCCGTCGCCTGGGCCCTCGGCCGGCTCTCTGGAGGTGATTGAAAAATGCCCACCATCACCCTGACCGACCTGACCCTCGGCTACGAACGGCACCCCGCCGTCCATCATCTCTCCGGCAGTTTCCTGCCGGGGTCGATGACCGCGGTGGTGGGGCCGAACGGCTCCGGCAAAAGCACCCTCCTCAAGGGGATCGTCGGCCTCCTCAGGCCGCTGGGAGGGAAGATTGAACGGCGCAACCTGAAAAAGCATGAGATTGCCTACCTGCCACAGCTGCTGGAAATCGACCGCAGCTTCCCGATCACCGTCCTCGACACGGTCATCCTCGGGCTCTGGCGGCAGATCGGCATTTTCGGCGGGATGAAGCGCGAACTCTGGTCCAGGGCGGAAGAGGCCCTGCTGACGGTCGGCCTGGCCGGCTTCGAGATGCGGGCCATCGGCAACCTTTCGGGCGGCCAGTTCCGCCGGGTGATGTTTGCCCGCATGCTTCTCCTGGATTCGCCGGTGGTTGTTCTCGACGAACCTTTCGCCTCCATCGACAGCCATACGACTATAGACCTTCTCAAGGTGATCGAGCGCTGGCATGGAGAAAAACGGACGATCATCGCGGTGCTCCACGACTTCCAGCAGGTGCGCGACTACTTCCCCGAGACCCTGCTGCTTGCCCGTGAATTGGTCTCCTGGGGGTCGACCGCCCAGGTCCTGCGCGAGGAGAACCTCGCCAGATCCCGCAGGATGTCCGAGGCCTGGGACGATGCAGCGGAGATCTGCGGGGAGAAGGAAGTATGATGCATCCTGTCGAGCTTCTCATCGACCCGTTTCGGGAGTTCATGTTCATGCGCCATGCGCTCGCGGCCTGCATCGCTCTCGCCATCGGCTGCGCCCCGGTCGGTGTGCTGCTGGTGCTCCGGCGGATGAGTCTCATGGGTGATGCCCTGTCCCATGCCGTCCTGCCGGGAGCGGCACTCGGCTTCCTCGTCTCCGGCTTATCCCTCTACGCGATGACCGTCGGAGGCATCGCCGTAGGCCTGACCGTCGCTCTCCTCGCCGGTGCGGTGGCCAGGACCACCTCCCTGCGCGAAGACGCAAGTTTCGCGGCACTCTATCTCATTTCCCTGGCCCTGGGCGTACTGATCATCTCCATGCGCGGCACGAGCATCGACCTGGTCCATGTCCTCTTCGGCACCATCCTGGCCGTCGACGATCCGGCGTTGATCCTGGTCGCCTCGATCACCACCGTCACCCTGTTCACCATAGCGCTCATCTATCGGCCGTTGATCGTCGAATGCTTCGACCCCTCCTTTCTCCGGTCGGTTGGCGGCCGGGGAGCGCTCATGCACTTTCTCTTCCTCGTCCTGGTGGTTCTCAATCTGGTGGCGGGCTTTACCGCGCTCGGCACCCTGATGGCGGTGGGCATGCTGATGCTTCCCGCTGCCTCCGCCAATTTCTGGGCCAGACAGTTCTGGTCGGCTTCGCTGGCTGCGGCAATCATCGCCGTCACCGCCAGCTATTCGGGGCTGCTGCTGTCCTTTCATCTGGATGTCCCGTCGGGACCGGCCATCATTCTCGTTGCCGGCTTCTGTTACGTCTTTTCGGTTTTTTTCGGCAGATACGGCAGCCTGCACGGCCGCCGCAAGTCTGGTTCTCATCTAACCGGTTAACCTGGGAGAATTTATGTCCATACGCGCTCGAATACTCATTGTCTGCTGTTTTCTTCTCGCCATGACGGGGAACGCTGCGGCAGGCTCCCCTCTCAAGGTCGTCGCCAGTTTCAGCATTCTTGGCGACATGGTGAAAAATGTCGGCGGTGAACGGGTCCAGGTGACCACCCTGGTCGGCCCCGACAGCGATGCCCATGCTTTTGAGCCTACCCCAGCCGCCGTCAAGGAGGTGCACGGCGCCGACCTGGTGGTCGTCAACGGACTGGGGTTCGAGGGATGGCTGGACCGCCTGATCGCCGCCTCCGGCTACAAGGGCACGGTGGCCGTGACCAGCGAAGGAATCAGTTCCCGGGAGTTGCAGGAGGATCATCACGAGCATGGCAAAACGCACGGCCATAACCACAAAACCCAGGGCCATGACCATTCCCGCAAAGCCAAGACCCATGGTCATGACCACCACGAGGAAATCGACCCCCATGCCTGGCATGACCTGAAAAACGGCAGGATCTATATCAAAAACATCGCCACAGCCCTCAGCGCCGCCGATCCGGCCGGAGCCACGTACTACGGCGAGCGGGCCGCGGCCTATGACAAACAGCTGACCGACCTCGACGCTTGGGCCAGGGCGGAATTCTCGGGCATCCCGGAGGGCAGGCGGCGGATGATCACCAGTCATGACGCCTTCGGCTATCTCGGCGATGCCTACGGCATCGAGATCCTCTCGCCGATGGGCTTAGGGACCGGCAACGAGCCCTCCGCCGCCGGAATCAAGAAGCTCATCAACCAGATCAAGAAGGAGAAGATCTCCGCCATCTTTGTCGAAAACGTCTCCAATCCGAAGATGATCGAGCAGATTGCCAGGGAAAGCGGGGCCAAAGTCGGCGGCGATCTGTATTCGGACGCCCTGTCCGCGGCGGATGGCCCTGCCGCGAGCTATCTGGAGATGTTCAGGAGCAACGTCGCGAAGATTGTCGCGACGATGAAAGAGGGTTCGTAACGGGGGCGGACCTTGCGGACCTCGATCCCGGCGAGGGCGGGGACATTGTAATCGCCTCCCCGGGAACCGAAACCCGTCCGAACGCCATTCAATCAAGGGAGCACATAGAGACGCAGGAAGAGCACGGAGAGCACGAAGACGGACCATTCAACAAGAATACTGATTGCGCAAAAAATCTTCAATGCGGCCAATACCTGTAAATCATCCTATTCCCCTCGCATGATCATACGCTCATGGCCACCGTCGCGAACCGGATCATCGAGATCCTGCCCGGAGGGTATATCGACAAGATGCTGCTGTTTGACGACTACCTTGAAGATGCAGGGGTTCAAGAGCTGCAGGAACGGTACCGCCGGTAATCCTTATCCGTCGCGATGTATGGTGGTGTTGGAGATAAGTGAGGTGGTGAGAGAAGAGACTACCGGCTGGAAGGATCTCGCGTATGCCGATTCCTTCCGCCGTGAAAACTTCTTATTCTTTAACCACGTTGGCCGCTGCCGGACCTTTCTTGCCGGCAACCACATCAAAGCTGACGCGGTCTCCCTCCTGGAGGGATTTGAATCCGGTGGACTGGATCGCCGTATGATGGACGAAGACATCCTCGCCACCATCCTGCTCAATGAAACCAAACCCCTTTGAATCGTTAAACCATTTTACAGTACCTTTAGCCATTTCACTGTTCCTCTTGCTTTTGTATATATCGCGTACGGTGAGTTTGACGGTGCCACGTCGGCACCGTCCCTGGTCTGCGCAACGCTGCCTTCGGCGGACGAGCGTTACGCTTGCTATAACTTCTTGCGGGAACGACGACAATCAGTGGCGCATGCGGCCTTTCTTGGCCGGAGGCTTGGCCTCGTTGCAGACCAAGGTGCGGTGATTGTATTCTCTGCCATTCAGGGCTTCCATGACCTTGTGCCCTTCCGACCGGTTCGACATCTCGACAAAGCCAAAGCCCTTCGACTTGCCGGAAAATTGGTCGCAAACGAGTTTGCAGGAAACCACGGTCCCAAACGGCTGGCACAAGTCCGCCAGTTCCGATTCGGTTATGTTGTATGGAAGACTGCCGATGAAAAGTTTCATGCCTCTCCTTCCCCTTCTAGGGTTTTGTCAGCAAGAACTTTCAGTATCGTGGGATACGGGACGATATCCAAGGATATCCATAAAAGAAAATGCCAATTGAAATAGATATATAATATATACTTGCTTTCTCCCATTGGTACAATCCTTTTCCCGAACGACTCCGAAAAGGCAACGAAGTAGGCGAGCCACCATCCCGCCGGTGACCCGCAAGGCATTGCTGAATGCGATGTGTGTTTCCTCAGGTCACCATCTCTTCCCGATGCATGCGCCGCTCGGCCTCCTTCGGATGGAACAGAGGATATGCTGCCGGCGCTTTCCCCATCGCCGATGACGACCTCTTTGACTTGTAGATTGCCTTGGATCTCCGAATACCCGTGGCCGATTTTGGACTGAGAATTAGATTAATTCAGTATGACAGAGAGATCGCGGCGGGCATACCAAGACGCTGGGCGTGCGACATCAAAAAGAACAAGATAAAAATACAAAAAGTCTCTTCAAGCGGCAGCGTCTGAACTACGAAGGAGGAGTGACATGGTCATGAAAGCAAAGAACACTATCTGCCTTTGGTACGATGGCGACGCTGAGGAGGCGGCGCGTTTTTACGCCGAGACCTTTCCCGATTCGTCCGTCGACACGGTGCACCGCGCACCTGGGGACTTTCCGTCGGGGAAGGAAGGGGACGTGTTGACCGTCGAATTTACAGTGATGGGTATTCCGTGCCTCGGGCTTAACGGTGGACCTGCGTTCAAGCACAGCGAAGCATTCTCGTTTCAGGTCGCAACCGTTGACCAGGCTGAAACGGATCGCTACTGGAACGCAATCGTCGGCAACGGCGGCCAGGAGAGTGCATGCGGCTGGTGCAAGGACAAATGGGGACTGTCCTGGCAAATTACGCCGGTCGCCCTGACGGAAGCGGTCACCCATCCCGACCCCGCTGTCGCCAAGCGGGCCTTCGAGGCGATGATGCAGATGACCAGGATAGACATCGCGGCAATCGAGACGGCGTGCCGAGGTTGAGGTTGCAGTATCGAAGGTACTACTATCGCCCAATGGCGCCGCCGCATCCCTCCCTCGTGAATGGGAAGCTCAGGTTGTGCACGAAGGTATTCTGGAACTCGCTGTTCGCGGCCAGGTCCACGACCGATAATTCGCCGGCGATGGCCTCGACCAGGGACCCGTACCTGTCATCACAAAGGGTCATGATTGCACCGGCCCCGGCAGAGTTCCCAACCATCTCGATCTGCCGAGGATCGATTGCTGGAATCATCCCGAGATTGATCATGTCTTCCTTGTTGAGAAAGGAGCCGAAAGCTCCTGCGATCAAGATCCTGTGCAGCCTGGTGATTTCCGCCGCCCGCATGAGGAACAGGATGCCGGTGCTCAAGGCCCCCTTGCCAAGCTGCACGGCGCGGATATCCTTCTGGCTGATCGCGATATCCCGGCCGCAGGCCGTTCGGTCCGCCGGAACAATGAGATACCGCCGGCCGTTTTCCGCCGATTCGACCAGTCCCCGAACCTGACCGGAGCGATCGAACAGGCCGCTCTCGCCGATAATGCCCGCCCGGAGCATGGCGGATATGGCGCTGATGACGCCCGAGCCGCATAGCCCCGACGGCAGCACCGGCTCGCCGCCGGCTTTCTTCACCACCGAATACTCCGGCTCGGCATGGAGGCCCGGGATGGAAACCTGGTCGATGGCCCCCGGGATCGCCTGCATCCCGCAGGAGAGCGTCGCCCCCTCGAAAGCGGGGCCGGTGGCGCAGGAGGTCGCGTAAACGCCTTTCCCCCCCTTGAGCATCAGCTCCCCGTTGGTGCCGAGGTCGATGAGCAGCGTTCCGGGCGGCTGTTCGATCAGCTCGGTGGCCAAGGCAGCGGCCAGGATATCGCCGCCGAGAAAACCGGAGGACTGGGGCAGGGTTTCCACCATAATCCGAGGGACGGCAAAGCCGAGATCGGCCGCCGGGGTCCGCCGGGCCTCGTAAAACTGCGGCGCATAGGGTGACATGCCGATGGACTGCGGGCTCACTCCGAGAAGGATATGGATCATCGCCGGATTGCCGACCACCACCATTTTCGCCAGACGTTCTGCGGGCAGTTGGGTGCCTGCAAGCAGGGCCCGGATCCCCCACTCGATGGCCTTGACGACCAGCTGCTGCAGCCGGTGGAGTTTTGCCTCGCTGTCTCCGATCCGGCCGATCCGACTCATCACGTCGTCGCCATAGAGCGCCTGCGGGTTTTTCACGGCGATCGAGGAGAGCACCGATCTCCTTTCCGGATCCGTGAGATAGACGGCAATCGTCGTCGTGCCGAGATCGACGGCAACCCCTGGAACAATATCCGCCGATCGTGGTTTCGCATGTTCCACGACAAAGGAAGCCGGCAGGTTCGCCGGCGCCTTGTCGATGATGTGAGCGGACAGGAGCGACTCTTCCGGGATGCGGAGCCTCAGGTTGCCTTCGACCGTCAGGGTGCATGCCTCCCGGGATACCGCCTGACCGCCGCCGTCAATCGTCTCCACCCGGCACTTGCCGCATCGTCCCTTTCCCCCGCAGTCCGCGCGCAGGAAAATATGGTTTTCCATCAGCGACTCGAGGACGTTCTCTCCGATTTTTGCTTTGAGTTTCCGCCCGTCGGGCAGCAGTTCGATGCGGTGCTGTTCTGACATGTTGTCTTGCTCTTTTTGTCCTAAACGTTGTTAAGCCAGACTCCGGGTGTCTTCCCCGAACGGTCAATCAGAATTCCGCTTCAAGAAAGATGCCGGATAGATCGAAAAACAGGCGATCAGGAAAAGAGGCGACGGCCCGCTGACCCGGAGAGGTTGGCAAGTCTCTCGGATTTGGGGTATTATCAGGATAACGAAAAAGAGCGGCAATCCGCCGCACCCGCGAATGCCAATGGACAAACACCCACAATCGGATTCATCGAAGACCTTCGATCTGACCAGCATAGATTTCATCTCGGTGATGGATTATCTGGACGAAGGGGTCATCATCACCGACCACCGGGGCGTCATCCACTATTATAACGAGACCCAGGCCCAGATCGACGACCTCGACCGCAGTTTCGTCATCGGCAAGCAGGTGACCGACATCTACGAACTCTGCGGCGACACCAGCCTCATCATGCTGTGCATCAAGCTGGGCCGGCCGATCCGCAACCGGACCTTCTTTTACAAGACCAAGTTCGGCAAGGTGGCCAACACCATCCACTCCATCTTCCCCATCTTCCGGAATTCCCGGGTCTGGGGGGCTGTCTGCTTCGTCAAGGACTACCAGATCCTGCGCAACACGACCCCGGTCGTCTCGATTCCCGACATCAAGCCGGTCAGGGAAAACGGCACTCGCTACACCTTCGCGGACATCATCGGTCATAACCGCAACCTGGCCCGCTCGGTCAACACCTCCCGGACCGCCGCGGATTCCATCTCGCCGATCATGCTGATCGGCGAGACCGGCACGGGCAAGGAACTCTTCGCCCAGTCGATCCACAATCAGAGCAGCCGCAGCGGCAAACCCTACATCGCCGTCAACTGCGCGGCGATCCCGGAAAGCCTGCTGGAAGGTCTGCTGTTCGGCACCGCCAAGGGGGCCTTCACCGGGGCCATGGACAAGCCGGGCCTCCTCGAGCAGGCGAACGGCAGCACCCTCTTCCTCGACGAACTCCTCTCCATGCCGCTCCCGCTGCAGGCCAAACTGCTCCGGGTCCTGCAGGAAAAGAAGGTGCGCCGAATCGGCTCGGCGCGGGAAATCGACCTGAACATCAAGATCATCAGCTCGGTGAACAAGCCGCCGCGCGACGCGATCAACAACAATGAACTGCGCATCGATCTCTTCTACAGGATCGGAGTCGTTATGGTAAAAATCCCGCCGCTCCGGGAGCGGCTGGACGATCTGGCCGAGTTGGTCAACCACTTTCTCGTCAAACTCAACACCAGCCTCGGCACTCACGTCCGCGCGGTCTCCGAGGAAGTGATCGACCTCTTCAGGAGCTATCGCTGGCCGGGGAATATCCGCGAGCTGGAACACCTCCTGGAAGGCGCCCTGAATATCGTGGGCTTTGACGAGGAGCTGTCTCTGAAGTACTTCTCCGCCGCCATCGACACCATGGACGGCGAGCTGGCCGAGCTGCCCCACCCGCACGAGCTGCCTGAGGCCGTCCCGCAAGCCAATTATTCACCACCCGCCGTCGCCGAAAACCGGTCGGAGGACGAACCTCTGCTGCCCACGGGCGCCAATCTCCCGGAGAACCATTCCCGGATGGAACGCCGGACTCTTTACGCAGTCCTCACCGCCACCGGCGGCAACATTTCCCAGGCCTCGTTGCGACTCGGCATTTCCCGCCAGCTCCTTCATTACAAGATGAAAAAGCACGGCCTGCGCCGGGAATATTTCGCCGGCAAATAAGTCGCTCCCCTTACTGCTGTTTCATCCCGTCATCTTACCTGCAAAATATTTTTCACCTTCTCCTCTTTTCGAGAAAAATTTTTTTCAGTGAAAATATTTTTTCACCACGCTCCGCACCGCCGCCGCGGCCAATCGCCGTTCATTCCCCAATAACTCCTGAGCATGAGGAATATTCTCTTGATTAGTCTCACCGTGGCATACCCTTTGCTCTTACACCGGACAGCGAGGAGAAAACCGGTACAAGACAAGCAGTTCAAAGACAATAACACCTTTCATGAAGGAGATGCATATGTCATCAAGCACTTCCCCTCCCCGGACTCTCGACCCCGCCATGACGGCACAGGGAAAAGGTTCACCGGGAAATCCCGTTCTCTACATCTCATCATCGATCATTCTCCTGTTCGTCGTTCTGGGTATGTTCCTGCCGGAACAGACCGGGGCTGTCGTCAACAAGGTCTTTGCATTCCTGACCTCTGACTTTGGCTGGCTGTATCTCCTTTCCGTCGCCATCTTTTTAGTGGTTGCCTATGGAATCGCTCTTTCCCGTTTTGGTACAATCCGGCTCGGCAAAGACGATGACCGCCCGGAATTCACCAATTTCCAATGGTTTGCCATGCTGTTCGGCGGCGGCATGGGAATCGGCCTGGTCTTCTGGTCGATCGCCGAACCCATCATGCACTATCTCAGCCCTCCGGTGGGAACCGGCTCGACGCCGGAAGCCATGGCCACCGCCATGCGCATCGTGTTCTTTCACTGGGGCATCCATGCCTGGGTCATCTTTGCCATCGGCGGACTGGCGCTCGCCTATTTTCAGTTCAGGCGAGGGCTGCCGTTTTTGATCAGCTCCGCCTTTTATCCGCTCATCGGCGACAGGATCTATGGTCCAATCGGCAAGGCTATCGACATCCTCTCCGTTTTCGCGACGGTATTCGGGGTCGCCACCAGCCTCGGTCTCGGCTCCAGCCAGATTGCCACGGGCCTCAACTATATCTGGGGTGTTCCGGCATCTCCGGCAACCATTGCGGTGATCATTGCGATCATTACCGCTCTCTTCACCCTGGCAACCATTTCCGGCCTGCATAAAGCCATGCAGTTTGCCGCCAATCTCAAGATCTGGCTGTCCATAGCCTTCATGGCCTTCATCTTCCTGTTCGGTGGAATGGTCGGCATCCTCAACACTTTTACCGGAACGCTCGGCTCGTACCTGCAGAATTTCGTCGGCCAGACCCTGTGGATGGACAACGCCACGTGGATCAACGGCTGGACTGTCTTTTACTGGGCCTGGTGGATCGCGTGGGCCCCTTTTGTCGGCCAGTTTGTCGCAAGGGTTTCCAAAGGCAGAACCATCCGTGAGTTCATTTTCGCCGTGACCCTTTTGCCGGTCGGTTTTTCCTTCATCTGGCTCGCCATCTACG
>OBJA01002520.1_pt1 | contig 10438 bp, 9 predicted proteins | sample 1519751 | NCBI WGS metagenome assembly OBJA01 (sample SAMEA3881238, study PRJEB22517) | soil metagenome | biome: lake sediment; feature: soda lake sediment; material: sediment, water from around vicinity | place: India | collected 2013-12-23 | depth 3 m
GAATTGATTTCCTGTTTCTTGACATCCGGCAGCCGTAATTAAACGGTTACCAGGTTATTAATCAAATTCGCACCTACAAAAGGCGACTCTCCGAAACTTTTTAAATTTCAGAAATACCGCATGCTTTTACATTCAAGTTAAAAGACCAGTCGCTGGACTTTCTCCTCAAGCATTGGATTGCCGTATGTGATATTTTGTCCCCGCTCAAAATCAAACAGGGTAAGTTCACGCAACCTGTAATACGCCACCCAATAACTGCGAATCGAGCGAATATAATCGCGTTTGGCTTGTTCGCGTTCCTGGAGCGCAATATTGAGGTCGGTTATGCTGAGTTCCCCATTCTGAAATTTTCGTAAGGCAATCTGATAGCCATTTTCGGCCACTTTATCGGCTTCATCGGCCGTTTCAAGCTGATCGCGCAACAGGCTGAACTGTTCAACCTGCACAACAACCTGGCGGTCGAATTCTTCCATGTCCTTATTGACGTTGTAAATTGTGAGTTCTCTTTCCGATTCGGCAAGTTTAACTGCCGAGGCCGACTTTCCCCAGTCCAGGATCGGAATACTCATTGAAACCCTGACAATGCGGTCTTTTCCCGGTTGTTCATATATTCCTGCAAAAGTGGGAGCACTGTTTGAAAGGCCAAAACTGCCGCTTAAGGTTGCATTAAGCCCGGTGCTGCTTTTTGCCTGTGCCAGATCCCTCTCGGCATTGATCAGCTGACGCTGATACAACGTGGTTTCCCTTCTGTTCTCCTTCGCTTTTTTGAGAGCCAGCTCGGGGTCAATTTCAAAAAGTGAAAAATTAAGGGGTATTTCCAGATCAATTTCCATCGACTGATCCAATCCTACATAGCGTTTCAGCTCAAAATCAGCATTCTTTAAATCCATACGTGCCTGGTTCAGCGCCTTTTGAGCGTTCAGCACCGAAAGTTGAATCCGTGAAAAGTCGTTATCCGAAATCTGACCAAGCTCCTTTTTGGTTTGCGATATCCTCAGATTATCCATGCTGTTTTTAAGATTGCTTTCAGCAAGTTTGAAATTGGTCTGAACAGTCAGGTATGTAAAAAAGCGGTTGGTAGTGTTCGATGCTATACCTTCAATCTGCTCAACAAAACGCTTTTGAGCTTCATCGTAGATCATTGGTTCAGTCTTCCTGTACCATTTCATCCAGTTGTATGAAAACAAGGGTTGGCTAAATCCTATAACATAGGGGTTGCCCGAATAACTGATTTCATCCTTATTCAGGTTTTGGATTCCGTGAGCAGAGGTCCGGGCCCAAATGCTGGTGCCCAACTGGGGAATGGACTGGTTAAGCGACAGATTGCCCGACGCTGACAAATTGGACACCTGCCTGAATTCAATGCTGCCATCGGGTTGGGTAATGGGCTGTGTTGTGTGCGAATAATTCGGAACCGTCCCATTGAGTGTCAACTGGGGTCTGAACTGCGTTTTAAAATTGCGGTATCGCCAATAATAATTTACATTCTGGTTTTGGGTGTATTTTGATGCCGATGATTGTGTTATTGCCAGATCAATGACTTCATCAAGTGTCAGATTGATTCGTGCGGAAAAATCCTGACTATGCACCTGGCCCGTAAATGTGAACAAAATGAATAATAAAAAACAAGTTTTGATTATTGACATGCTGTTGGCAGATTTAATTTTGTAAGGCTGACGTGTAAATATGCTGACAATCATTTTTATTAGTAATACAGATGAGATTCTACTGGGATGCAAATTTTTCCTTCTCAATTTCAATTTCTTCGAGATGTTTGAATGCATTCAAACCATCTGTAATAACAACATCTCCTTCATCCAGTCCTGAAAGTATTTCGCAGTATTCGTTCCCCACTGTCCCCAGGGTAAATTCTTTCCTGACTGCTTTATCGCCCGATAACACAAAAAGTTCTTGGGAGGGAGAATCTTCGCACCCGGGGAACTTCTTCATACGAAGGGCATTTTCTCTCAAATTGCTTATAATCTGAATCTCCACCCTTTGGTTTGCTATCAGTTTTGGATGGCTGCTTTCTTCAAGGTGTACATTAAACTGAATTTTATTGTTCTCCACCAGTGGAGTAATATTTCCAACAGTTCCTTCCAGTTGTTCATAGTCGACATTCACAAGTACCCGGGTGCCTGTTTTCAACATACTGGCAAGTTGTTCTTCAATTGAACCAATAATTTTGAAAGAGGATAAATCCGACATTCTGACCAACAGGTTATCGTTCCCAACTTTTTCTCCCTCCCTGCCCGACAGTGAAATAATTATTCCTGCTGAGGGGGCCCGTATACTCATTCGTTCAACCAATCTTTCTTTTTCTTCAAGTTCTTTCTCCTGCATACGAATCTGCAGAAGCAGTCCTTTCTCTTCGGATTCCAGTTGCTGCAGCCGGATTGAATTTTTTTCAACCAGCGTTTTCAAATCTTTTTCAGCAAGTACAATTTCCTGTCGGGTCTGGTCGATTCTTGCCGGCGATATTCCTCCCACTTCCAGCAATTGCTCCTGGTCGGCAAGCTGCGATTTTAAGGACGCGATCCGGAGCTTCTTCACCTCCTCGTTGTAATCCAGATCGAGTTTGGTGCTTTGAGAATTTAACCGGGTCCGTTCCAGGTTGTTCTTCCTTACTTCAATCTGATCTTTGATTTTCTCAATGTCATCGCGTACCGTTTCCGTGTTGAGCTGCATTATCAGATCTCCTTTTTTTACCCGGCTGCCGGGTTCGACAAAAATTTTCTCAATAATGCCGGGGCCGGGACTGAGCACCAACACCTCGTTTTCGGAATCAACAACACCGGTAGCATTTACCGACAGCATAACTGTTCCTCTTTCAACAATACGGGTGTCAATGGTTGTGGATTGCATTGATGCAGGTACAAACATCCCCGAAAAATAGATGATGCCTGCAACTGCCAGTAATAATAATACAATAAGAAAAACCTGAAATGTTTTATTTCTTCTCATGGTTTCCTAATAGTTGGTTAAGGTAAAAAAATCAGCACAAAATTCTCTTTTTTGAAAGAATTCTGATGTCTGATGGCCAAAAATAATAAAATTCGGGTAAGGAAGCCAGAAAATTTACCATATTTTATCGAGGTACAATTTCCGTAAATCATTCAGATACTCCGTATCGTTCTTGCTGCTAAGGATCCTGACAAACTCAGTTAGCTTGCCATCTTTAAAAAACGAACCTGAGGCTGCATCAAATTCATGACCATCCCAATTGTACTTCACATCCATTGTAACTTTTGAAAATACATCGTATTTAAGGTATTTAGGTATTTCAATGTACCCGAATAAATGATCTTCGGCTTCAATATATACACCTTCATCCAGTTTTTCCAGGTTTAAAAATTTTACTATTTTAACTTCAGCATCCAGTTTACCCTGCAATTTCTTATTCATCAAAAAATTAATCCCATGATGCTGATAGGCTTCCTGGATTTTTTCAACCAGCTCTATTTCAGGTAAATGTCGCAAACGGATAACGTTTAGAAGCTGCGAACCTATATGCATGTACCCTTTCCCTGAATCGAAACTCCAGTTGGAATACTCCTTTTCGATGCTTTGTGTTGCCCTTAGAACCTCTTCAAGCGGGTATTGCCTGTCGAGTACCAGGTAAATGTAAATTGGCTGGGCCAGCATAGGTGCTTCGTGGTAATAACCCGGAAACTGGTTTAGCGCTTCGAATACCAGGCTGCCCGGTACTACTTTTTCCTCTACTGAAACAATAGATACTTGTTTGGTAAGGTTGGCAAACACTTCCATTTTTTTGTTCTGTTCCATAATATGGTATCTTTGGTTTTATTTTTAGTTAAACGAATGCCAAACAAAGTAGTTCACTTTAAAAGCATAGGTCCGGTAACTTTTTTTCGCAGCCGCCGGTCAAAAAGTATGAAAATCAGTGTCAGGCCCGATAAATCGGTACTTGTATCTTTTCCTGTATTTGTAACAGAAAAAGAAATAATGTGGTTTTTAGCAAAAAATGAAGCATGGATACTGAAACACCAAAAAAAAGCCTGTGAAAAGCGAACCCGTTTTAGCCAGGGAATGCTCATCCACACAAAACGGCATACCATTGAACTATCCCTCCACCCCACTCCCAAAGTTGATATCAGGAACGATGTTGTAAGGTTTCAAGCACCTGAATTTCAATCCGAAAAGGTTCAAAATGACATTGAACATCTCATCGTAAAGATATATCGTGTGGAAGCCCAGATGATGCTGCCACCAAGGCTTGAAGAACTTGCCGGTATTCACGGTTTCAGCTATTCAAAAGTCACGATAAGAAACAACAAACGCAACTGGGGAAGCTGTTCATCGCGCAACAACATCAGCCTGAACCTTCAGATGATGAAGCTGCCCGATGAACTTATCGATTATATCCTGCTGCACGAGCTGGTTCATACCCAAATAAAAGATCACAGTGAACGCTTCTGGAACCGGCTTGACCAGCTTACCCAAAACCGGGCACGGGAACTGGCACGGGAAGTTAAAAAATATTCAACCTACATAGTATAGAAAATTTCGATGCAAATGAACTGGAATAGCTTATTAACAACAAAACGCCTTGGAATGGAAACATGGAAGGCTTCGGCAAACCCTGAAGACCGTACCCAGTTCCAGCGCGATTACGATCGCATCGTATTCTCTTCTCCCTTCCGGCGTATGCAGAATAAAACCCAGGTGTTCCCGTTGCCCGAGCATATTTTCGTACACAACCGGCTTACACACAGCCTGGAGGTAGCCAGCGTAGGACGTTCCCTGGGCAACCTGCTGTCCGAAAAAATAGCAGCTGAGATCCCCCATAACCCGTTGGTGCCCGAAATTGGAACCATAGTCTCGGCCGCCTGCCTGGCGCATGATCTGGGAAATCCACCTTTTGGCCATTCGGGAGAGGCGGCCATCGCTAACTTTTTTCTAAAAGGAGCAGGGAAAGAATTTCAAAATAAGATTTCCCCGGCCGAATGGAGCGATTTTATCCGTTTCGACGGCAATGCCAATGCCTTTCGGCTACTGACTTACCAGTTCAATGGGAAACGGCCCGGTGGCTTTGCCCTTACATATTCCACCCTGGCAAGCATCGTAAAATACCCGTATGAATCGCCATTGGCAACAAAACAAAAGTTTGGGTTTTTCCAGTCTGAAAAAGAAGATTTTCAAAAAATTGCAGCCCACCTTGAAATCCCCCGTTCCGCTGAAGGGCATCTTTGTTATTGCCGGCACCCGCTTGTGTACCTTGTTGAGGCTGCCGATGATATTTGTTACCAGATTATGGACCTGGAAGATGCATGCAAGCTTGGAATCCTGAGCTACAACAATGTGAAAGAGCTGTACCTGAATTTCTACGATCGGAAAGAGGATAAAAAATCACTCGAAAATATAGAACAGACACTCAGTAAAGTTACCGATAAGAACGAGCAAATAAGTTACCTGCGGGCAGGGGTAATTGGCAAGCTGATTCGGGAATGTATGTTTATTTTTGAAGAAAATCAAAAGGCTGTCATGAACGGAAGCTTCAATAACAGCCTGATTGGCTCGCTGAAAAACAACAATGCGCGGGCAATGGAGCAAATAAAAGAGGTTTCTTTCGGGGAGGTGTATGCACACCGCACCGTTGTTGAAATTGAAATCGCCGGGTTTAAAATAATTGGCACCTTGCTTGAAGAATTTGTTGGCGCAGTGGTTAACCCCGATGACCGGTACAATAAAAAAATCCTTTCGCTGCTGCCCCAACAATACCACCCGCAAAGCAACGGCCTGTATCACAAAATCCAGTCGGCAGTCGATTTCATCTCAGGCATGACCGATGTGTTTGCCCTTGATTTATACCGGAAGATCAAAGGAATCAGTATAACGGGAGTTGTGTAAGCACAACTGGCATTCTCTTTTGCATAGTATAAAACAGCCTTAATAATTCCAGTAATTTTGGTTGCTCTTGCTGTTCCAGCAATCGGGCAGGTTCAACCAAACCCTCCTGCCAATAACTGAAAAAATAAAAGAAGAAATTATCTTTGCGGGGTCACCCTTAGAGAATTTAAAATGAACATTCAAACGATCCAGATTATCCAAACCCTTGTGGTTGTTGTTGTACTGATTGCCACTCATATTTTTACCCGGAATGTGGTAAAAACATTTCTCAAAAAATTCAGGTTTTCCTCCCAGCGAAGAAAATTGACAATCAGGATAATTAATCTTCTGCTGTCAATCACCGCCATAGTATTTATTTCGGGTATATGGGGAGTAAAACAGTCACAGATGGCCGTTTTCATTTCATCGGCCATGGCAGTATTGGGTATTGCCTTTGTTGCGCAATGGTCGTTGCTGTCGAACATTACAGCAGGTCTTATTTTATTTTTCAATCATCCACTCAAACTGGGCGATCATATAAAGGTAATTGAAAAGGATTTCATAATTGAAGGCACTATCAACGACATTACATTCTTCTTTGTACACATAAAGACTCCCGATAAGCAAAAAATATCGATCGCAAACAACATCTTTTTACAAAAGACAATCTCGATAGTATTGCAAAAGGATGAACACACCAGTGATGCCAAATGAAACAACCCTGATTTTTAATGCCGGGCCCGTTGTATTCTCTCAACCGGCATTTCCATTTAAAGCACAGGGCCAACCCGTTCCTCAACACCAGCTGTTGAATCAGCCGGGTGACATGAAGTTTCTGTTTTGTATCAAATCAATCGTCTTACAGGGCATTAAAAAAACAAATTCAGAAAAATAAGAAAAAGCATCGATGAAAAACCAAGGACAACTGTTCCAAGGGTATGGGTTCTATAGCCTTTTTGTATGCTCATGCCGCTCATTTGGGTTACTACCCAGAAAAAACTGTCGTTGGCATGTGAAACTACCGATGCCCCCGACCCAATTGCAACAACTGCCATAGCCCTGGAGATATCGGAATCAAGCCCCATCACATTCAGAAGCGGTGCAACAATGGAAGCAGCAGTGATAATTGCAACTGTCGATGAACCCTGGGCGGTTTTTAATGCTGCTGCAATTAAAAATGGCAGCCACAATCCCAGTCCCGCCTGCTTAATGTTTTCGCCCAACAGCAACGGCAAATCCGAATTTTGCAATACCCTTCCAAAAGCTCCCCCTGCTCCGGTAATCAGAATAATTATTGCGGCACTTTTCAATGCGTTTCCTACCCATCCATCGGTGCTCAGCATGTTTTTATCGAATTTTTGGGGCAGGAAAAATGAAATAAAGACCCCGATAAATAAGGCAGTAACCGGATGACCAATAAATCCGATAATCGCCCGCACCTGGCCATCGCCAAAAGGATGTGTCGGATATTCACCAAACGACCGTAAGACAATTAAAACAATAGGCACAATTATCGGCAGAAAAGCCTTCAAGACAGGTGGCTGATATGTATAACGTTGTGTTTCCTTATCCATTTCCACTTCCACATCGGGGCTTATATATACTTTCTTTCCAATTCTTTTTGCATAAAGTATAGAGGCTGTCAGCCCAACAATGCTTGTACAAATTCCTAAAACAATAACAGTGCCCAGATCTGCTCCCACAATTCCGGCAGCGGCAATTGGTCCCGGGGTAGGGGGCACCAGGGTGTGCGATGCTGTCAACCCAAGCGAAAGGGCAATTGCTGTACCTGCCAGTGAAAGTTTTGCCTTTTTTGTGAGGGCACGGTTTAAAGAGGAGAGAATTACAAAGCCGCTGTCGGCAAAAACCGGGATAGAAACAATATAGCCGATCAGGCCCATGGCAGTATGCACCCTTTTTTTCCCAATAATGCGGATTACAAAATCGGCCATTGTTTGAGCACCTCCTGAATTTTCGAGAAAGGCTCCTATAATAATTCCTGCAACAACTATTATCCCGATATTTCCGATTGTACCCCCGAAACCGGCATTAATTGATTCGATTATAGTTTCAGGAGGCATCCCTGTCAGCAGGCCAAAAAGAAATGCCCCGGCAAGCAGCCCTAGAAATGGATGTACTTTATACCGTGTTCCTGAAATAACAATAAAAAGAATACATACCAGAAAAATAAGGATAATGCCCATAACAGGAGTTCTTTAATGTAAATCCCTCAATACTTCAGAACCCGAACCCCCTGTCAAAAAATCAAAATCACAACCTTTATCGGCCTGCTCTACATGATTAATAAACATCTTTACATATCCCCTTTCTGCAACCGGCTTAGGAGTGATCCAGCTTTTACGCCTTCTTTCAAGTTCCTGATCCGGAACATCCAGATGCAGCAGCCGGTTTTCTACATCGAGTTCAATCATGTCGCCGTTCTGGACAAGAGCCAGATTTCCTCCGATTGTTGATTCAGGAGAAACATGAAGGACCACGGTTCCATAGGCTGTACCGCTCATTCTTCCGTCGGAAATCCGGACCATGTCGGTAATTCCTTTTTTAACCAGCTTTTCAGGCAATTCCATATTGCCCACTTCGGGCATGCCCGGGTAGCCAACGGGCCCTACTCCCTTCAAAACCATAACACAGGTTTCATCAATATCGAGCATCGGATCGTCGATTTGCGCGTGGTACGCTTCGATGTTTTCGAAAACAACAGCCCTGCCCCTGTGTTTAAGCAGCATACCTGATGTCGCCGATGGCTTGATCACCGCCCCGTTTTCACATAAATTCCCCTTCAGCACGGCTATACCTGCTCTTTCCTTAAATGGTTTTGCGGGAGAAGCAATCACATCGCGGTTGTAACAGGGAGCATCTTTACAGTTTTCCCCGATTGTTTTACCATTTACCGTAACTGCATCTTTATGAATCTGATCTTTCAGCTCATTTATTATTACTGGCAATCCTCCGGCATAATAGAAATCTTCCATCAGGTATTTTCCGGCAGGCATAAGGTTTAGCAGCAGTGGCATATTGCTTCCCAATTTATCAAAATCGTCAAGGTTCAGATCTATGCCGATTCTTCGGGCAATAGCAATCATGTGAATTATAAGGTTTGTAGAACCTCCAATTGCCGAATTAATTTTTATTGCGTTTTCAAAAGCTTCGCGGGTCAGGATATCCGACATACGCATTTGCTCCTTAACCATTTCAACAATGCGGTTTCCTGTAAGGTGAGCCATCACCTTTTTGCGGGAATCGACGGCAGGAATTGCCGAGGCACCCGGCAGTGTAAGCCCCATTGCTTCAACCATACAAGCCATTGTAGAGGCTGTACCCATTGTCATGCAATGGCCGGCGCTTCGCGACATGCAACTTTCTGCCTCAACCATATCCTCCTTTGAAACCGTTCCGGCTTTTAACCCTTCGGAAAGCTGCCAGGTAAGGGTTCCCGAACCCACATCCTTGCCCCGGAATTTTCCGTTTAGCATCGGGCCCCCGGGTACAACTATTGTTGGCAGGTTCACACTGGCTGCTCCCATCAGGGTCGAGGGTGTAGTTTTATCGCAACCGGTGAGCAACACTACCCCGTCGAGCGGATTGGCCCTGATTGTTTCTTCCACATCCATGCTGGCAAGGTTTCGCCACAGCATAGTGGAAGGTTTCATAATAGTTTCACCCAATGACATGACCGGAAATTCAAGGGGAAATCCCCCGGCTTCATATACCCCGCGTTTCACTATTTCAGCAAATTCACGTAAATGCCCGTTGCATGGAGTCAGATCGGACCATGTATTACATATTCCAATAACCGGCTTGCCCCGGAACATATGGTCGGGATGCCCCTGGTTGCGCAACCAGCTCCGGTGTACAAATCCCATCTTATCGTCGCGTCCGAACCATTCTGTACTGCGCAGGTAAAAATCTTTTTTCATGTCGAGTTATATTATTTTAATTCATCCCGGTGCTGAACCGGATTAAAAGTGCGATCAATATACTTATCTAAAAGGCCGTTTGCTATGAAAATGTTGCTGTTACCTCTCCAGCAGGCTGTCCAGCAGTCCGCCACGTGCTTCTTTGCGTGTGTTGCTTCCGGCAGGCGAAAGCTCCTTTATTAGTTTACGGATAGGCATGCTTTGCAACCAAACCTTGCCTGTCCCCCGCAGGGTAGCCAGAAAAATGCCTTCACCGCCAAACATCATCGACCGAAGGTTCCCTGCCTGTTGTATGCTGTAATCGACTGAGGGTTCAAAACCTACTATACAACCGGTATCTACCCGCAGCACCTCGTTGTTCAGCTGCCGTTCGATAACAGTTCCCCCGGCATGGATGAATGCATTGCCATCGCCCTGCAGCTGCTGAAGCACAAACCCTTCCCCGCCAAAAAAGCCCGAACCCAGCCTCCGGTTAAATGTGACTGAAATTTTGGTGCCTAATGCGGCACACAAAAAAGCATCGCGCTGTACAATAATGCGCCCGCCCAAAGCTGCCAGGTTCAGCGGAATAATGGTGCCCGGATAGGGCGCCGCAAATGCCACATGCTTTTTCCCCCAACCCTGGTTTGTGAAATGCGTTAAAAACAACG
>OBJA01002521.1_pt1 | contig 10437 bp, 7 predicted proteins | sample 1519751 | NCBI WGS metagenome assembly OBJA01 (sample SAMEA3881238, study PRJEB22517) | soil metagenome | biome: lake sediment; feature: soda lake sediment; material: sediment, water from around vicinity | place: India | collected 2013-12-23 | depth 3 m
AGGATGGGAAACTGACTCTGTACCCAGCGCAGGGTCTGGATAGCAGGGCTGTTCATCAGCATCTTGGCCAGTGGATACTTCCACAGCAGCTTGTCGATGCCGTCATTGGGTTCATAGGGTTGATCGCCGATGCCATCGCCATCCATATCCCAGCCCAGGTAATCGCTCCAGAAGTTGCCACGGCCTTCATGTGACCACTCGGCCCGACGACTGGCGACGTATTTTACCTGGAACTGATTACGCATGAAGCTGTTGTTGTAGATCGCGTTGTTTTCGGAACCGGCCGTCAGATGGATGCCGATCTCGCTGTCGGCAAATACGTTGTTGGCAATGGTGTTGAACAGCGAGTTATAGATAAAGAATGCCTTACCCTCGGCGCCCAGCACCACACCATGTTCCTGAATAACGGGGCCGGACCAGCCGGTCACACCCCGCACCACGTTATCGGTGATGGTGCTGTAGGTGATGAAATTGAGCATGATGCCGTAGTTTTGGTCATTGATGGAGATATTGTGCTCCACCACCAGATCGCGTGACATCATCAAGGCAAAGCCGCTGCGGGTGCGGGTGGTGCTGTTGTGGGCGATCCGGCCGTTATGGGCAAACATGTAGTGGATGCCGTAGCGCAGATCGTGAAAGGTGTTGTGGCTGAATTCCAGTTCGCGGCTGGTATCCACATAGATCCCGTCACGGGCGTCCCACACGGTGTTGTGGCTGAAGACGCCCCCGGTGACGTTGAACAGGCGGATCCCGTCGCCACGATCCTGTGAGGTATAGTTGGTGTCGCCACGGATGCTGTTATTGATGAAACGTGCATCATCGGAGTGCCACAGCCACAGGCCGAAGGCATTATCTTCCATGATGGTGTCTTCCACCGTCAGGCGGTGGGCGCCACGTGCGCCATGCACGGCGGCATTCATATGGGTCAGGTTGAAACCGGAATTGCGTAGGGTCAGACCGCGGATCGTCACATCGGTGGCCTCGACGCGGATCACATCGCCTACGCTTTGGGCATCGATGATCGCCCCCGGCTCGCCGATTAGGGTTAGCGGCTTGTCGACCAGCACCCCGCCGGGGTAATGCCCCGCTGCAATGAGCAGGGTGTCGCCGGGCGCGGCGCTGTCGATCACCTGCTGTAGTGGCGGGCCATCGGGGCTGACACGGTGTTCGACAGCCAGTAGCTGACCGCTGAGTAGACACAGCAGGGGAACAAGAATTCGTAATAACATCACAGGCTAGATTCGAACTAAAGAAGGGAGGGGGTACCCCACGGACACCGTAGTGTACTAGGGCGCCGTCCCTGGCGCCACCGTGGGGTGAATGGAGCGGATGAGGGGTCTTATGCTTCGACCAGCATCCGTCCGGACATCTCCATATGCAGCGCATGGCAGAACCAGCTGCAGTAGTACCAATGCACGCCGGGCTTGTCGGCGGTAAAGGTGACCGATGCGGTGGCCTGCGGTGCGATTTCAATGTTGACGCCGTGGTTGGTCAGTGCGAAGCCATGATGCAGGTCTTCGATCTGATCCAGGTTGGTGATCACCACGGTTACCTCGTCACCCTTCTTGACCTTGAACTCGGTCAGGCCGTAGTTGGGCGCCACGGAGGTCATGTAGACACGCACCTTGTTACCGTCACGCACCACCTTGTTTTCACGCTCGATGTTGACCCCATCGCGCTTGGCCATTTCCACGGTCTCGGCAAAGTAGGGATCATCACGCTTCCAGACGCGCGCCGGGCGAACGATGTCACGACGCACCATGATACAGTCATGCGGCTCGGCATAGGTTGGGCCGTCATGTACCAGCTTCATTTCGTCGCCGGAAATGTCGATCAACTGGTCATTCTCAGCGTGCAGTGGGCCGACCGGCAGGAAGCGGTCCTTGGAGAATTTGCACAGTGCTACCAGCCACTTGCCATCCGCCTCATTGGTTTCCGCCATGGTCGCCTTCAAATGGCCGATCTGATAGTGCACGTCCAGCTTCTGGCGGATGTAGTTGACCTTCTCGCCCTTGGCGGCACGGATGGCATCATTGACATTCCACTTGACCACCTGGCTGTCGAGGAACACCGAGGTATAGGCATTGCCGCGGTTGTCATAGGTGGTATGGAGCGGCCCCAGGCCCAGTTCCGGCTCGGCTACCACGGCCTCGCGCGGATCCTTGAACTTGCCGGCAAAATAGTCATCAACCTTGGCGATCTCGATGATGGTCACGGTCGGGGACAACTTGCCGTTGGCGACGAAGTACTTGCCGTCCGGGGTGGTGTTCAGGCCATGCGGGCTGCGCGGTACCGGTACATACATGGTGAACTTGGAGCCGCCCTTGTCGGCGCCACGGCCATCGACCACCGGCACCTTGGAATCACCGATGGTGGTGAACTGGCCGGCCTTGACGGCATCTTCGACGGCCTTGATGTTGATGACCACGGCCCAGTCACGCTCCGGCCCCATCATTTCCGCCAGGGTGACGCCGCGTGCGGAGTTGTAGCAGGTGGAGCAGACATACTTGCCCTGATAGTCGGTGTCGTTGTTATCCAGGTTACCGTCGACGATGATCTGCCACTTGATCTCCATGGTTTCACCGTCGAGTGCGGTGAGCATGGTCCAGTAGTTGGCGGGGTTTTCCAGATCGCGACCGTCATTTGGTTGTGGAACGATCATCTCGCCATTGGCGAAGACGTAACCGGTCTTGGGGTACTTCTGCAGACGCAGACCGTGGATACTGGTGACATTTGGGATGGTCACGATCTTGTCAGTCTTCATGATGTCCATGCGGATACGCGCCACACGGGTGTTCAGCTTGTCGTTGGTGTAGAGGTAACGACCGTCATAGGTACCGTTGGTGTAGCTGGCATGTACATGGTGGCAGTCGCCAGCGCCCATGTAGTCCTGCGGGTTGTTGCCAAGAATGCGCTTACTTTCGTCGGTGATACCCCAGCCAGTGGCGCTGTCACGGTTGAATACCGGGATACGCATCAGCTCGCGCATCGACGGCACGCCCAGAATACGAACCTCGCCGGAGTGACCACCACTCCAGAAGCCGTAGTAATCATCCAGTTCACCCGGGCCGACATGGTAGTTCAGGCCATTTGAACCGGTACGTGCCTCGGCATCCTTGATCCCAACCGGGATCATGCCGGTGCCCAGACCTGCCCCCGCTACCCCGGCCGCCGCGGTGGCGCCCAGGAAGGTACGGCGGCTAACGCCGGTTTTTCTGTTTTCGTCTTTTTTATCAGTCATGATGGTGCTCTCCTGTTTACCCTTCTTTTAGTTACCCCGCCCGAGGGCGGGAGCTGCCTTTTCCCATGCATAGAGCATGGATGGTTGTGATTACTCCTGTTTGGCCTGTTGTGCCCGTTCACGGCGTTTGCGTTTTTCCACCAGCGGCGGACACTTGTGCTGATCGTGGTAGGTGATCTGGCAGTCCAGGCAATAATGACATTCATTCATATTGATCTTGCCGATCTTGTCGATGGCGCGTACCTCGCACTCATTGGCGCAGATCTGGCACGGGCGGCCGCACTCCTTGCGCCGGTGCAGCCACTCGAACAGGCGCATCCGGCCAACGATGGCCAGTGCTGCACCCAACGGGCAGATATAGCGGCAATAGAACTTGTGCGTGAACAACCCGATCAGCAGCAGCACGATGGCGTAGATCAGGTAGCCCCATTCACGCTGGAAGTGCAGGATGATCGCGGTCTTGAATGGCTCGACCTCAGCGTAGATCTCGGCGGTGGCCAGTGATTGTAGCGAGATCCCGAACAGCACGATCAGGATGATGTACTTGATCGCCCACAGGCGCTCATGCACCGCCTCGGGCAATTCATACTGCGGCACCTTGAAGGCCTTGGCGATGCGGTTGGTCAACTCCTGCAGGGCGCCGAATGGACACAGCCAGCCGCAGTACACGCCGCGACCGACCAGCAGGATACTGACCGCAACAAAACTCCACAGAATGAACATCAGCGGATCCATCAGGAAGGTCTCCCAACGGAACTCGTGGATCACCGAATAGGTGAAGGTCAGCACGTTGACCACCGACAACTGCGCCAGGGTGTACCAGCCGATAAAGAACAGCGTGAAGACCAGATAGCCGACACGCAGCCGCTCCAGCAGGCGCGGGCGCTTGACCAGCCACTCCTGGAACATCAGGATCAGGGTCAGCACGCCCAGGGCGATTACCAGCACCGTGATCTGGAAGGACTTTTCACGCCAGATGGTGACCCACAACGGCTCATCGGTATCAAAATCGTGCAGTTCAGGCGGCGGTTCCGGAAACTCGACATAGATATCCGGGATCAGGTAGTCACCGGCAAAGCTGACATATTCACTGGCCAGCGGGCCAACCTGGCGCACCACCAGCAACTCGGCCTGCCAAGGCTTGCCTGGATCGAATTTATGCTCATCGCGGATAATGAAAATCACTGATTCGTTGAAACTGGGCATGTCGGTCAGCGGCTGGCCCAGTGCGGTGGGACGGATATAGTCCATATCGCGGAAGCTGATACCGCGATCATCCTGCCACAGCTGGAAGCGATCGAAGATCCCGCCGCGTACGAAGCCATGGCCACGGAACGAGTAGCGCCCATTGGCCATCACCACGATGGCATGCTCACCCTCTTCCAGTTCCGACATCAGCCAGTGATATTCCCGATCGCCTAGCAGATTGCGCCCGATGATGGGTGAATTGACATAGGCGTAGTACATGTCGATGAAGGTTTCACCCTTGGCATCGGCGGGCGCCTCGTTGATCCCTTCGCCGGGGGTGCCGACAAAGGCCTCGTCCACATCGCCACGGGTGACATGCATACGGCGGACGGCGCCGTTACCGGTCAGAAACTCCCAGGTGGATGGCTCGTAGGTATCCATGCGCACCCTGGCCGGGGGCAGATCCAGCATCGGGTCGGTGGCGATAATGCCGCGAGCCATTGCCAATTGGCGCACCGAGCGCATGACGGCCTCATTTTGCACGATCACCGTCACGGTCGCGCCGCTCACCCCGTCGATATTGACAAAGCCTTCACGGGTGCCTGAGCCGACCCGGATGCGATCCAGCACGCGCTTGTGGTCATACTGCTTGACAAAGCGGTGCAGGCGCTCCTCGGGGATCCCGGCCAGCAGGATCGGTTCATGATGCTCGATCATATAGACGCCACGGATCCCGCCCTGCATGTCGATACCGACCAGATGCTGGATGGGCTTGCCGGAGTAGGCGGGTACCGGGGCAATATCGTTGGTCAGCAGTACATAACCGACCAGGGTGTCACCCTGCCATACCTCGGCGCCGCGTGGTTCGCCTTCGAATGGGCCAAAACGATCAGCCTCGGGAAAAAGGGTGTTTACCTGGGGAAATTCTTCCGTGATATCGGCTGCTGCAGGCGCCATCATGCCCCATAGGGCAATAGCCAGCAGAACGGCGAATATCCGTGTTATTCCGTGCTTCATCAACATACCTCTGTAAAAAAACCGGCAATTCTGGGGGGAGCCGGTAGTCAATAAAAACCGGATAAATTCCGGATAGCTACGCCCTATAGTTGAACATAATGATAGGTATAAGGGCATTGACTGAAATCAAGCAAAACAGGGTATATGCCATGCTGTTATGTGTTATATGCCGCAGTCTAAGCGGCACGGGGTTGGGAAGCAAGCCCGTGTGATCGGGTTCCGTTTGGGCGGGCTGGCGTGTTGGCATAAATAACATGATCCAGATCAAGAAAGTGCGGGTGATCGGATTGATTGCATGTTGGAGATCGTGAAAAACCGGGGAATTTCCCGGGTAGTTACCAAAACTGGGTAATTGGCATGATACGTGCCTTGTTTTCGGCTGTTTGTGACACTTTGTGACATTTAGTCGGAAAAAAATGCAAAATCCGAAAACACTCTCGCCAACAAACAAGCCATACCTGGACAAGCCGGAGAGGTTGTTCTTCGCTTGCCTCGACAACGTCTTCGACAAGCCCTACGACAACACCGCCCGTGCCACCGCCGACAGCAACTATGATGGTGTGTTCGATGCCGGGGATATGTCGATCGTGGTCAATCCGGGACGCTTCTGGCGCGCCGGGCTGGAGGTGCGAGTCTAATGACTGGCGGCTTTGAACCGATCGCGGCGTTGCCGGTCGCCACCACCATCACCCTGCCGGCTGCCTGGCTGCTTGGGCTGGTCTACGGGGTCGGCGCCTGCGCGCTGGCCTGCCTGCCGTTTTTGGCACCGGTACTGGTTGCCAGTGGGGATGATGCCCGCACCGCCTGGCGCAAACTGCTGCCATTCTCGGCCGGAAGGCTGGTCGGTTACGCGGCGCTGGGCGGGATCTCGGCGGCCCTGGGTGGGCTGCTGGCCGAGCAGCTGGGCGGCTGGCCGAACGGGCTGATCGGCGGGGCGGCGCTGTTACTTGGGGGCTATCTGTTCTGGAGCGCCAGCAAGCCCGAAGCCGGATGTGCCATCCGCCATGGCTGTGCTGCACCGACACAGGTGCCGATGAGTGGCGGGCTGTTCGTGCTTGGCGCCGGCATGGCGCTCAATCCGGCCTGCGCCTCGCTGGGGCTGATCCTGCTCAGCGCCGCCGCGCTCGGCTCGGCCGGTGCCGGGATCGCCTTGGGGCTGGCCTTTGGGCTTGGAGCGACCATTGGGCCATTTCTGATCTACGGGGTGGTGTTTGCCCAGTTGAGCGCCGCGCTGCATCAGTGGCTGTTGCGCTGGCAGCGGGCCTTGCAGCGTGGCGCGGCCCTGCTGCTGGGGCTGTTTGGTCTGGTCACGGCTATCGCGTAATGCCAGGCCCGATTTGTCATGCAGTACCTGGTAGCGGCACCTTCGCCGCGAAATCACACAGGAATATATGCGCGGCGGGGGCGCCGCTCTTACCTCGTGTGTGACAAGTCAAGACGATAGTTGAACAAAGATTTTGCAAAGGAAGGGGTTTATGAAAATCAGTCAAACAGTGCTGTTGTGGCTGCTGGCATGTGGTGCCCTGTGCGGGCTTACGGCACATGCCGCCACGCAGCCGGGCAGTGTGTGGACACACCCACCGATGTGGCTCTCAGATGCTGCGGCCACGCCGGAATTTGCCGCACGGCTGCGTCGTTCGCACGGTGGTCAGGTGGAAAGAGGGCGGGATGGCTCGATGGCCAAGCGGTTGTGGCTGCGTGCCGGTGAGTCGACGGTCTTTTCCAGCTACCTGATCGGTCATGAGCAGGGATCGATTGATTACTGGCTCACTGGGCCGGACAACCAGACGCTGTCTATCGAGCCCTTCGATACCGGCCACTTCGGTTTCGGGATGCACTTTCCGATGCCGGCAGAGGGTTTCTACAACGCCTATGCAATCCGCCGTGAGGTGATGGATGGCCTGTTGCGTATCGAGGCGGCCAAGGCCGAGGTACTGCGCCACAGCTGTGCCGATGGGCACGACTACCCGCCGGGGATCATGGATCCGCGCCCGCTGCTACCCGAGGCGCCGCTGGAGATCGTGCGTGCGCGCCTGCCGGGGGAAAACTTCCACACCCACCTGGCCTCTGGTGACTGGCTGGAATTTCAGGTCTTTCTGCGGGGTGAACCGGTGGCTGGGGCGCATGTGCGCCTGATTAGCGGGCAGGACTGGGCCAAGAGTGTCATCACCGATCAGGCTGGCTGGGCGCGTTTTCAGATGATCCGCGACTACTATCCGGATTGGGAGATCTTCAACCGCCGCCGTGAAGACCCGCTGCTGCTGGTGGCCGAATACCGTGAGAAAACCAGCGGTGAATATCAGGGCGAGGCATATCAGGGCATTCACCATCTGGCTACCTTCACCGGCCAGTACTCGATCCCGGCCCGTGAGTATCAGAGCTATGCCTATGGGCTGGGCCTGGCCACGCTGGCCTTTCTGATCGCTACCGTGTGGCTCTATCTGTACCGCCGTCGCCGCTGGAAGAAACCGCAGGAGGAGGCCTTCGATGAAAGGGCTTAGGCAGTTCCTCGATCATGCCGACATCCGCCGCTTCCGCTTCTGGGTGCAGCTGGCGGCCTTCGTGCTGTTGGTCTACGGCGGCTATTTTGCCATCAACCTGGGCAACAGCCTGCCGACCTTTGCCTGCGCCTTCAATAATGATGGGCGTGGTGGGGTTTGCTATCTGCTGCCCCTGCAGCACCAGACACACATCACCTGGGACAGTATCATTGGCTGGCGCGGCATGTTGCTGCTGACCGGCCTGCTGACCTTTGTTGCCTGGCTGATCTTCCTGAACAAGGCCTGGTGTGGCTATGTCTGTCCGTTTGGCACCATCCAGGACTGGTTGACCAAGCTGCGTCAGCGTTTTGGCATCCGCAATACCCGCTACAGCGAGACCACCTTGCGCCGCATTCGTCCGATCAAGTTCATCCTGTTGGCCCTGTTGATCCTGATCCCGTTTTTCATGGTCAACCCGATCATGGGGGTGACGTTGCATGAGGATGTGAGCACGCCGTTTTGCAAGATCTGTCCGGCGCGCATGGTGCTGCCGGTCTTCGCGGGCGATTTCTCGCAGTGGACGGTGGATTTTTCCACCCGCACTGCGATGGTGATGACCGCGCTGGGGATGGCGATCACAGGCTTTTTCCTGATTGGCGCATTCATGCGGCGGCGATTTTTCTGCCTGTTCTGCCCGATGAGTGCCTTTCACTATCTGTTCAAGCCGATCGCGCTGTTGCGTCTGCAAAAGGACGGCGACAAGTGCACCCGCTGCGGCAATTGTCATCGTGTGTGTGATATGGAGATCAAGGCGATCGCCGATGAGGTCCAGCGCAAGGAGATCGTTACCGACGATTGCATGATGTGTTTCAAGTGCGTGGCCGCCTGTCCGGAGGAGGACGCCCTCAAGGTGACCTTCCTGACGGTTCCGATCTACCGCGCCACCGAAGAGGGCTTTCGCCAGCGCACTGAAAAGGCCTCGGCCGAACAGGAGAAAGACTGATGAGTCAACACGAGATGCCCGGCGACAGCGGCGCGGCGAAACAGCAGGCCTTGAAACGGCAAGGTGTGGCGGATCTGATCCGCAAGCAGCACAAGCTGGAGGCTGGTGAGGCGTTGCGCAAGCTCGAGCATGAGTTTCCCGACAATCCTCAGGCGATGGATTATTTCTACCAGCTGTTTCACCGGAGCTATTGCGAAAACCAGCCGGTGCATAAGGACAAGCCACTGGTCGGCAATCTGTGTGTGCAGGTACCGGATGAGTTGATCCGCGCCTGTGGTGGCGTGCCGGTACGGTTGTGTAACGGCGCCTACACCCTCGATCAGATCGGTGCGGAAAATCTGCCGGCACGCGCCTGCCCGTTGATCAAGGCCACCATGGGTGGCTTTCAGAGCAAGGCGATCCCGCCGTTCGAGGATCTGGCGCTGGTGGTTAACCCCACCACCTGCGATCAGAAGAAAAAAGCTACCGAGCAGATCAAGGCCCTGGGCTATCCGGTGCCCCTGCTGGAATACCCGCCAGTCAAGGACAGCGAGTCAGCACGTGAATACTGGCGCGCCACGGTACGCGAGTTTGCCCGCACACTGCCGCGCCACACCGGCCAGCGGCTGACCCGCAAGCGCCTGAAGCGCGCGCTGCACGAGGTGGATCGGGCGCAGGCTGAATACCGCCGTCTGCAACAGCTGCGCCGTGCGCTGCCCGCGCCAATCCTCGGCAAGGATGTGTTTCTGGTCACCGGTGCCTACTTCTTTGATGATATCGGGCACTGGATCGAGGCGGTCAGCCGCCTGAACGACGAGATCGAGGCACGGGTCGAAGCAGGCTTTGCTGCCGCGCAGAAACGTGCGCCACGTATCCTGTTCACCGGCTCGCCACCGATCTTTCCCAACCTCAAGCTGCCGATCCTGATCGAGCAATCTGGCGCGGTGGTGGTGGCCGATGAGGTCTGTTCGGCCAACCGCATGTTGCATGATCGGGTCGCGGTGGATGAATGGTTTCTGTACGACATGGTGGATGCCATAGCCGACCGCTACCTCAAGCCCTGCACCTGTCCAATCTTCGATACCAGTATCGATCGCCAGCGCCGCCTGCTGGAGATGGCCAGGCAATATCAGATCGACGGGGTGGTCTATCAGGCCTTTTCCGGCTGTCAGGTCTATGAGCTGGAACACCGCGCCATCACCACCGCATTGCAGGGGGAAAATCTGCCGGTGATGTATATCGAAACCGACTACAGCCCCGACGACATGGGGCAGCTCTCCACTCGCGTGGAGGCCTTTATCGAATCCATCAAAGCGAGGAAGAGAAACCGATGAGTTATTTTGTAGGTATCGACATCGGCTCCACCGCCATCAAGATCGCGATGGCCAACCGTGATGGTGAGCTGGTGGCCACCCGGATCACCGCCACCGGCAGCAACTTTCGTCAGAACGCGCTGGACAGCTTCAATGACCTGCTGGCGATCCACAAGGTGGCACGTAGCCAGATCGAGGCAATTATCGCCACCGGCT
>OBJA01002522.1_pt1 | contig 10436 bp, 9 predicted proteins | sample 1519751 | NCBI WGS metagenome assembly OBJA01 (sample SAMEA3881238, study PRJEB22517) | soil metagenome | biome: lake sediment; feature: soda lake sediment; material: sediment, water from around vicinity | place: India | collected 2013-12-23 | depth 3 m
CGCCTTTCCCAGCCATTCTTCCTTGGTCGTCATGAGGAAGATGAAAAACGGCTGGTCGTCTACGTGCCTGATGATGAAATGGTATTGGCGGGTGGTAATCAGGATATCCTCGACCTCTTCATCATCGGCCAGAAGATTGATGGCCTTGGCGTTCGATTTGACGATGGAGGCGAGATACGCTGCGGCGGCGGCGGTTTCGATATCGTCCCGGCGACGCACCTCGGCGATGGACATCCCGTCTTCTACGGTCACTACGGCCGCCGCCAGAATCCCCGGCAGCTCTCTCGACATCTGGTCGATAAGATTTTGGAGTTGCTTGATCATCTATCTGCCTGCTTGATTTTTGTACAGGAAATGCCTGGGGCCGGGAGAGACGGTCACCCGCCGGAAATGTACGCGGCAACCGTCGAAACACCTCGGAGATCCGCCTTTCCGGTGGCTAAGATCAAAAATACCATTGAAATGATTATACCATTTGACTACCCTCAGATGAAATGATTTCTTGCCGTTTCGGCAGCAACAGGCGGTTTTGCCCCACCAGGGAGAACACATGCGGGCAGTTGTACAGCGGGTAAGTCGGGCTTCGATAACGATCGGCGGCTCGGTCACGGCAGCCATAGGCCCGGGGCTGGCGGTCTTCCTCGGCATCAGGGCGAGCGACACGGAGAGCGACGCCGGATGGCTGGTCGACAAAATCATCGGCCTGCGGATTTTCGAGGATGAGGAGGGGAAAATGAACGTCTCCCTTGCAGACACGGGCGGCGAGATGCTTATTGTCTCCCAATTCACTCTCTACGGCGACTGCCGGAAGGGCAGACGACCAGGGTTTTCTCAGGCTGCCCCCCCCGAGATCGCCGAACCCTTGTACGACCGGTTCGTCGAGATTGCCAAAGAGCGCGAGGTAGGAGTGGCGACCGGCGTCTTCCAGGCCGCCATGCAGGTCGGACTGGTCAACGACGGACCGGTAACGCTCCTGGTGGACTCGGAGAAATGTTTTTGATTCGCCACCTTCCCCGCCGCCTTGACCGGCACCCGCCGTTTAATACCTTCCTTTTCAAATAAGGAGTCAGAATGACTTTCGTTACAGGTTCCAGCTATTCGGGTTTTCGTCTCGTCACCCTCGAGCATGTCCGGGAGATCTCCTCCGATGTCTACATTTTCGAGCATGAACTGCTGAGATGTCCGCTTCTCGCGATCAAGAACTCCGACACCAACAAGACGTTTTCCGCCGCCTTCCACACCACCCCCACCGATTCCACCGGCGTGGCCCATATCCTCGAACACTCGGTGCTGATGGGCTCGAAAAAATATCCGGTGAAGGATGTCTTCGGCGAGCTCAACAAGGGCGGGCTGACCACCTTCCTGAACGCCATGACCGGGGCGGATGTCACCTACTATCCCTTTGCCACCAGGAACCTGAAGGAATATTTCAACATCATGGACGTCTACTGCGACGTGATCTTCAACCCTCTCCTGGACCGAAACACCTTTCTCCAGGAAGGCTGGCATTACCACCAGGAGGGCCCGGACAGCCCGCTGCAGTTCCAGGGGGTGGTCTTCAACGAGATGAAGGGCGCCTTTTCCGATCCGATCCGCCATATCTTCCACCACATCTTCGGGGGACTCATGCCCGGCTCGACCTACGCTCACGAATCCGGCGGCGACCCGAGAAACATCCCCGACCTGACCTACGAGCAGTTCTGCGAGTTCCACAGGAAGCACTACCACCCGACCAACGGCATCTTCCTCCTCTACGGCGACGCCCCGCTTGCGGACGAACTGGAATTTCTGCAGAACCGCTATCTATCGGCTTTCGCCGCCCCCGGCGAGAAGGCCGTCATCGAGGAGGGGCAGCTCGCCCGGGAGCCGGTCTTCATTACCGACAGCTACGCGGTCGATTCGCCGGACACCAGGGCCAAGACCTTTCTCGCCGTCGGCACCAATGTGGCGACGTATGCCATGCGCGAGGAGAATACCGCCCTCCAGATCATCGCCAACATCCTCTTCAACTCGGACGGCTCGCCGCTCAAGAACGCCATCGTCTCCAGCGGCCTGTGCAAGGATTTCGGCGGTTTTTTCATGGCCAACTCCTGCATCCGGACCATCATGGTCACCTATCTGGTAGGCAGCGAGCCGGAGCATCGGGACAAGTTTCTCCAGTTATACCGGGAGACGCTCGGCAGGATGGTCGACGAAGGACTGGACCGGGAACTGGTGCTGGCCGAACTCAACAAGTACGAGTTCGGCATCCGCGAGGATGCGAGCAAGGCCCAGCGGGGCCTCGATCTCCTCGGCAAGGCCATGACCGCCATCAAGTACGGCACCGATCCCATCCTGGCCCTGAAGAACGACGAGCTGTTCGCCCGGCTTCGGCAGAAGGCGCTGGAGGATGGGTATTTCGAGCACCTGATCCGCCGCTATCTCCTCGACAATCCGTCGACCGTCACCGTGACGCTCACCCCCGACCCGGAGAAGCAGAAACGGACCCAGGCCGAGGAGCAGGCGAGGCTCTCCACCTTTGACGCCGGCGCCTCGGAGACGGAAAGACCGAGCGGATCAGGCAGACTTGCGCGCTGATGGAGGAGCAGCTGCGGCCTAATTCCCTCGAGACCCTTTCCCTCCTGCCGCAGCTGACGCTTGGCGATCTTTCGGCCAAGGACGATTTCCACGTCGCCGCCCCAACGGATATGTTCGGCCACCGGGTGCTGGTCAACGAGCTGCCCACCAACCACATCTCCTATATCGATATCGGCTTCGACTACTCCTGCCTGCCGCCGGAGTTCCTGCCGCTGCTTGACCTGTTCGGCACCATCGTCTCCGAAATCGGCACGAAAAGACTCAACTACCAGCAGTTCGCCAAGGAAATTGCCACCTGCACCGGGGCCTTTTCCCATTCCCTCACCACCTACACCAGGCGGGACGAACCGGACGCCACCCGGCCGATTTTCTGGCTCCACCTGAAATGCCTGCCGGCCTATCTCGAACAGGCCCTGGAACTCGTCGCCGAGATCTTCACCTCCGTCTCCTTCGCCGACCGGGTGCGCATCCGCGAGATCGTCGGCCGGGAATTCGCCTGGGCAGAACACTCCGTGCACAGCGAAGGCTATCATCTCGCTTCCAACCGGGTCTTTGCCCACTTGAGCCGAGCCGGCCGGTACAACGAGATCGTCAACGGCGTCACCGCCTATCTGGCCCTCAAGGATCTGGCGCTCAACTACGAGGCGCAGGAGGAGAATTTCCTCGAGGGTCTCGCAAGAGTCGCCGGGATCCTCTTCAACCGGCACAACCTGGTGCTGGCCATCACCGCCGACGGCCAGGAACTCAGCCATTTCACCCGGGTCGGCGACTGCCTCCCCGAGGCTCTCCGCTCGCAGCCGGTGACGCGCTACGACCTGCCCGAGCTGCCCATGGCCGCCCACGAGGCCTTCGTCACCTCGGCGGAGGTGGTGTTCGCCATCCAGGGCGGCAATCTGCTGAAGAACGCCGTCGGCTACAACGGCCACTTCGAGGTGCTGAAGACCTACCTGTCCCGGGACTACCTGTGGAATACGGTACGCCAGATGGGCGGCGCCTACGGCTGCTTCATCCAGTTTGGTCAGCTGACCGGCAACCTGGCCTTCGTCAGCTACCGCGATCCCCAGGTGAAGAAAACCTACGACGCCTACGGCGGAGTGCCTGCGGTGGTGGCCGGCCTCGACCTGCCGGACAAGGTCCTGGAACAGCTGATCATCGGCACCTACGGCAATTTCGACCCGCTGCAGAGCGCCGCCGCCAAGGGCGCCACCGCGAGAAACGACTACCTGAACGGCATCGACCGTACCTATAAGGAACAACGGATGGCGGAGATCGTCCGGACCACCCTGGCCGACATGAAAAATTTTACCGCCGCCTTTGCCGAAATGATGCCGCAGGCCCACAGGGTCATCATCGGCAACCGAGCCAAGATCGAGGCCGACAGATCGCTCTTCGACATGCTGATCGATCTGTAAATCAAAAAAGAGTTCAAAGTACTGAGTGATGAGTACTGAGGGTGCGCTCCACGCCGAGGGAGTGCACCCCTCCTGCCGCGCACCAAGCTGTTTTTCTCTCAATAAACCGGCCTTTTTCGCTCGACACGATGCGTCCCTTTTCCTGCAGGGTGCATTCCAATGTCATTAACTTTAGCTTTTCCTCCAATCGATATCGGGATCGGTATCACTATCGAATACAACCCGGAAGTCGTTCCGATACCGATAGCGATACCGATTTCGCTTAAACCTTCATGCCGGTTTCGGCACTTCTCTCAACTCTCCTTATCAACAATGTTGAACTTTCTCTTCATCCCACTATAATAGCCGCCCCAGGAGGGAGGATCTCGCGACATTCCACTATCCCCCATCAAGAAGGGGATGGTACCTGCACGAAATTCAATCCACTCTTTTTCATCACCCCCTCAAGGGGGAGAGAAATGGATTCCAAGGCACTTCACTCATTCATTTTCAAGGAGAAAACATGCTCTACTCTGCCGAAGTCATGGAAATGTGCCGGGTGGCCCGGGGGACCGATCACGGTCCGGCCCCCATCCCGCAGGAAGGCGCATGGACAAAGGCCAAAGAGGTGAGGGACATTAACGGGTTGACCCATGGCGTGGGCTGGTGCGCGCCGCAGCAGGGCGCCTGCAAGCTCACCCTCAACGTCAAGCACGGCATCATCGAGGAGGCGCTGGTGGAGACCATCGGCTGCACCGGCATGACTCATTCGGCGGCGATGGCCTCGGAGATCCTGCCCGGCAAGACCATCCTCGAGGCCCTGAATACCGATCTGGTCTGCGACGCCATCAACGTGGCCATGCGCGAGCTCTTTCTCCAGATCGTCTACGGCCGCAGCCAGTCGGCCTTCTCCGAGGGCGGCCTGCCCGTCGGCGCGGGGCTGGAAGACCTCGGCAAGGGCCTGAGATCGGTCATCGGCACCATGTACGGCACCAAGGCCAAGGGTCCCCGCTACCTGGAGATGGCCGAAGGCTATGTGACGGAACTCGCCCTCGATACAAACGACGAGATCATCGGCTACAGGTTCGTCAACCTCGGCAAGATGATGGCGGCGATCGGAAAAGGTGTGGACGCGGGTCAGGCCCTGCAGGATGCCTCGGGCACCTACGGCAGGTTTTCCGAGGCGGCGAAAACCATAGACCCCAGACACGAATAGGAGGAAGACATGGCACTGTTTGAAAGTTACGACAGGCGGATCGGCCGGATCCTCCCGGTCCTGGAACAATACGGCATGAAATCACTGGAAGAGGCGAGGGAAATCTGCCTGGGCTACGGGGTCGATGTGGCGGCCATCGTCCGGGCCATCCAGCCCATTTGCTTCGAGAACGCGATCTGGGCCTACACCCTCGGGGCGGCCATCGCAATCAGGAAGGATCAGAAAAAGGCAGCGGAGATCGCCGCGACCATCGGCGAAGGGCTGCAGGCCTTCTGCATTCCCGGCTCGGTCGCCGACGACCGGAAGGTGGGCATCGGCCACGGCAACCTAGCCGCCATGCTGCTCTCCGAGGAGACCTCCTGCTTCGCCTTCCTCGCCGGCCATGAATCCTTTGCCGCCGCCGAAGGGGCCATCGGCATCGCCCGCTCGGCCAACCGGGTGCGGACCAGGCCGCTGCGCGTAGTCCTGAACGGACTCGGCAAGGACGCGGCGAAGATCATCTCCCGGATCAACGGCTTCACCTACGTCGAGACCCGGTTCGACTACGCCGCCGGCAAGCTGGATATCGTCGGCGAGATCCGCTATTCGGAAGGGGAACGGGGCAAGGTGCGCTGCTATGGAGCCGACGACGTGCGGGAAGGCGTGGCCATCAACCATCTGGAAGGGGTCGATGTCTCCATCACCGGCAACTCGACCAACCCCACCCGCTTTCAGCATCCGGTGGCGGGGACGTACAAGAAGGAGTGCATCGCCCAGGGCAAGAGGTACTTCTCGGTGGCCTCCGGGGGCGGCACCGGCCGGACCCTGCATCCCGACAACATGGGGGCCGGGCCTGCCTCCTACGGCATGACCGATACCATGGGCCGGATGCATTCTGACGCCCAGTTCGCCGGCTCCTCGTCCGTGCCGGCCCACGTGGAGATGATGGGGCTCATCGGCATGGGCAACAACCCGATGGTGGGAGCCACCGTCTCGGTGGCCGTGGCGCTGGCCCAGGCGGCGATGAAATAAGGGCGGATCGACCTTTCGCGGAAGGCGTCGTGAAGCAGATTCAGTTTCTTTCAGACCGGGACAACCTGGGGGGCAGGTTTTTTGGCTGTGGTCCGCCCCCCGGCACCCTCGAGTTGGTTCTTTTCCTGCGGGGCAGGCGACTGCGGTTCCACCACCTCGGGCTGCGAAGCACCTGGCGCCGAGACACCTGGTCCGGGTTCCTCGACGCCCGGTTCCCGGACCGCCGACACCGGGTCCTTGGCCGCAGGCTCCTCGATCGATTCCACCTCCGCTTCCCCGGGTGCACTCTTCGGCGCGGTCGCCTCATGGATTTTCTTCCTGGTCTTCCTTACCGCTTCCGCTGTCGTCTCCTTGGTTTCACGCCAGGCTTCCTTGCCCTTGTCCTTGGCGAGCTGCCAGGTCTGCTTCGAGGCCTCGGCGACCGCCCTGGCGGCCTCCCCTATTTCCCGGCCGGCTTTTCCCCAGTCGGGGGAGGCGTCGCCCTCTCCCGCAGTCGCCGGGAACGCAAAGGACAACACGCCGAGCAAGGCCAGTATACGACTTACCATCTTTATTGTGCTTCTCATTGTCTATTCTCCTCCCTCCGCCTTGTCTCATTCAGCCTTCAGCGAAACGGGGGGGCATACTGGAGGCCGCCCCTGCTCCAGAGGTTGTTCAACCCCCTATCGACCTTCACGGCCGACTGCGGCCCGAAATTGCGGTCGAAGATCTCGCCGTAGTTGCCGACCTGGCGGATCACCTGCCAGGCCCAGTCGTCCTTCAAGCCGAGACCCTTGCCGCCGGGCCCTTCCAGGCCGCAGAGCCTGCGCACGTCCAGCCGGCTGCTGCTCTTGGCCTTGGTCGCCTGGTCGGAACTCAGGCCGATCTCCTCACCGTTGATCATCGCATAAAGGCTCCATCTGACGATATTCAGCCAGACGTCATCGCCCTGGCGCACCACCGGGCCGAGCGGCTCCTTGGAAATGAAATCGGGGAGGATCACAGCCCGTTCCGGGTTGGCGAGGCCCAGCCGCAGTCCATAGAGCCGGGACTGCTGCATGGACAGCACCTCGCAGGCCTCCCCCTCGAAGCCCTTGACCGCCAGGTCCAGGCTGTCGTAGGGAATCAGCTGGTACTCGATCTGGTTGCTCTTCAGAAAATCGACGAGGGTCTGTTCCGAGACGGACCCCACCGGGCTGCAGACCCGGACCTTCTTCAGGTCGAGCGCACGTTTCGCCTCGAGTTTTCTTGCCACCAGGAAGCCCTGGCCGTCGTAATAGCTGACCCCGGCAAAGTGGATCGCCAGGCCGGAATCCCGCGTAAAGGTCCATGTCGAGTGGCGGGAGAGCAGATCGACCTCTTCGGAGAGCAGCGCGGTGAAGGCCTCGTTTTCGGCCAACGGCAGAAATTCCACCTTGTCGGCATTGCCGAGCACCGCCGCGGCAACAGCCCGGCAGATGTCCACGTCGAGTCCGCCCCATCTGCCGGAGTCGTCGACGCTGGCGAAACCGGGGGTGACGGTGGAGACGCCGCAGCGCAGGAAACCGCGCTTTTCGACTTCCTCCTTGGTATAGGCAAGGGCCGAGCCGGAAAAGAACAACCCGACGAACAGCCAGACGAGCCATAGCGAATTTTTCATAGGATCAAGATATCATGAATCAGGAAAGCGCAACAGATCGGGCGAGCAGAGCGAATGAAAACCTGTATGTTTTTCCATTTTCCTTCGGGAGGAATAGCTGCTACACTGCGCTCCGGTCAATGCGGAACAGCACCGGAACCCGCCCGGGCCGGCGGAGACTTCCTTCCAATATAAGTACCTTCTCGAAATTTTACGAAAAACAATAATTTCCAAGTCCCAACTTTACCCCGAGATTTGCGCCTTGTCCAGAAAACAGCTCAGAACGGCTCGATTCGCCGCAGTCGATACCCTCTGCCGCCTCTACCGGCAGCGCCTGCCGGTGAAACCCCTGCTCGACCGCGCGGCCGCCGGCCTGCCCGGCATCGAGCGGGGCCTCGCCATGCAGCTGGTCTACGGCGTTCTGCGCCGGCGCCAGCAGCTCGACCGCATCCTCCAGCTGCTCTCCAGGTCCCCGCTGGGGAAGCTCGACCCAAAGGTCCACCAGGTGCTGGCGGTCGGCCTCTACCAGCTCTTTTTTCTCGAGCGGATCCCGCCCTCGGCCGCCGTCAACGAGATGGTCGAATGCTGCAAGGTCGCAGGCCTCCCCCGGCACCTCTCGGGTTTCGTCAACGGCATCCTGCGTCAGGCGAACCGGCAGAAGGAGACACTGGCCGAGGCGGCCCTGTGCGATGGAGCGGGCAGGGAGATCCTCAACCATCCGGAGTGGCTGGTCGCCAGGTGGCGCAACCATTTCGGCGAGGAAGAGGCCCTGCGGATCTGCCGGGTGAATAACACGGAGCCGGTGCTGACGCTGCGCACCAATACGGTCAGGATTTCGCCGGAGGAGTTGCGGCGACTTTTTTCCGCCCACGGGATCGTCGCCTGGCCGGGCAGCTATGCCGAAGAGGCGGTGGTGCTCCCCGAGCACCAGGGGTCGGTCGCCGGCCTGCCCGGATATGACGAAGGATTCTTTCAGGTGCAGGACGAGGCGGCTCAGCTGGTTACCTGCCTGCTCGGGCCTTTCCATCGGGAAGCCGGCTACCTCGACGGCTGCGCCGGGCTCGGCGGCAAGACCTCACATCTTCTCCAACTGGCTGCGCGGCACGGCTTTACCGTGCATGCGGTGGAACCCGAGCCGCAGCGGCTGGCCAAACTTCGGGAAAACCTCGCCCGCCTCTTTCCGGACAGACGCCCGGTCGTCCATGAAACGGTCCTGCAGCAGATGGCCCCGGCGAGCCTCCCGCGCCTTGCCGGCATCCTCATCGACGCCCCCTGCTCCGGCACCGGGGTGACCGGCCGCCACCCCGATATCCGCTGGAACCGCCGGCCGGAGGACCTGGCCAACTACCGCCGGGAACAGCTGGCCCTGCTCAACCACGCAGCAGAGCTCCTCGCTCCGGGCGGGGTGCTCGTCTACGCCACCTGCTCGCTCGAGCCGGAGGAGAATATCGGGGTGATACGCGAGTTCCTGGGCACCAACGGGAACTTCCGCCAGACCGATTGCAGCCCTCATTTGCCGCCGGCCGCCCGCCGTTTCATCGTCGACGGCTGCTTCGCCCCCCGTCCCGAAGCGGGCGTCGACGGCTTCTTTGCCGCAAGGATGGAGCTTGGAGTCTGAATCAGGAATCGACAAAGGTAATTTTGTCGTGCTCTACAGCGAGAAACCAGCGGGCTACGCCCGCAACCCAAGGGCTGTTATCCCTTCCCACAGCAGAGGGGATAAGTACCTTCACGAAATTCGTTCTTAAGAAGCACGAAACGACTTTCTAAGGTACTAAAGCCTCTTCACCCGCTCCACGGTCTCATTGACCGCAGCGACGAATTGATCGGGTTCGGCGGAGGAGAGCCAGTGCAGGCTGAAGCGCCCCCGCTCGAGGCCGAGGTCATCGAGGAGTTCCAACACCATGTCGGCCCGGGCCAGTGCCCGGTGGTTGCCGTCGATGTAGTGGCATTCGCCGAGGCGGCAGCCCATGACCATCACCGCATCGGCCCCCATGTTGAGGGCCTCGACCACCATTTCCGGATGGACCATGCCGGAGCACATCATCCGGATGATCCGGACGCTCTCCGGATAGCGCATCCGGGCGATGCCGGCCAGGTCGGCGGCGGCGTAGGAGCACCAGTTGCAGCAGAAGGCGATGATTTTCGGTTCAAGGGCCATGGCTGTTTTTCCTTTAGTGCCTAGAAATTCATTCCCTTACGCAGTCCTTCAGCCCGCCAGCGCCACCCGCATCTGGGCCAGGATCTGCCGCATGGAAAAGCCGGCGACATAGATACCCCGTTTCGGGCAGGTCCCCTGGCAGATCCCGCAGCCCTTGCACTGGGCGCTGTTCACCCGAACCAGCTTCCGCGGGGTCTCGCCGTCAGCCGCCGCCTGCTCTTCCAGAGTAATGGCGTGATACGGGCAGCCGTCCACGCAGAGCGCGCAGCCGTCGCAGCAGGCCTCGTCGACGATAGCCTTTACCGTGTCGAGCCGCGCCGTAGGCCTCGCGAGCAGCGTCGCCGCCCGGGCGGAGGCGGCCAGGGCCTGGGCGATGCTCTCCTCCACCGGCTTCGGGTAGTGGGCGATTCCGGCGACGAACATCCCGTCGGTCGAGAAATCCACCGGCCGCAGCTTGGCATGGGCCTCCTGGAGGAAACCATG
>OBJA01002523.1_pt1 | contig 10432 bp, 12 predicted proteins | sample 1519751 | NCBI WGS metagenome assembly OBJA01 (sample SAMEA3881238, study PRJEB22517) | soil metagenome | biome: lake sediment; feature: soda lake sediment; material: sediment, water from around vicinity | place: India | collected 2013-12-23 | depth 3 m
ATGTTTGATCTGATTCAACAAAAGCAACATTCTGTGCTAAATCAACAGTGACCACAGCTCCTGCAAAATTCTCTTTCAATGCTTGATCAACTCGTTTAACACAATGTTGACAACTCATCCCTTCAATTGATAATTTTATTTTCATAGGTTATATCTCCTTAATTTTAAAGTTCTTAATTCTTAGCGCATTTGTGACAACTGACACTGAGCTAAATGCCATCGCTGCTGCTGCAAACATTGGGTTAAGTAAAGGTCCACCCATTAAATATAATAAACCAGCAGCAATAGGAATCCCTGCTGTGTTATAAGCAAATGCCCAGAAGAGATTTTCCTTAATGGTTCTTATTGTTTTCTTACTTAGTCCAATTGCGACAGAAACATCCAATAGTGTGTTTCGCATCAGAACAATATCAGCTGATTCCATGGCAATATCAGTACCAGATCCAATCGCAACCCCAACATCCGCTGTTGTAAGAGCAACAGCATCATTGACACCATCACCAACCATCGCAACAACTTCACCTGATTGCTTTAACTCATCAACGATTGTTGCTTTATCAGCTGGTAGCACCTCAGCATATACCGTATCGATACCCACTTGTTGAGCAATTGCTTGAGCAGTATCTTGATGATCACCTGAAAGCATCACGGTTTTGATGTTCATTCGATGTAATTGTTCAATGGCTTGTACGCTTGTATCTTTGATGACATCAGCAACAACAATTAGTCCAACCAAACTACCATCAACAGCCATGTACATCGGTGTTTTACCTGATTGTGCACTATTTTTTGCTTGTTGAAGCATTGTGTTTTCGATTTGCTTCTCTGACATGCATCGTGCATTACCAATCACAACGTGCTGTTTATTAACGGTTGCTTCGATACCCAAACCAACCAAGACATGTGTTTCTTCAACATCATAAAGTGTTAAACCATTTTCATAAGCTCTATTGACAATCGCCTCAGCTAATGGGTGCTCAGAATCTTTCTCGATTGATGCTGCAAGTGTTAACATCTCATTGACATCCATCGTTTCACTAATGACATCCACAACCTCTGGTTTACCTTGAGTGATCGTTCCTGTTTTATCAAATACAACAGTTGTAATCTTATGTGCTGTTTCAAGTGCTTCACCTGATTTAATCAATACTCCTAAGTTAGCACCTTTTCCGGTTGCTACCATGATTGCTGTTGGTGTTGCCAACCCGAGTGCACATGGACACGCAATAACTAATATAGAGATGAATATCGTTAAAGAAAACGACAAATCACGAGTAAAGAAATACCATAAACCAAGTGCTGCAATCGCAATAACGATTACCACCGGCACGAAATAACCTGAAATCACATCTGCCAGCTGCGCAATCGGTGCTTTTTGAGCTTGTGCTTGTTGCACCAAATGAATAATCTGATCAAGTACCGTGTTTCCTTTGACTTGTGTTACCTGATAATGAATCACACCATTTTTATTTACACTACCACCAATGACCTTTGCGCCAACCTCTTTATCCACAGGAATACTTTCACCTGTCAACATGGACTCGTCAATCGCAGCATGGCCTTTGACGATGATACCATCCACAGCAATTTTCTCTCCAGGTCTGCTTACACAAACATCATTCACATGAACTTCGTCAATTGGCATTTCAATTGCTTCACCATTGACAAGCACACGTGCTGTTTTAGGTTGTAACCCTAGAAGTTTTTTCATTGCTTCAGAAGTTTTACCTTTAGATTGGACTTCTAAGTACTTACCTATCATGATAAACGTTAATATTCCTGCAGCAATTTCAAAATACAGATTTTCAGCCATGGAGTGATTTCCATTAACAATCTGAATCAAAGCAACGACACCATAAACAAATGCTGCTGATGTTCCAATTGCAATCAAGGAATCCATATTGGGGTGTCCTGAAAACAATGTTCTAAACCCAATCGTAAAGAACTTGCGCCCTGCAACTATGACAGGCAATGTCAAGAAAAACTGAATTAAAACAAAGGTTAACGGTTCTTCGTGAGGCATCATATATGATGGGACCTCTATTCCTACCATATGGCCCATGGCAAAAATAAACAAAGGAATCGTAAAAATTAATGCAATTGTCAGTTCTAGTTTCTTTTGCTTTAGTTCTTTTGACTTTCGTTCTTGGTCTAAATCAAATGTTTTGATTTCAATATCTAGCGGTTTATATCCAACTTTAATAATTGCTTGTTTAATCTCACTCAAACGAACCTTAGTTGGATCATACTCAACAAAAGCTTGTTCGGTGGAAAGATTTACATTGACAGATGCAACATCAAGTTTATTGATTGCACGTTCAACAGCTGCTGAGCATGCTGAACATGTCATACCTTCAACCGGAATGTTAACGGTTGTTTTTTGAGGTTGTTGATTGATTGCCTTATACCCCAACTTATCAACTATTGAAGTAATTTGGCTTACATCAACGAGTTGATCATCATACTCTAACATCAGTTTTTCACTTGCAAAGTTAACGGATGCTAAGGAAACCCCTTCTAGTTTCGAGACTCCTTTTTCAATAGCACTTGCACATGCCGTGCATGTCATGCCTTGAATATCCAATTGCTTTTGACTCACTATTTCACCATCCTTTTAAAGGTTGCTAATATTTCACCAACAACTTCTTGATCACCATCACGTATTTGATCTACTACACAGTTATTGATGTGGCTTTCTAATAAAACCATTTCAATTGACTTTAATGCTGATCGTGATGCTTCAATTTGATTAATAACGTCATCACAATATGTTTCATTCTCAATCATCTTTTTAATACCACGAATTTGTCCCTCAATCCGACTTAGCCGGTCAAGCATACTTTTTTGAACATCAACTGAATGTTTACTTGGATGTTTCATATTATCACCTCATGCACCTAGTGTATTATACCCCCTATGGGTATGTCAACCTTGTTACACCATTTATTGATGAAATGAAATCACTTTACTTAATTAAAGGATGTGTTTATTGACTTATACCCCTGAGGGGTATAATATAATATCGAAGTGACAAAAGCATCACTTCGTTTATCAATCATCTTCAAGAAAGGAATCATGATGAAAATTAAAAAAGCAGTTATTATTTCAATTATTACATTAGTTGTTGTGATTGGGGGAGTCAATTTTTTCAACAGCAGAAGTCAAGACGCTGTTTTACAACGATGGAATCTTCAAGACTTAGACATCACAGAACTCGTGTTAGTAATGGACCAAACAACATATGATTTAACACAGATTAATGCGGGAATTACCGGCAAAGAGCTCATCATCACAGATGAAATCGGAGAATTTCGATTTGCTCTACCAAATGATCTGTATTACCTATCATTTGCCCCTTACATTAACGAAACACACCCTTGTGCTAACCATAACTTAGTCACATGCCGTGCTGAGCTTCCTAATCAAACCTTTGACGTTACCATTACCAAATTAGATGGTACTGTGATTGTTAATGAATCACTTACAAGTTTTGACAATGGTTTTATTGGAATATGGTTAGAAAAAGACATTGAAGCTACGATTGAGGTTCAACTTAATGGATTAGTGGCGAGTTCATACATCTCAACATTTGAAACAAGTGAGACATGCCTAACCACACCGCTACAACTGCAATAAAAAAAACAAGCAAGATTGATTGATCTTGCTTGTTTTTTTTACTCTAGTCGTCCAACAATTGGAAGATTGTTCAATACGCGTGTACCATGAGGTGACATCCGATTGATTTCATCAGTCAAGTCTTGGCCAGCAGTCAGACCCTGATGAGTGCCACCACTCCAACGTGGGTTATTCGTCACATCATACACCACACCATCAACTGCCACATAAGCTTGATTGCCATCTTTGCCATCAAACTGTGCTAGTTCTTCAAGTGTGAAGGTTGGTAAATCCCCAATATCCTCATCGACCGGTCCTGGAGTGGTACATCCTACCAATAAAAAAGCTGCAATCAAAACAACAAACATGATCTTTACGATTTTAATCATTGGTTTCCCTCCTTAATTTATACAAACGTAGCATGACTTAAAACAAATGCTCAATACATATGCTCAGTTTAGCTAAAAACAAAGTCTATACATAATACGTTAGTTTAAACATTGGTGTTTGAAATGATGGGTGTTGGGTGTGTTGTCTTTAGCTTTAACTAATCGATGATTATTAGTAATCGTAACGATTAAACATAAGACTTACTCCGATATCTTATGCTTTGATTATATCATGAAAAGGTATAAAATTACTAAGACTAATAAGGAATCATTCTAAAAATGAACTCGTTGGAAAACACAAAGTATGCCAACGATTGAAACACAAGTGTTGCAAATAAAATCATTAATAGACTAACGATGACCATTTTCATTTGATTGTCCTCCCAATTTTGCAACAGCATACAAAAATATCTTAATGGTATCAATTATTTTGCTCAAATATTAGTTAATGTAAAATTTGCGTTTAAAAATGATTGCAAAATATGATACTATTTTATGTAGAGATAAGGAAAATAATAGACTATGAGAATAAAAAATCATCCCATTTTAGCATTTGCAGATCAAAGAGAAATACCCTTTGTCTTTGAAGGGAAATCATACATAGGTTATGAAGGTGATACAATCGCCTCAGCATTAGTTGATCATGGCATCGTCACCTTTGGTTATAGCATTAAACGAAACCGCAATCGTGGTTTTTATTGTGCTATTGGCAATTGTGCTTCTTGCAACATGATTGTTGATGGGGTTGCAAATGTTAGAACATGCATCACACCATTAAAAGCAAACATGAACATTACACGCCAAACCAATAAAGGAGAGATCAAATGAAACACGTTGAATGCATCATTGTTGGTGGTGGTCCTGCTGGTTTATGTGCAGCTGATGCTGCTTTAGAAGCAGGGGTTTCGGTATGTATCATTGATCGCAATCCAAAACTCGGTGGTCAATTACTCAAGCAAACACATAAATTCTTTGGTTCGCAAGCACAACATGCTAAAGTCAGAGGTTTTGATATTGCAGACTTATTGATTGAAAAAATAGTAAATCACCCAAACTGCACAATTTTAACAGATACCACTGTTGTTGGCCTTTATCCCGGTCCTATCATCACAACATATGATCAAATTAACTACACTCAATACGCTGCTGATCGTGTGATTGTAGCAACTGGAGCAAGTGAAAAAACATTGGCATTTGAAAATAATGATTTACCTCAAATCATGGGTGCAGGAGCCATTCAAACACTTATGAACGTTTACGGTGTGTTACCTGCAAAAGAAGTAGTCATGATTGGTAGTGGTAATATTGGCCTCATTGTCTCTTATCAACTGTTACAAGCTGGCATCAAAGTCAAAGCACTCGTTGAAGCATCTGACACTATTGGTGGCTATTCGGTTCATGCCAGTAAGCTTATTCGACATGGCGTTCCAATTAAGACATCCACAACCATCAAACGCGCAATAGGAACCACACACCTTGAAGCTGTTGAGCTTGTCAAGGTTGATGAGCATTGGAATGAAATTGAAGGAACAAGTGAAATCATAGAGGTAGATACATGTTGTATTGCTGTTGGGCTATCACCCATGCATCAACTGTTGTCGATGTTGAATGTAAAAACCAAATACATTGGTCCCCTAGGTGGGTTTGTTGCAATTGTTAATGAAAAACACCAAACAAGTAACCCTGATGTGTATGTCGTGGGTGATGCACTTGGTATTGAAGAGGCAAGTTCTGCCATGATGGAAGGTTATTGTTGTGGGTTACATGTTGCCGATAGTTTAAACAAGCAACACCCTGATCATAACAAACGATTATTGCACTACCATCAACAGCTCAAACAGCTCCGTGATGGACCTTATGGTGTACACGTAAAAAAAGGTTTAAGCATCATGAGAAAGGAGCACGACCATGTTGGATAAAACTGGTATCCCAACCAAGCAACAAGTGTTGTCCGTCTTTCCAAAGACTCATGAGTTGACTTCTTTAAAAGCAATCATTGAGTGCTATGAAGAGATTCCATGCAATCCATGTGAAAGTCATTGCCCTTTTGATGCCATTGTTGTTGGTGAAAACATCAACACACGCCCACAACTTGTGGTTGATCGTTGTGTCGGGTGTGGAATTTGTGTCGCTATTTGTCCTGGTGTTGCCATCATGCTAGCAAAAGTTAATGAGCATAAAGCATCATTTACCATACCTTATGAGTTCAATCCAAAACCACAGGTTCAAGATGTGTGCAACGCCATCAATCGCGAAGGTCAAATCATCGGCGATGCACTCATTACACGAGTTGTCGATACACCAAAGCAAAACCATACTGCACTGATTAGTGTGGTGGTTGATCGTACACTACTGCATGATTTCATAACGATAAGGAGTAAAGATGAATAAAGACAATGTTATCTTATGTCGCTGTGAAGACATTAGTTTAAAACAAGTTCAAGATTACATCAATCAAGGGTATACAACCTTTGAGGATTTAAAGCGCTTATTACGAGTAGGTATGGGCCCTTGCCAAGCAAGCACGTGTGGACATTTAATTCAAAAAGAGATTAGCCGTATGTTGAACTTACCTATTGAAGATGTTGCTATCCATAAGGTTAGACCTTTAATCTTAGGTGTCCCTTTACATGCAATTGCAGGAGAAACTGATGAAGAACGTTGACATACTCATTATTGGTGCTGGCATAAGTGGATTAAGTATTGCCTACAATCTCGCCATTAAAGGTGTTAACAATATCCACGTTGTTGATAAGGGCTATTTTTCTAATGGTGCTACCGGACGTTGTGGTGCTGGGGTGCGTCAACAGTGGGCTACCAAACAAAATTGTTTGCTTGCAAAAGAAAGTATGACATTTTTTGAAAAAGCACATGATATATTAGATTATCATGATCTTGAGTTAAAACAAGGAGGCTATCTCATCGTAGCAACAACACCAGAGGAAGAAGCACAGTTTAAAAAGAATGTCGCTCTTCAAAACGAATGTGGGATACCAACAAAGTTCTTATCAAAAGAAGAAGCACTGAAAATTGTTCCGCACTTAAATCCTAATGCCTTTTTAAGTGCCACATACAATCAGACCGATGGTCACTTAAATCCATTTAAGACTAGTGAAGCTTTCTATTTGGCTGCAAAACGTCTTGGTGTTACGTTCTCATTTTATGAGGAAGTACTTGATATTAAGACAAAAAACAAGCGTATCACCGAAGTCATCACCAATAAAACAACATACCAAACAAACAAGGTTGTTAATGCTGCGGGTGGCTACGCTTACGAAATTGGACAAATGGTTGCAGTAGATATTCCTGTTTTCTCAGAGAATCATGAAATCTTGGCTACAGAACCTGTTGAGAAGTTTCAAGGTCCTATGGTTATGTCATTTTCAAAAAATATCTATTGCCAACAAGTTCCTCATGGTGCTTTCTTAATGGGTCGTTCAGATCCTAACGTACCAAAAGGACATGATGTTGAGTCAACTCCTACTTTTTTAACAGAGATGGCAAAAACAGTCACTGAACTACTGCCTAAGATTGGAAATCTTCGAGTCGTGCGACAATGGGGAGGTTCATACAACATATCCCCGGATCGACAACCCATCATTAGTAAGAGTGATGATGTTGATGGTTTCTATATGGCATGTGGCTTTTCAGGTCATGGGTTTATGTTAGCGCCGATAACAGGGTTACTATTAAGTGAGATTATATTAGATCAACAACCTTCCATGGACATTGATGTTTTATCAATCAATCGATTCAAAAATCAAACATCCATGGATGTTGAACAATCAGTTGTATAACGAAAGAGAGGAAATATATGGCTATTTATCGCTACAAAACAGAACCAATATTAGATTACTCCAGCATTGAAAATGCAAAGAACTACAAAGCAGGACTTGCAAAAGTTCGATCATATCTGAACAAAGATTATGATTTAATCATCGATGGTGAGCGTGTCGCAACAAGCACCCGTTACACATCAGTGAATCCTGCAAATCATCAAGAGGTCGTTGGTCGAATTTCTCAAGCATCAATTAAAGAAGCTGATCAAGCAATTCAAGTCGCTCTTGAACGATTTGAAAGTTGGAAAAAAACACCAGCACACTTCCGTGCAGATGTGTTGTTTAAAGCAGCAAACATTATTCGTAAACGCCGCTTTGAATTTAACGCATTGTTAACCATTGAAGCAGGAAAACCATGGGCAGAAGCTGATGGTGATGTTGCTGAAGCTATTGACTTTTTAGAATATTACGGACGTCAAATGTTGCAGTTAGAACGTATTGATGACACTGTATTAAGTCGTCCTGACTTAGAGCGCAATGAGTATCGTTACATCCCACTGGGAGTTGGTGTTGTTATTGCTCCATGGAACTTCCCTTTGGCAATCTTAACAGGAATGACCACCGCTGCTTTGGTAGCAGGAAATGCTGTTATTCTTAAACCAGCAAGTACCACACAAGTTATTGCCTATAAGTTTGTAGAAGTGCTTGAAGAAGCTGGTTTACCTGCAGGTGTATTAACATTCTTACCTGGTAAAGGATCAGAAGTTGGGGACTACTTGGTTAATCATCCAAGCATTCGATTCATATCATTTACTGGAAGTAAAGATGTTGGTATTAGTATCTATGAAAAAGCAGCCAAAGTGCAACCAGGTCAAATTTGGTTAAAGCGCGTGATTGCAGAAATGGGTGGTAAAGATGCGATTATCGTCGATAAAGATGCTGATCTAGATTTAGCAGCTGATGCAATTGTTAAATCTGCTTTTGGATTTAGTGGTCAAAAATGCAGTGCTTGCTCAAGGGCAATTATTCTTTCTGATGTGTATGATGTGATGCTAGAGAAAATTAAAACACTCACAGAATCACTAAGTATCGGAAATCCTGAAGACCCAAATAACTTCATGGGTCCGGTGAATGATCAAGGTGCTTTTAATAAGATCACGTCTTATTTTGAGGTTGGTGAAAAAGAAGGTCGACTCCTTGTCGGAGGTAAAGCAGATCAAACGACAGGTTGGTTTATTCATCCAACGGTTTATGTGGATTGTGCCTCTGATTCACGTTTGATGCAAGAAGAAATCTTTGGGCCAATTCTTGCAGTATGCAAAGTTAATGACTTTGATGAAGCAATTGCTGTTGCAAATAACACAGAATACGGATTAACTGGTGCTGTAATTTCCGATAATCGCGTGAACCTTGAAAAAGCAAGAGAAGATTTCCATGTTGGAAATCTATACTTCAACCGTAAATGCACAGGTGCTATCGTTGGTTATCAGCCTTTTGGTGGATTTAACATGAGTGGCACGGATTCAAAAGCTGGTGGACCTGATTATCTTGTGTTGCACATGCAAGGAAAATCAATAACAGAACAATTCAAGTAATGATTTCAACTTAACAACTGGGGGGTACTCTTTGGAATTAAAACACTTATACGAAGAAGACATGAATCAAGCCATAACATTAAAACTTGATTGTTGGGAAGAAGAACTCGCAGGCAAACTTGTGTGGCCCTTAAAGTATCAACAAGAACTTAACTTTTGGAAACACTGGCGCCATCATGAGTTTGAACACAACGACAAACGAACCATGCTCGGTTACTATCAAGGTCGCAAACTGCTTGCTACTGGGTTTTGCAGTTTTGCTGATGATGTCGATGGTGGTCATGATGCAATTGAGATCAATGGGCTTTGGGTAGCTAAAGATCATCGAGGGCAAAATCTTGGCTCTTCATTGTTCTATCATTTAATCAATCAACCAGCTTATGGCAACTGCAATCATGTCATACTTTACAATCATCACTACGCACCATCTAATGCTTATTACCGAAAACTTAATGGTGTTGTGATTCGACAAGATTTGCAGTGTGACGGTAAGATGCTTGTGGATGTCTTTCAGTTTGAAAAGGATAAGCTGAGTGCACTATTACTTAATATGATAAAGAAATAGCATCGTGAGATGCTATTTTTATGCAAAATGTGGTTAATCATGTCATAATACAAAGAAAAAGGAGCACAGGATGAAAACAACAAAATTTCTCGCATTACTTGGCACTGCAGCCATGAGCGCTGTATTATTCTACGGGTTTACAGTTGGCGATTTCTTTGCAGATGGTAGTCTTATTTTAGAAAATCCATGGGGTATTGTGTCTTTGGTCGACTTGTACACAGGATTTGTTCTTTTTTCAATCTGGATTGTCTATCGTGAAAGTAACTTGATTGCAATGATACTATGGGTAGCCGCTATGATGATCTTTGGTTTCCTTACAGGTAGTATCTATGTTTTGTGGGCAGCCATATCGAGTAAAGGTAACACGTTGACTTTCTTCTTAGGAAAGAACACAGAGAAATACACCACATAAAAGCACATCCGGCGATGTGCTTTTTGTTACGCTTGAATCAGCTGTTTTTTATCTTGATACAAGATAAAAGCAAACAC
>OBJA01002524.1_pt1 | contig 10430 bp, 4 predicted proteins | sample 1519751 | NCBI WGS metagenome assembly OBJA01 (sample SAMEA3881238, study PRJEB22517) | soil metagenome | biome: lake sediment; feature: soda lake sediment; material: sediment, water from around vicinity | place: India | collected 2013-12-23 | depth 3 m
CGACATCCAATATTTTCTGTTGTATTTCCGGACTTTGTACGAACCGCCCCATTCAACATCCTGCAAGGCGATGTACCCGGCTTTTTGACTGGCATCCCAGCCAGCTTCAGTAAACGACATGATTTTCCCAATCGTTTCCCAGTTCAGCAAATCTTTGCTCTTGGCCAACCAGGTTTCGTATCCTTTTCCGTCGAAAACAATGTAAGTCATGTACCACCTTTGTTTAAAACGGAAAATACTCGGGCTGTCCACCATTTTGCCTTCTCCGGGAACCAGCACCAACCCGTATTTGTGAGGTGCTTTTATTTCTTCATAAATTTGCTGCATCACTTCCTCCGGCACAACGTCCTGCGCTGCCGGGTAAAAACGGAAGCCAACTGCAAAAAGAAAAACCAAAACAAAAGTCCGAACCATCTCCTGTTAAATTTTATAACTGATTTTATACGTTCCGCTTTTTAAAAGCATGCCGTTCATTTCATCTTGCTGAAGTTCTTTTTCGGCCCCATCGAGCGTATATTTCGTCTCTCCTTCGGGAAGAACGACTTCCGCCTCAGTTCCCACCGGGATTTCAAGCTCCATCTCCAGCCTGTTTTCAATCAGGGTCCAGTTCACCGAAAGCGTTCCAAAAGGTGTTTCCTGAAAAGTTTTTGCCCAGCTTATCCCTTCGGGGATCTGCGGTTGAATGCGGACCTTTCGCCAGGCCGGGACATCCTCAACCGGACGGATTCCGCCCACCGCCTGATAAAACCAGGAACCGATGCCGTTGTAACAATTGTGTATGCGGCTGCGATCGCCGTTCCAGTGTTCCCAGGTGGTGGTGGCGCCGTTGTCAATCATGTAGAGATAACCAGGATACCCGCGCTTTTTCAGCATCGAATACATCCATCCGGCAGCCTGGTTTTTGACAGCCCATTCGGTAATCACGGGTAATCCCACCAACCCGCAGGCAAAATGACCGTTCCGGTTGACTTCCGTTTCATGGAAAAGAGATTTCTTCACATTTTCCAGTTGTTCTTCGGGAACTACACCGGCAATCATCGGAAAAGCGAGATCGATTTGTGTTCCAGTTCCGTATGTAAAATTTGAACTGTCAAAACAGGTTTCGTGAATTTTTCGTTGAAGTTGTTCCTTTTGGGCGGCGTATATTTTTTCATCTTCCGGCTTCCCGAGAACCCCGGCTATTTTCCGCATATGATCCAAACAAACAGCCAGAAACGAATTGTTGACCAGGTTTACCGAAGCTTCCGCAGTCTGGTCGATTCCGGTGGGTGTTGCCCAGTCGCCAAGGTACCAGCCGCGGTAATCGGTGTCGGGCCAGCGTTTCAGCAAACCGTCAATGGTGTGTTGATCGACATAGCCCAGCCATTTTTGCATCACTGGGTAATGTTTTTCCAGGAGAAGGGTGTCGCCATAATTCAGAAAGGTTTGCCACGAAGCGGTGATGATAAACCCGCACCAGTATGGGCCACCGCCGGCAGGATACGGATTGGGCGCGGTGTGCGGCATTCCGCCGTCGTCGCGCACACAGTCGGCCCAGGCCTGCAGCCAGTTGGTATAAAGCGGCCCCAGGTTGAACATGGTTTGCGCCGTTACGGTGGAAGCATTTCCGTCGCCGCCGTAGCCCAGCCGCTCGATGTGCGGGCAATCGACCAGATCGCCGCCCAGGCTCAGGCAACGGAGCGTATAAAACAACATGTCGTGGATCCGGTTCAAATCGGGATCGGAGCAGCTAAAGCCGGAAGCCTGCGTGTAATTCGTATGGATCAGGTAGGCCGTGATGGATTCGGGCGAAGGCGCCTCGGTTAAATTCGAAATACGCAGGTAGCGGTAAGCGTGGTGGTTGAACTTATTTTTGAAGATTTCCGGTTCTTCACCCGAGGCAATATAGCGGTCGGTTTGCCGTTGGTTGGCCAGCTTGCCGTTTTTATCCAGGTGATCGGCATATTCCAGCACGATTTCCTGCGACTTTTGCAGTTTCGGGAAATGAATCTCCGTCCAGCCGGTCAGGCATTTGCCCATATCCACCAAAAATGTGTCTTTGACCGCCTGCCTGATTTCAACAGGTTTCAGCACTTCGGTGATCTTATTCAACTCGACCATTTGCGGACTTACCTGATGCGCGGGAACCGTTACAACCGAAACAGGAGACCAGCTTCTTTCCGGCTGATATTCAAGGCTTAAGTCGCCTTTTGCCAGCACCCCGTCCAGAATTTCGCCGCCAAACTGATGCGGCCTCCAGTTGCCCTGCCGCGTGTAGGCGCTTTTCCGGCCAAGCCAGTTTGATCCGGTGAAGAGAACAATTTCATGAATCCCTTTGGAAAAACGCTCCAACTGGGCTTTCACCAAGGGGCCATTATGTGCCACACCCGGCAAGCCTTCGGTGTACCAGCCGCTTCCCAGCCACAACAACAGCTCGTTTTGGCCTTTCTTTACAAAAGGCGATACATCGTAGGTGATTGTGTGCGAACGTTTGTCAAACTGCGAAACAGCCGGGCTGAGCACACCTTCTCCCACTTTTTCCCCGTTCAGGTAAACTTCGTGATAGCCCAGTGAATTGACATGAAGCAGCAATTTTTCGGCCTTTTGATATGCCTGAAAGGACTGCCGGAACTGGGGGCACTCTCTGTAGCCCGCGTCAGTCGGAAAACCGATGTATTCGGCCTGCCAGTCTTCGTCATTTAATAAGCCAATGCTAAATTGTGCAAGCGGACTCCAGTCCGAAACCCTGCCGGTAGCGTCCCACACGCGCACTTTCCACCAGACAGGCGTTCCCGGGGCCAAGGCTTTCCCGGCAAACGGGACCCAAATACTTTCTGAAGATGAAATCTTTCCGGAATCCCAAAGATCGGCCTTGTCTTTATGCAAAAGAGCAGGATCGCCGGCCACCATCACCTGGTAAGCGGTTTGCTCCGTGCCGTTATGCTTACTTTTTATTTTCCAACTGAAACGAGGAGCCGTTTTATCAATCCCCAGCGGATTCTGAAGGTTTTCACAGGTCATCTCCGACACCTGAAGATTTTCTGTTCCGGTACATCCCGAAAGGAGAAAAACAACAATGGCAACTACTGCCGTAAAACCTGGAATATTCAGCTTGTGGTTAAAAAAAGCTCCGTTATTTTTCATGCCTGTCTGTTTAAGTTGTTGACTATCTGCCGGATCAAAGAACAATACTTTGAGCAGCTTTTGAACCCCGTATGGAACCCGCCGCATTTTTGCCCATCCTTTTGCGGGAATTTTTACCATGCTCGTTTCACCTTTATCCGGATGAGTGTTTCTTCTTACTTTTTGTATTCAATATTGTTTGTACCACCCCTGCAATAAAAGCAGCCTGCAATGCACTGGCCGGTTCTTTGTAATGAACGTGATCTTTAAACTGCTCTTCTCCAAGTTGTTTTGAAAAACTATAAAGATCGATTACCGGCACCTTGTGGTTCCGGCAAAGTTCATCGGCAATCCTGTTATAAGTTTCTACATCGGCGGCAAACCGATAAAATGAACGCCGGTTTGCATTGTGGATGCTGTCGACAACCGGAGTGGTCCGCATCCAAATCAGCCGGATATTTTTCTTTTTCAGGAGATGAAAAATCGTTTCCAGGTTTTCCCGGTATTCTTTTTCCGGCACCTGAATTTCGTGGGTTTCCGGGTTTCGTTTAATATCGTGCAGGCCACAGTTCAACAACAAATAATCGGGTTTAAAGCCCGGTTCGTTCAGTTTGTGCATAAGATATTTCAAAACCATTCCGGAATCGCCCCCGTTGGCGCCTGTCGGATAATCGGGATTATTCATTGCTGTCCCGTCATCCTGTTTCCGTTCATACCTGGTTATTCCCTGAAGGTATTTTTCCAAAAACGGACCGTACTGGATGGAGATGCTGTCGCCAATTACAAAAAGTTTGGGCAAAGGGGCGCTCCATCCGGTAATCATATAAACAGAAACTAAAAAGAATATTTTCCGGAATGTTTGCATCATTTATTGTTTTACGATGAAATCATTGAACCATCTCATCTGATCGGGTTGTGTGCCGGTCCATATTTGCAAGGTTTCGCGCCGTACAAAATCGAAATAGTGTACTTCAAAGGTATGCAGACCTTTTTCCAAAGCTACAAAATTTTCTTTGCTGATTTCGTAGTGAATACCGTCATTATTAATAACTTCCTTCCCATCGATAAACAGTTTGCTACCGTCGAATGACCGTAGCATAAAACGGTAAACAGCCGTTTCGGGAACGGAAAAACTTCCGGTAAAACGCACGGCAAAATGGTCTTGCGCCCGGGGCTGAATGTCTTGCAGGCTGACCGAATCGGATTGAAAGGTTTTCAGCGGCTTTAACCGGTTAAAATCGGGGAGGGCAATCCAGTCGCCTTCAAAATACGCGGCGGTAACTCCCCTGGCCGCCTTTTTAACCGAAGGAAAAACGGGGAGTTTGGCATAAGTTTTTTCAACTATGCGGCTCTTTTGACCTGCATCGCGCACAAAAGCTGAAAGGGTAAGGCTTTCGTTTAAATGAAGGTTGACCATCTTCTTTGCACCGGCATTCAATTCACCTTCAGGCAATTGATACACCAATTCGCCCCTGCCGTTCAGGTTTTGGAGACTGACCGTTGTTGAATCGATGAAATACTGTTTTGTTTCGGTCACCAAGGGGGCATTCAACCGTTTGTACCCCGTTTCTTTTTCAATGCTCCACGAGTCGAAGATAATACCCGACGTGTCAATCGCTTCGGCAAAAAAACGGTTGCCGGCAATTTTTACACTCAGAAAATGATGCGAACTGCGTGTTTTGGCCATGTACCAGTTTCGGTTTGCCACGGCCGGATCGAGGCTGCCTCCGCCCCCACCCAGGCTGATATACTGCACACCGTTTTCAAAATCAATGCGATCGTTGGCAATGGGCCAGGTTCGTTCGTACAGGTGAACATGCCCGTTCAGTACCACATCTACGCCATAAGTTTCGTACAGTTTTTTTAGGTGCATGTGGTTGGGGTCGCCGTGATGCTGCCGCTGAAACCAGCTATTTCCATACGCTTTTTCATCGGAGGTATAAACCGGGTGATGGTGGACCATCATTTTCCAGGTTTCCGATGAAGCAGCCAAAATTTGCTGCAAGCGGCTGTACTGCTCCGAACCGGGAAGAATGTCTTTGTTGGTATTGACGAAGATAAAAAGCGCATCCCCTTTTTTCACCGTGTAAAACCATTCCGGGTCGGGCAGGTCGAGATACCGGTAAAACCAACCGTGGTCCATTTCGTGGTTGCCGATGGTTGGATAAAGCGGGCAAAAGCGAAACAATTCAGCAGCGGGCTTGAAAAATTCATCCGTCCAGTCGTCTTTATGCGGCCCATATTGAACCAGATCGCCGGCATGAACCACAAACGAAGGTCGCTCACGTTGCATCAGGCCGGCAATCCGGCCCCACACTTTTGGATTACCCTGTGTATCGCCCACCACGGTAAACGAGACCGGCATTTGCCCGTAATCAGGAATATGAAGGGGCGTTACAGATCCTTCCAATGTATCGCCATTTTCGCCAAAAGTTACTGTCTGATAAAAATAATGCCCGCCAGCTTTTAAGCCGGTTACCACCACCCGATGAAAGGTGTTAGATTGTTGCTCCTGAAAAAGTTGGTTGAGCTTGGGTTGGAGGACATTAAATTCAGCTTCGCCAAATTTTACAGCCCCTTTTCCGGGCAGCGAAGTTTCCCAAAGCACCCGGAATGAACTGTCGTTTAGCTGTTGCAAATAAGGTTTTACGACAAAATCGAAAGGTTGTGCACCCAACAACAGGGCAAAAAGCAGAAACAGCCCGGACAGGCAGATTTTTAGTTTCATAGTTGTTCAATTTTCTGAAAATTATTTAAAGCCAACGTCATCACCGACGCCGGTTACGTTGAAATAAACCTGACAGGTTTTTTGGGCCTGTCAGGTTTTTTATCATGGTCACAGTTAGTTGGTAATTCAGGCAACTAGTTCCCGTTTGGATTCACATCCCACCAAAGCCGGGTAGTTTCCAGATCAGGTCCGCCAAGCAACTGGACAGCCTTTTCAACTTCACCTGGCTGAGAAGTTTTTTCTCCTGTTGTATATGGCAGACGGGTTACGATTTGCCCGTTTGCAGGATTGACATTGGCATTGGCAGAATACTTCTTCTTATAAATTTTCGGAAAGCGAGTCCTTCGGTATTCAGCAAAAGCTTCGAAACTAATAGGGAATAACCCCAACCATTTCTGAGTTATGATCTGCTCATATTGGGTTGTCTTGTCGGATGAAAATTTTACCGGAATATTTGTCATTGGTGGATCGTTATACGGGTAATTTTCCGGAGCCACAGGAGTGGTAGTTCCGTTAATATAGGCAGTGATTGCGGTGGATGAAAAGTTCGTTCCCTTCCATTGTTTGATAGAGATTTCAATGCCTTTTTCATAAAACGATTGAGCAGTGCCACTCCCCATATTCCAGCCTCTCCACGCGCCTTCGGCTTTCAGGAACCAGGCTTCCGAAGCATTCATGATATTTACCGGCGTTATCAATTGATTGCCGTCTTTAAAGCGGGGGCCATACTTCGAAAAAGCTCTAAAGTAGGAAAAATGAGTAGGTTCGCTACCGTTAGCCATGCCGTGATATCCACCTGCATTGGTTTTTAACTCAGCCGGAAAAGCATCGGTGATATTTACCGGATCAACAGGGGAGAAAAATTCCTGCATTCGGGGATCATTATATCCTTTCAGCAAACTTTCCATGCTGGCGCTCATCACATCCTGATAGAACGACTCCATACGGGGCATTCCATTACCCCCGCTGGCCCATTTGTTCACAGCTAGCAAAGCATCATCGGCATTGGTTTCCATCGTCCCCAATTGCACGGCAGCTTCGGCTTCGGCCTGCGCTTTTGATGCATCCACATTGGAAATACGCATGGCCAAACGAAGGCGCATGGTATTAGCCAGTTTAATCCATTTGGCAACGTCGCCATTGTAGATCATATCGCCGGCACCAAATACATTCAGCCCAGGTGTTTTTTGGAGCAGACTATTTAAGGCTGTAACGGCAGTATTCAGGTCGTCAAACATCATGTAGTAAATGTCTTTCTGGCTTTCGTAAGGAACCACGGCTTCACCGCTGCCCGCTTTTGAATAAGGAACAGGCCCCCAAAGATCGGTGATACGGTGCAGCAAAAATACCTTCCATATTAATCCCACATTATAAGCCGCATCATTCACTCCATTTTTTGAAACATCGAAGATACTTTGAAGAGGCGGATATGCACTGGAATAAATCCGGCTAAACCCAGTATTTTGCCAGCCAGTGTTCATTATATTTTGTTCCTGGTTGTAAATTCCGCATACAATATAACCGGCAAAATGATTGGCCATCGTACTGGACATGCGGCTGTAGTTGTCGGTGGTTAACCAGTTGATTCCTTCCATTTGGGTGCGGGAGAACAATCCTGCCAACTGTTTTGGTCCCACAGCCATCATTTGAGATTTATTCGTGTTGTAATCCGTAAAATCATCCGTACAGGAATGAAAAGAGCATATTCCGGTAAAAATCAAAAAGATCAGTACAAACGAATAAGTTTTTGTATATTTTTTCATTTTCATCGTCTTGAAGTTTAGAATTTCACATTATAAAGTAACCCGGATATTAACACCGATGGTACGTGTACCAGGCAAAAAGGCGCTTTCTGCTCCTTGTCCGTTCCGGTCAACGTCATAAGTTACATCAGGATCGAACCAGGAACAGCCGTTGTAAATGTAAAACAGGTTGCGTCCTACCGCAGAAACTCTTAACGATTTCACCATATTACTCCGCAACGGGATCGTATAACCTACTGAAAGTTCGCGCAAACGAGAGTTGGTTGCTTCGTGGCTAAAGGGTTCTCCGGCTCCGTTACTGATGCGTCCTCCAAGCAGGGAAGCGTAGGTTTGGGCATCAATCCGAATATTATTCGGGGTTCCGTCTTCTTTGACACCATCGATCAGGATGCCTCCTTCACGGCCAAAAAGAGAAGCTTTACTTGTTCCGGTTTCCAACATCATGGCTTCGGTGGCAGATTGCCTGACCCCGCCATAATTCAAGTCGATCAGGAAATTCATGTTCCAGTTTTTGTACCGGAGATTGTTGCTCATCCCGCTCTGCCAGTCATAATTAAAATTGCCCAGATATGTATTTGGTGTTGGTGTATTCGAATAGTCAATCTTTGGCAGCCCGCTTGCATCGACTACAATTTTTCCCGCATCGTTTTTCACATAGCCGTAGGTATAGATCTCGCCGAAAGGCTTGCCTACAATCGCCCAGGTTTGTCCAAGTGAAAGGTTCGGAGAACTAACTTCATATTCCTTTTGAATATCGGTCAGCTCAATTACTTCATTGTTGTTTTTAGAGAAATTTAAATCAATAGACCAATCAAAATCACGGGTTTTTACAAGCATAGCATTGATCATAAATTCAACACCCGTGTTTTGAATGTTCCCACAGTTGATCCAGCTTTGGCTATATCCCGAAGTCGCAGGGGTGGTAACCAAGATCAACTGGTTGATTGTATTTGATTTGTACCAGGTAAAATCGATTCCAAATCGATTATTTAAAAACCGGACTTCAGCACCTGCCTCCCATGACTTAGTTTTTTCAGGAATCAGATCGACAGGCATCTTTGTCCCGGACGGAAAGAATGTGCCAACCGGTCCGGTTGCCGCTGCTGAATAGGTGTTATAAATTTGGGCGAACCCGGCACCGTTACCTACTTCGGCGTAAGAACCGCGCAGTTTGGCAAAAGAGATCAAATCAGGTAAGGTTAACATATCGGAAACTACGGCAGTTAAACCGACGGAAGGGTAAAAATAATCATGTGGCGCAGGCAGGGTTGAACTCCAGTCATTCCGGGCTGTGACATCCAGAAACAATAAATCGCGGTAACTTAGTTGGCCCATCCCGTAAACCGACTGGCGTTGAATGCGCGATTCGCCATCTGTACTGACCATACTTTTGGCATAACTCAGTGCAAATTTATTTTCAGCAGTCAGGCCGTTGGTATTTGAGTCCATACTCCGGCCTTGAGAATCTTTTATTTCGGCCCCCAGGTTTAAATTCAACCGCAGGTTTTTTATCAGTTCTTTATTGAAAACCAACAAAACGTCGCCATTGACATTCTGGCTTTTACCAAAACGGGTGTAATAGTTTCCCTGTCCTGAATTAATATATTGCGTATCCCAATAGGTTTTCTTTTCCTCATCATTATTGGCGATATTCATTCCACCACGGAACTGGACATATAACCAACTGGCAAAATCGTACCGCAAAGTTAAAAAGGTATTGACCCGATTGGTCGTAGCAGGCGCTTCGTAACCTTTTTCAGACCAATAAGGATTAATAACTTCAGTGGCATTTGGAGCCCACGTTAATTGTTTCAAAGAAAAATCCTGACTATAATACGAAGCCGCTTTAATGTCTTCGGTGCGGATACTACGAGGCATTTTCAGCAACTGGAACATGGGGCTGAACAAATCGTCGCCGGTAACCGGTTTATCATTCAGGTGTTGACGGTAGTAGGTGATTTTGAAATCCATGTTCAGGTTTTTCACCAGTTCGGTGTTCAACCGCAGGTTAAAATTGTGTCGTACCAACTTATTATCTTCCAGTACGCCTTGTGCGAGCGTATTGCTGTAAGAAAAATAGGTAGTTGATTTTTCGGTTCCTGTACTGTATGAAAAACTGTTGGTTACATTATATCCGTTTCTGAAAAAATCCTTCACGTTATTGGGCTGCGGCAAAAGTTTGGTTTCTTTTCCGGTCCAATCGACCACGGTCTGACCGGTCATTTTTGCGCCCCAGCTTTTTACAAATTCCTGTGCATTAAAAGCACCGCCCGTTCCCTGTGAATATTCATTCTGAAATTCAGGATAGAGATAAGGCAGGTCGAACGTAGTAACAGAATTGACTTCGATCTTTGCAGCTCCTGATTTCCCCTTTTTGGTAGTCACCACAATCACGCCGTTTTGTGCGTTTGATCCGTAAAGGGCTGAAGCTGCAGGGCCTTTCAGTACGTTAATGCTTTGCACATCATCCGGGTTGATTCCCGAAAGTTCACCTCCGCTGGTTCCCATTTGAATCCCGTCGACCACAACCAACGGCTGAGCGACTCCGTTAATGGTGCGATCGCCGCGAATAATGATACGAGGGTCGCCCGAAACACCGCTGGCCCCGGTGGATGCAGTAATTGAAACTCCCGCGATTTTACCGGCGAGAGCATTACCCAGGCTGACATCTTTGATCGCCGTCAGGCTGTTGATATCGACCTGCTGGGTTGAATAGGTCAAACTCTTTTTGCTTTTTTCGATACCCAACGCCGTAACAACTACTTCTTCAATCGCTTTGGTGTCTTCCTGCAAAATAACCGTCAGGTTGGTCTTGTCTCCTACAGTCACTTCCTGTT
>OBJA01002527.1_pt1 | contig 10418 bp, 7 predicted proteins | sample 1519751 | NCBI WGS metagenome assembly OBJA01 (sample SAMEA3881238, study PRJEB22517) | soil metagenome | biome: lake sediment; feature: soda lake sediment; material: sediment, water from around vicinity | place: India | collected 2013-12-23 | depth 3 m
GGTAACACTAATCTTAGCAAAACTGCTTTCTGCGCCTAAAAATTCCGGTGCAGCCACGATTGCAGCATCGGCCCAAATTCCCCTCATCGGATTGGGCCGGTTATCGCGGCTGTCGTAAACCAGGCCTGCTTTCAGTTCCGGTACAAACCCTCCGTCAGCTTCTTCCTGCGACAGGATTGCCCATTGCTGGTATTTTTCAAACAGCCCATCCATTTCTGGAAGCAAATCATCTCCTGATTTCCCTTTATTTAACCGTTCAATATCAACCGAACCTATCCTGAAATTCAATAAATTAATACCTGCCTGCCATTGAACGTTTCCAGCAAATTCAGGCCCCAGAACATCTACCTTAAAACGGAACAGTTTTCGGTCGTATTTATAAAACATCCGCGATTTGTAATCAGCATCCGTATCGTCAATCCAGCTTGTATTTACCACTGCTTCATACCCGTTGAATCCATAAAAATCATATGCCAGGTCCGACAGGTAGCTTAAATCCACCGAAGTCTGAAAGCCTTTCAGCAACCGGTCTGAATCATAATAAAAACGGTTTATCCCGCTGCCTTTTGTGAACCGGGATACTTCAAAATACAACTTATGGTTGTAAACAGGATAACGGGTCCCATCGCCGTAATGGTACAAATCCACGAGTGCCCCGTACTGAAATCCTAGATCCGTATCAAATGAAATACTGGGTAAAGCTCCAAAGTTCCAGCCGGTTTTAACTACTTCTTCCTGGGCAAAAACCGCTGTTGGAAACAGGAATACATAAAGAAGAAGAATCAGGTTTTTCATAGTTTAAATTGTATTGGTTGTTTTAATGAATAAGTATACTTTTACACAAATCCCTTTGTTTAGCAAAACCAAGATAGAAAAAAGTTGCAATACTTATTCATTTTAACAAAAAATTGATTTTATTTCTTAATATTTTATACTTTAGCTTTTATTAATTATTTACTCCAGAATTAATTTCGCAAAAAAAATAAAAATGAAAACCAACAGAAGAAAGTTTTTTCAAATAGCCGGGGCCGCAAGTGCGGGTGTATTATCAGGTGGGTTAACATCCTGCAGCATAAAAGCGTCGGGTACAAACGAATCGGCGCTTGCCTCCATTAAAGAAGCTGTTGACAGAAAGCACGCACAGCATTTCAACATGTGCGGGTATGCAGCACCTAAACTTGAAACCGTAAGAATCGGTTTTATAGGCCTTGGAAACCGTGGGCCAGGAGCCGTTGAACGGATGTCGAATATCGAAGGAGTTCAGATTACTGCTTTATGTGACAAAGATCCGGAAAGGATTAAACGCAGCCAGCGGATTCTTGCAAAACATGGCCTTCCTGCCGCCAAAGAATACAGTAGCAGTGAAAACGCCTGGAAAGAATTATGTGAAAGCACGGATGTAGACCTGGTGTACATTTGTACTCCCTGGGATATGCATACACCCATGAGCGTTTATGCCATGGAAAACGGAAAACATGCAGCTACTGAAGTTCCTGCAGCTGTTACAGTGGAGGAAGCCTGGCAGCTTGTGGAAACTTCGGAACGCACAAAAAAACACTGTATGATGCTTGAAAACTGCTGTTACGATTTCTTCGAACTGCTTACCCTCAATATGGCACGGCAAGGTTTCTTCGGGGAAATAGTACATACCGAAGGAGCATACATTCACGACCTGCTGAAAGGCAACTTTGGCAAAGATTCCTATTCCGATATGTGGCGCCTCAGGGAAAATTATGAACGCAACGGAAGCCTCTATCCAACCCATGGCCTTGGTCCGGTTTGCCAGATTCTGAATATCAACCGTGGCGACAAAATGGATTATCTTACTTCCATGTCGTCCAACGACTTCCAGATGGGCAAAATGGCAGCTGAACTGGCAAAAGAAGATAGTTTTTACAACCAATATACCTCCGGAGAATTCCGTGGCAACATGAATACTACAACCATCAGGACCAACAAAGGCAAAACAATCATGATTCAACATGATGTTACCAGCCCCAGACCATATTCACGCATTCACCTGGTGAGCGGAACTGAAGGCATTGCACAGAAATATCCGCTTCCCGGCAAAATTGCCAAAGGACACAGCTGGTTCGATGCTGATGAAATGAAAGTACTCGAAGAGCAGTACACCCCTGCCATTGTAAAACTTGTTGGCGATATGGCCAAAAAAGTAGGTGGGCATGGCGGCATGGACTTCATGATGGATTGGCGCCTTATCGACTGTCTGCGTAACGGGATTGCGCTCGATCAGGATGTGTACGATGCTGCCCTCTGGAGTGTGATAGCACCACTCAGCGAATGGTCTGTAGCCAACCGTTCAAACTCAATCGATGTGCCCGATTTCTCAAACGGTGCATGGAAAAACAATACACCCGTTGATATCACCCTCTCACAGGGAGGAACTACCGGCGTTAAAGTGAATGCAAAAACTGAAACCCAGTTAAAATTATAATCTGATTTCAGGTACTTAATTGTACCTTATGAATTTAATTATTACACAGGAGGAAACGAGAGTTTTCCTCCTGTGTCATTTTTCAGGCAGATTTTGTACCATCTTGCCTGTGGGCAGGCAGAGCAGTAAGCTCGGTTCATCTTGTAAGGACAGACTTCAATTCATCATGAACAGCCGCAAGATAGATACTGAGGGCCATAGGCCCGGCACATCATGTCCTTCTGCATCCATGAATTAAAATCCATGGTTACACTATCTACGTTCCTACGGAACTTAAGAGCTGCAGACCCGGTTCGTCATCCCTATATATCAATGGTACCTGCAGAACGGCAGAGCCGTGGGCTCGGTTCATCTTGTAAAGACGGACTTTAGTCCATTTGGTCGTATGTAATAAATCAGAACTTTCTGTTATAACTACATACCAAATCAGGTTGCTGTAACGTTATGGTTTGATAAGCCGGAATTTCGGGGCAATACCTGCCACACACCTATAACCGGCCAGGTATTACAAACAGTTAATCGAGTTATGAAACCTTTTTATTACCTTTTCCTGCTGCTGCTGTTTTCCCAATGCTCCAACATTGGAAAAATGAAAGCTGACATATATTCATCTTCAATTAATGATGATGTCCGTATTCTGAACCATGTGATCGAACAGCTTTCCAATGAAAAACAAACCCCTGCAGGTGAGCTGATTGTAAAGGTAGGAAGCCTGTTTCTCGGAACGCCCTATGTAGCAAATACCCTGGAGCAGGATGGAGACGAACGGCTGGTAATCAACCTGAGGGAAATGGACTGTACCACCTTTGCTGAAAGCTGTCTGGCCCTTACAAGGACCATTAAAAGCAGGGAACCCGGGCTGGAACAGTATGCCCGGGAGCTTATGAACATCCGGTACCGCGATGCTAACATCAGCGGTTATGCCTCACGGCTGCATTATACCACCGACTGGATTTACAACAACCAGCAAAAAAAATTGGTAACCGATATTACCAAAGACATCAATGGATACCCATATGTAAAAACCATCAATTTTATGAGCACCCACCCCGAAAGCTACCGGCATCTGAGTAGCAACCGCCAACTGGTGGATGCTATGGCAGCCATTGAATCGGGAATTTCAGGCAGGCAACATTACTACATTCCGAAAGAACGTATTTCCGATTTCGAAAACCAGTTTCAGGATGGCGATATTGTAGCACTAACCACAAGTATAAACGGCCTTGATGTTAGTCATATGGGCATATTGGTACTCAAAGATGGACGCATACACCTGATGCATGCCTCAACCACTGCAAAAAAAGTAGTCTTATCGGAAGAAACACTCCGGGAGTACCTGCAAAACAGCAAATCAGTCACCGGCATTATTGTAGCCCGTCCTTTGTAATAAAACCTGGAAAACAGAACATCAGAATATCCAGGAAACTGCTAAGAACCATATAGTTCTGTCAGGTCCTGCCCGGGGGATCATCCGGCAAGATAATCCGCCCAGCTGTGAAAAATTTGCGGTCACAAATTCTCCGGGAGTGCAAATGCAATATATCTGTTTCCGGAAGGAGTTCCCATTTTGCCTCCACCGCAGGCAATTACCACATATTGCCGGTCATTTATCGCATATACCGCCGGAGTAGCATACCCACCTGCAGGCAGTTTGTATCTCCACAGTTCCTCACCTGTTGCTTTATCAAAGGCTCTGAAATATTCATCTTTTGTAGCACCAATAAAAACCAGTCCGCCAGCAGTGACCACAGGCCCTCCATAGTTCTCAGCACCTGTTTTGGGAATGCCCCGTTCGGTCAGCTCTTCAAATTCACCCAGCGGAACCTGCCACACAATCTCCCCTTTGTTCAGATCGATGGCCGATAAAGTCCCCCATGGCGGCCTGGCAGCCGGATATCCTTCGGGATCGGTAAACCGGTTGTAACCTGTATGGGTATAGGGTATTGTGCCAACATTTGTCTCAGCTCCCAGCATATGCATATCTTCATTCGGCTCTTCATACAAATAGGCCATCAGCATGTTTTTGTCTTCATCTGAAAGATGTTGATAAGAGGGCATAAACCCCTTACCGGAATTGATGATGGCGAGTGCTTCTTTTTGATCCATCCTGGTATTAAGATCTGCCAGGGAAGGATAATTGGCAGCCTGGTTTCCTTCAAGTCCCTGTCCATGACACATGGCACAGTTAAGCTGGTAAATCCTTTCGCCCGGATGAACAAGCGACTGCTCATCGGAAGCGGTTTCTACCATGGTTAATATCCAGGGCATGGTATTGCTGTTAACATAAAGAAGCTGTGTTTCCGGGTCAAATGCTGCCCCACCCCATTCGCCACCACCATCAAAGCCGGGAAATATTATGGTACCTTCCATGGAGGGAGGAATAAACGGCTCTCCAGTTCGCACATTCTCCAAAATATTGGCAACATATTCTTCCGACTCAGGTGAAATATTGGTCAGGTTGTCCATAGTCAGCACCTGTGGGGAAAAAGGAGGTGGAAGCACCGGAAATGGTTGTACGGGCCAGGCTTCTTCCCCCTGGAGGTCAGAGGCCGGAACCGGACGCTCTTCGACCGGAAACAGTGGTATTCCTGTTTCCCTGTCGAGCAGGAAAACAAATCCGGATTTTGTGATTTGTGCCACCGCATCAATTTGTTTGTCATCGTGTATCACCGTCACCAGGTTGGGTGGGGCCGGCAGATCGCGATCCCATATGTCGTGATAAACCGTCTGGAAATGCCATATCCTTTCTCCTGTGGCAGCATTAAGAGCCAAAACGCAATTGGCAAACAGATTTTGCCCTTTCCGGTTTCCGCCCCAGAAATCATAAGAAGCCGAACCGGTAGGAATATATACAATGCCTCTTTCTTCATCGAGACTCATACCTGCCCAGTTGTTGACACCTCCTATATGCTTCCAGGCATCTTCGGGCCAGGTATCATAACCAAATTCACCAGGACGGGGTATGGTGTGAAATACCCATTCCAAATCCCCTGTTTTGACGTTGAATGCCCGAATATATCCAGGGGCCGCATCGATATTCTCCGATACACGGGATCCCATGATAATTATATCGCGGTAAACAGTGCCCGGAGAAGTAGCCACTACGTATTTATCTTCTGCACCCTCCCCCAAACCGGCTCTCAAAGAAACTTTCCCCTTGTCGCCAAAAGTTGAAATCAGCTTACCCGTCTCAGCATCTAGGGCATATAGTACCGGGCCGGCAGTGAAAAAAATCCTCCGATCGGAGCCATCTGTCCAGTAGGCTACCCCCCTGTTGACATTTACGGCAAAATTTATTTCACCTCCCGGATTAAATTCCCAGATTCTTTTTCCTGTAGCTGCATTCAGGGCAAATACCCTTAGCTTGGGAGAAGTTCCATACAAAATTCCGTCAATTATTAAAGGATTACACTGAATCTGAGTCCGGTCGTTTTTGCCCAGGTCCTCGGCAACATAATCCCATACCGGCTCCAGCAAATGAACATTTGCAGGAGTTATTTGATCAAGATGAGAATACTGGCTGCTGGCATTGTCACCCAAATAGGATTCCCAATCTGTTACTGATTCAAATTCAACACCCTGGCCTGCATCCTTACAACCCGTGAATGCGGCCAGGCCCACAATCAACAAACCAAGAAAAACATCAACCGGCTTTAAATTACAACAATTCATAATATCATCCAGAGATTTAGAAAAATCACCATTATTTTTTTTCGATAACATGGCAGCAGATTATGATCTGCAATGGCCTTTTATTTAGAAAAGTTCCAAATAAGCCGGTTGTGGACGCCACTAAGGACCTGATTTTGCAATAAAAATAAGGTATATTTGCAAGTGATGTAATTATCAGTACTTTAAAAAAAACCTTAATCAGAATAAAAAATTCAAATCTTAAGTAAAAATCCGGCACTGATTTAAAAGTTTCGGGTGCCATTTCCACATAATAATTTTTTACCCCGCCTTTCTTTGCTGCACGGAACAGTTCTTTCCAGTTGACCATCCCCTGCCCTATAGGTACCTGTTTTTTGGTGATGGGTGAATAATCGGCAAGATGTGCCGAGATAAACCTGCCGGGAAACTTCCGGAAATAATCTTCAGCCTTATATCCTATATCCACAACGGCAACCTGGAACTGCATCTTCACCAATCCAGGGTCAAACTGGCCGAGCAGTACATCATAAATAAGTTCATTGCCACGTTTTTCAAATTCTACATGGTGGTTGTGAAATGCCATCTGGATTCCGGCCTTTTCAGTTATTTCCCCAATGGCATTCAATTCATCAGCAGCTTTCCGATAATCATCTGCAGAAGCATTTTTGGGCAAGCCGAAACTGGCAGCAACCATTTGTTTCATGCCAAGCGCGGTTGCCCAGTTGATGCGATCTTCCAGGTGCTCCCGCAGTTCACCCATACTAAAATGTGAACTGGTACACCTAAGCCCGGCATCTTCCACAATTTTCTTCATTTCAATGCCACTCATATGATTCAAAGGTTCAAAACCTGCTCCTGAATAACCCAGCGGAGAACACATCTCCACCTCTTTGTAACCCATTGAAGCCATCTTCTTCAATGTTCCTGCGAAATCGTTAACCAGTTCCTGGCGGATTGTCCACACCTGAAATCCAAAACTTTTGGGAGCCCTTGCTGCACTGCCGAACGTACTGATTGGCAAGTTATTTATTAATGCAACACCGCCAATGGCTGCTCCGCTGGTTTTAATAAAACTACGCCGTGATTTCATTTTCATAATTTATGATTTCTTTCAATAATCTGTTAAACTTCATCAAGACCCCATCCCGGACGGTAATCCCGTGTCAGGTATTTGTTGGCTTCAGGAACATTTGTAATCTGCCGGTTTGCAGCATCGTATTTCAAAATTTTACCTGTTCGCAGTGCTGCTGCATAAAGATTAACCGCCTCGGTAACCGGCCAAGCATTCCTGAAGCTCCCCTCGGTTTGGGTATTGCTTTTAATTCCCTCCACAAAGCGTTTAATTCCGGAAACCCGTTCATATTGCAGATTTTTGTCGAGTTCAAGTGCAAGGTTCATGTCACCTGAAAGTACCCATGGTTTTGTCAGGATGAACGACGAAGAAAGGATTTTTCCCTTATCGCCAACAAACATCAAACCTTCAGCAGGAAATTCAAGATTATTTTCATAGAATTCCTCAGGAACAGGAGGGCGCATGCCACCGTCGTGCCAGATTAAATCCACTGCCTGACGGTTTCCCTTTGCAGGGTATTTAAACCTTACGCAACTGGATGCCGGAAACGAGTAGGTATTTTGAATTTTGAAGGCCGTGGCATTGCTGCGCATACCACACAAATGGCTCAGGCATGGCTCCACAATAACAGGATTTTCAAGTTCCAGCCCCCTGAATACCGTCCACAGGCTGTAATGCCCCATATCGGCCATAGCACCGCCTCCGAAATCGTACCATCCCCTGAATACCATGTTGGTATAATGCGGGTGATATGGCCTCACAGCTTCAGGCCCCAGCCACAAATCCCAGTCAAACCCTTTTGGCAGTGGCGGCTGATCAACAGGAATGGTTGGATATTGAGGCCATACCGGACGGTTCGACCAGTTATGCACCTCGCGAAGGGTTCCGATTACCCCGCCATTGATCCAGGCAAGCACCTGCTCCATTGAACCATTGCTTTCCCACGGTATCAGATGTGTGATAGCTTCCGACCGATTAGCCATTTCAATTACCCGGTAACCTTCTTCAAGCCTGTTGGAAACAGGTTTGTGCATGGTTATATGAATTCCGCGCCTTAATGCAGCAACTGCCATTACCCCATGAAGGTGATCGGGTGCCATAATCTTTACCGCATCAATCCCCTTTTCCTTTTCAAGCATTTCCCTGAAATCGGTGTAGGCTGCACATGCGTATTTTCCTTCAGGCCGGAATTTTGCATAGTAGCCCTCAATAATTTCCTTTCCGTTGCTCAGTCCCCCGGGGATACGGCCATCGCCTCCACATTTCCAGCCCGGATTATCAATGGCTCTGCACAGCTCATTGTGAAGCCCTCCCGGACTCCAATCATAATACCCAATGGCTTCCCTTTGCGGATCACATACTGCGGTAACCTGTATCTCAGGCAGCTTGAGCAAATCGGGCAGCTCACGCAGTCCTTGTGTACCTGCACCAATATATGCCACATTGATTTTATCGCTGGGTGACACATGCCTTCGGCCTCCCAATACATGAGATGGAACAAAGGTAATGCCTATAGCCGCAGAAGAAACCCCGCCAATGAAGCTTCGGCGGTCAATTGAATTGCCAGGGATACGCTTCTCATGAGCCCCACCCGGTATTGATTGTTCGTCCATAGTAGTTGGTTTTAATATTTTACCGGATTTTAGCAGTTGCATGTGTTGCCTTAAAAAACCAGCAGCCTGGAAAAGCCGTCACAACAATTCCGGTAAAGTGCCTTCAGCTAAATTAGGATATAATTTCCTAACAATCAACAACCCAAGCCGATTTTATCAAAAAAAGGACTATCGAACATCCTATGGTGGTGAAAACCTTCCGATATGGGTTTTTATCTCTGTCAGTTCATTCTTTATAAACTCTATTTGCTGATCCAAAGATTCCTTTTGTAAAAGCTCAGGCACTTCTGAAGATATATAATGGACAAATTTCCATACCTCCCGGATTTCGGACGGCGGCAAATCATACGGAGCATATTCAGGATTAAGGGAAATCATCCGCAACGTTCCTTTTTCCCGTAGCTCATTCACCACTTTTTTGAATACTATCCCTTCATTAAGGGTAAGAACAATATACAGGCTGTTGTCTTTAATGCTGCCCATATCCTGAACAAATTCACCGGTTACCCAGCTTTTGTCGGGAACTGGCAGCATGGAATCGCCCGAGACTTGAAATGTCCGGTATTTCTTCTCAGCCGACAGAAATGGAAGCTGAAAAACAGGCAACCCCGAAATAAACTCCGGATCAAAGTACCCGGTGGTATAACCGGCCTTTGCCTTTATAGAAACCAGCTCAATGTTTTCACGGTTCTGACTGTCGACGGTGGAGGTAAGCACCCGCAGCTCATTGCCTTTGACAAACACATCGGAACCTTTCTCGATGGTGTACATCTGGCTTTCGCGCAGGCTCGCCAGGTTTATGCGCAACAAGGTATCTACCGAAATATGAAACAAATCGGAAACAGCCAGTAAAATATGCACCGGCGGTATGGCGGTGCCATTTTCATAATTGTTAACATTCGAACGCTTTATACCCAACGACTCAGCTAACGTGCTTTGGGTAAATCGTTTTCTTTTCCGCAGAAACCGGATGTTTGATGCCAGATACATGTTGTCTTGTTTAAATAAATGACTAATCTGCAATCATCGATGTTGATTAAACAGCAGTCAAAATTAAACTGTTTTTTTGAATTGTGCAACCGGAATCAGCTAAATAATAGATGAAGCGCGATGAAAATAAATAATGTTTTGGGATTAAATGGTACAGCCTGTTACTGAGGTATTTTTTGTAAGTAAGGTTTTTGTGTTCGTAAAAGTCCCGGCAGTGGCTGGCGCATTCAGCTTTATTCATTTCAGGAAAAAAACCTTATTTTGATTTCCAGACTTTAGTAACCAGGCGGATCCATATAAACCCCAACCTTATTGTCTCTTTTTAAAAACCCTATTAACCAGCAAGTTATATACGTAAATTTATGACAACAAAAAATTCATTATACCTCCTGATATTTTGTTGTTTTCAAATAAATGACTAAGTTGTAATCGCCATTATTGATTAAATAATAGTCAAATTTAAACTGTTTTTTGAATGTATAATAGTTATCAACAACAAGATAAGAGGATTTGAAGGGAGGAAAACAAAATGCAGTTTCAGGACAGAACAATCGTGCACATGGATTTGGATACTTTTTTTGTATCGGTGGAACGGCTGCTGAATTCGGAGCTGAACAACAGGCCGGTGATTATCGGC
>OBJA01002528.1_pt1 | contig 10409 bp, 16 predicted proteins | sample 1519751 | NCBI WGS metagenome assembly OBJA01 (sample SAMEA3881238, study PRJEB22517) | soil metagenome | biome: lake sediment; feature: soda lake sediment; material: sediment, water from around vicinity | place: India | collected 2013-12-23 | depth 3 m
AGCATTGATGAAAATACCTCCTCCAGGAATATCATCAACCATGCCATTACCTGCATTAATCCTGCCTCCAAACGTAATATGAGATAGGTTGACACAATTAAAGAATATATGTCCTCCAGATATGTTACTTGTATTCATTGAAACAACACTATCAACGCTAATATGACTGACATTTTCGCACTCTGAAAATAGGGCCAGAACCAAGTCTGTGTCAATAAATCTGGGTATCAATGCGATATCTCCCAATGAAACCTTGCTTATGGTCGAATAATTAGAGAACATGATCCCAATAGGATTGAAATTATCACCGCTGATTATTGTTCCAATATTGAGATTTGCGATGGCATTGTTTGGTCCGAAAAACATCTCCAGTATTATGGATTCATTGAAAAATTCGATCGTATTGAAATTACAGTTTATAAGACTACAACTATTGGCAAATCTCTGGAAAGATCCATCTATAGCACAGCTCCTGATGGTAATGTTTTCCAAATAAGAATTGTTGAATATACCATAATTAGGAACTATTGATTGCGACCGTAAAAAGGTTCCTGAACCTATTACCATATTCTTGATATTGCTGGAGAAAACCATAGCACCAGAATTTAAAGTATCCGTGATAATAGAACCCAAGGCTAATGTATTAAAATTCACCCCATCAACATTGGGGCAATTGAAAAATAATCCATGGGTATTATCTGGGGTATTAGTAAGCGGAGCGATGGTTGAAATGTTAATATTAGCAACCAATGAACATTCGCTAAAAAGGAATCCACCACCTATTGGTCCTGTACTGTAGAAAAAGTTGCCAATGGTAACATTACTAACACTACTCATCGAGAAAAAATTGCCTCCAAAAGTGCCGGGTAGATTTTGCACCGAACCGGCTACAAAATTAAACACATTACACTGATTAAATACTGGGGCGGCAATATCAATCAAATTGGGAGTTGTCGTCATTTCATTAATTTCCAAATTTCGTATAGTACTGGACGAAAAGAGAACATTGGTACTTACGGAAACATGGATATTCGACATATAAACACTTTCCATTGTACAATTGTTGAATGTGACCCCTTCAATCTCAAACAAGTCACCAAAATTGCAGTCGCTCAATAAACATCCGTTAAAATAAGTTCCCACATCACCGCTCATTGGGCCGAAAATACAATTGTAAAAACTACAATCTTCGTTCATGGATCCTACCCTTACTACGCTATAAGTCATGGAAATATTACATTGACGGAATGAAATGTTGAGAGCCAATGGATCACTGGCATCGTCAGAATTAATCAAGACATCGCTATCATATACACTAGCACTGCCTGTGGCCACAATGCTATCGACAATAGTACATTCTCTCACTATCACCAGCGGGGTAGTAAATGTACTGGGTCCTTGAAGGGTTAAATTCTCCAGGGTCAGTTTTTGGACCGTTCCAGGTAAATTGCCATCAAACTGAAGAAAAGTATTATCTCGCCCCGATCCTTGAATGACTATCTCCTCAGCTACACCAACTACATTGCCCAGGGTGTAATTTCCCGGACGCAAAACAACCCGAGCATTACTCACACTCCATCCAGACAAATCCACATCTTGAAACGGTTGACTCATATTCTCATATTCACCAGCTGGACTTCCAAATTCTTCATCCACATACACACTATCATTAACCATCACGTCAGATCCTCCACTGCCCGTGGGACCTGTAGGGCCGGTAAAACCTTCCCCAGTTGGGCCCGTATGACCTGTAAAACCTTCCCCAGTTGGGCCTGTAGGGCCAGTATCACCAGTTTGGCCTGTAAAACCTTCTCCAGTTGGACCTGTAGGGCCGGTAAAACCTTCCCCAGTTGGGCCCGTTGGGCCCGGAATATTACCACCTCCTGTCAACACAATAATGTCAGTATATTTGCATTCCATGGTTTTATACTGGCTTAAATTTATCATATCGTGTCGATATGATATTAATCACATATGGGCAAAATTCGATAATATTAACATCTCCAAATAAAATTATAGTCTGTAATTTGTATGGTCTGATTTGTAATTATTCTACCGAAGAAAATATTACAACAAAACACATCCTTGGTCCGTATCTTGTCTATATGAATACAGATGAAATATTCGCCTTTGCCGCAGCATATATTGTCGTCGTTCATAGCGTGTATTATTAATAGAAATTAAAAGCTCACCGCAATTTCTTCCAGTTATCACTTTGGCATGTTCAATAGCCGTAAAAAATAGGTTGGATGGTTGAGCATGCTGAAAAGCATGACACAATCGGCAAACGCACATATAGCGGCGCATATACCAACCACTGCGTGTAGCTTCCCATCGACAGTGTATTTCTTGGCCCAAATTACAGCAAATTTCACATTGTCCTTCACTCCTATCCAAAACTAACTGCGCATTTCTCTCGGATAAATAATCTTGGGGGCAATAATCATATGGTCCCAAGTCAACATACAGTTGATTACCCCCAAAATTCTTATCATCGCCCAATTCCATTTCCATCTCCATTTTATTTGTACATGGGACAAATATCATTATTAAACATTAGAAATACAATCATCAACATTCACCCAGCTGTGAAAACTATTATACAACCAATAAACAAGGACAGTGTACAAAGCTCTTATACAACTGACAAGATGTAATGTATATATGTCCACATTATTTCTTTCCCACCAGGGCAAAGAAAATAACCTGGCAAAAAACTGCCGCTGCGATCCAACACAGGCGAACTATTATCCAATCGATGATGGGAAAAAAGATGGCGATAATTCCAGCCGTTCCTGTGAATATTCCCAATACACTACAACCCAAAACTGATACCAGAATTTTCTTGGATACTTTATCATACTCCCGATTGTTTAATAATTTAATCTTGAAGAATATGGATAAGCCAAGATAACAAAAGCAAGGTATGGCCAAAAAATCCACCACGATAACTGGTATCCAAAATCCAATATGTGGGGATATGTCCAGAAAGAAACATAGAAACGGAAACAGAATAAAAAGCATTCCTTGAAATAGGGCAATAGTCAAAAGGATATTTTTTACCATTTGCATGGACAAAGTTCTTGTTTTCAAAGAAGCCCGTACTATAATTTTCAGTTCAATGTACATAAAAAATATAGGCAAAGATGCCATCAAGGCAGTGGTTGTGTGTATCAGTAAACCAATCCACATATTGGTGGAATAAAACCCCGCCAAACTAAGCGAAGGTCTTACGGACATAAGTCCTAGTTGAATTATGGTCCAACACATTAGAATTTTGTTCGGGATGGGTTTTTGTCCATATGATTTAAAACGAACAAGTACCAATATCATGGAAAATAACATAAGCGCTAAAATTGCTATTGTGGCCCCATCCAAGACCGTGGTTACAGTAGTAGGAACTGTACATTCTGGCAGAAAGACAAATTCCCCCTGACGACTGAATTCATCCGGACAAATTGTAGTAGTGTTCATGATGCAATTATCGTCACGCCCAGCACCATTTAAGCCTCCCAAGGCTCAAGTGATTAAAAGTACAATAGATAGACTGACAAGCTTCTATCAGCAATATTCCTTTTATAAGCATATACCAATTGAATATCTGTGTGGATTGGCCAGCCGCTATGCTGCCTGGACCATGCCCAGATTTCTCCACACAGATTCAATTGCCCTGGAAAGCTATTCGCTATGGTTATCTCTTATCTGGATCGTGGATGGAATGTTGGATAGCGGTAAGGTTGAAAGGAAAGAAGATATTACCGATATCTTCTTTCCATCTCCAGTTACTGACAAACAACAATTCGCAACTGCTTTCCATGATGATTCGCCCCGAGATTCAGACAATCCATTCCAGGAAATTGTCAGGGCCGCTCTCAAACGTTATAGATATTTGATTCGACCTTATCGCAACAAGTCCCCTGATGCTTATCAAATGGTTGAACATTGGCTCAGGCAATATTTTACTGTTCAAAACAACAAACCAAATTCTATCAGCGATTATAAGCGCCATCGATTGGCAGATGGTGGTATGATGTGTGTGCTATGGCAATTGGTTATGTATATGCAAATAACCAATTTTTCTGATGAGAAAATCTTCACCCATGTATCGCTCATTGTTTCCTATCACAACGATCTGCTTTCCTATAATCGAGATATGAGACAAAAAACTCCCAATATCATAAACTTCTCACCAGGGGACAGTGTCTGGGAACGATACACAAATGCTGTAAATATAATTGATTTGCTGTATGATAAAATAAAACATACCACCATCACCCCACAAATCACAAGCGTATGTTCTCATGTTTTGTTGGGTTCGCATAACTGGTGTTTGGGTGAAGATCGGTATAAGGTTGGCGTAAGTTTGCTCCGACAGTGGGAAGCCAATGACCGACAAAATTTCAACCTGACCTTAACCCAATCCGATCATGCGGCCGGAGACCCTACAACCAAGTAAAAAATACAATTCATGCGATTGTATTTGCTAATATTTCACCATCTATAAAAATAAACCAATGTAAGCGTATTCATGATGAATACATACCAAGATACTAAGTTAATTGGCCATTACATAAAACACTTCTGAATACCTTTTTTTATATGATCGTTGAGATCATATATTTCACCGGGGGTGTTTTTTTTGTCTGGGTGATTGAGATAATAATTCAATAAGGAAAAAATCTAATCATGTTGAGTTACGACGAAATACTTCTCGTCATTAAGCACTTTAATAGTGCTGATGATTTATTTGCTTTTTTGGAGGGAATATGATTGAAAATTAGTGAGTATCAGAAACTTAGTGAAGAATTTATTCGCGAGTTTGCTGATAGGGTTGATTGGTGGTGTATTAGCAACTATCATAAACTTAGTGAAGAATTTATTCGTGAATTTGCTGATAGAGTTGATTGGAAACAAATTAGTAGGAATCAGGATCTTAGTGAAGAATTCATTATTAAGTTCGCCGATAGGGTTTGTTGGTATGGGATTATTAATAGTAATCGAATATTCAGTGAAAAATTCTTCAAGAGAATTTTTAACAAAATCAACTGGAAAAAGGTTAATAGAGATCAAGAATTAATGGATGAAATAATTCAAGTATTATGCGACAAACTTGATTTGGGGAAATTCAGAGTAAAAAAATAATCGATGAAAATTTCATCCATAACCTCGTCGATAGGGCAGATTGGCTTGATATTATTAGAGAAAAACGCGGTCGCGAACTTGTCATGGATCTTATTCGTAAATGTAATTTTTGAGGACTTTTGTAGATTGAAGAAAAACAGTGGAGTATATACTTTGAATCAAAGTATATGATGAGCAATAACAAAGAACAATTCCAATAACGCATGGCTAAGTATTTTTGCCATTAAGAATTAGTGATGAATTATTTAGAAGGAAAGCGGATACTTGCATTCTATTAAAACTCGCCGATAGAATTGGTTGGGACAAATAATCGTTCCGTTAATAATAAATGAGATTTTGGTTAGAAAATCCCTTAAGATCACCATGGATAATAAATCACAAGGGGGGGCGCAATTTCTTTATGGATTTGGGGCATTGGAGGTATACTGTTTTCTTGTTGATAGAAATCAATCAACAATTCCATTGTGATAAATATCTTCGGTGCAAAGAAATACTTTTTTTTTTTTTTTGAATATGTAAGCATATTATCATTTAGATTATGATTTTTTTCTATAGAATAGATATCAGTAGCAACTATACCATTTTCAATAGAATTATCATATAACATCGTTAAAATGTTATCTATTTAATCATATCATATATTTCATATACCATAAGAATCCACAAAATATTAGAGGAATAGAATATTCCGCTTAATATTGTCGCTATCTTAATTACAGGAAAGATAAAGCGTTTATTGGTTTCGAGGACAGATTTTGGTTTGTCATTATCTTTTATTTTATCAAGTAGAGAACCGAAATTTAACTTCTTCTCCATTGTTTTGAATAATTCAAGCCCATCTTGTTGTTGTTCAGGATTTTGAAAGCTGACCAATTTTTCTCTTAAATCTTCGGGAGGATCTTTGAGTAATTTTGCCGTTTCTACGATCCGGGCAAGAAATTCATCCCTCGTATCTTTTTTACCAAATAACGATTCGAGCGTTTGACCTAACAATTCCTCGAATTGTGGTGAATTAATGGCAGCATCTGACATAGTTGTAGTTTTTGGTAATGGGGCGTTTTTATTGTATAATTTTAATCCTATGATACTATTTATCCGATGGCATCCATGGACAAATTCTTTCGGTGATTTTTCTCTAACATCACACCTCCAAGATAAATTCTCCAATATACTTTGACCCAAAGTATAAACATTCCAACCAACAAAATTAGTGCATCTTATGCGTTTAATTCATGGATATCTTGATTTACATACACAGCCGGATCAATGGTATCATAATCTGTCCACATTGGGATGAATTTTTTCCAATCAACTCGACCGGCAAATTCCCGAATGAATTCATCACTTAATCTAGTATGATAAACTCTTTGCCAATCAATGGCATCATATTGCGCCCATTGTGGCCATATTTTGCGGTCCATTATTTCTTTCCCGGTTGGAAATACCAACGGGATATTTACTAAATCTTTGAATTGCAAGAGGCATGATTAGATTTCCAACAAGAAGGCTCACTGAATAACTACTCATGTATTACTGTTCTCTCTTTAATCTAAAAGTAAAAATAATTTTTTATTATTGGGGTGTAATATGGACATCTTCACCTAAAAACATAAACATGTTTTTAGACAATCTGTTCTTCAATATAGGATGAAATTATTTTTATAATCCTATTGTATGGAGGAAATGAAAATTCATGCAATTGTTTCAAATCTATTCATATAAACATGGAAGACTTAAGCTCTCATAGTTCAATGTACAAATTTTGTGCTTGGAAAGTGGCACAACTTCAAGTGTCTGATGTAAATGTATATCTCGAATTTATTGAAAAAATGGGATTTTTTTATATCTTCGAGTATGAGAGTAGCTCGTTGCATATTATATCTAACAGATTTTATACACCAACGGAAATAATAGAATTGACCGGTCTTAGTGGTGATGAAATAGAACCTGCTCAGATCGATATGATGGGATTTATTTCCATGGTTATTGATGTTTTTGATAACCACAAATTACATCAAACAAACTGTGATTTTTGCCACAATAGACGGTAGATTTATAATATATGATATTATAAATTATTTTTCAAACCGGGGAAAGTACAACTTTCCCACTGATACTATGAATTGAATTGGTCCAATCATCTTCATAAAGAATGAACGAATTGACCATCCATTAATATTTTACTCTCAGTTTGGTGAATGAGGGAATAAAATCTCTTCAATAGAAATGATGTTTATTAGTTCTTCGAACTGGAAAGGTTCAATACATCTTTTCTACTATGCAATTCGTTGAGGACACCGATGAGTTTATGTTCTTTAATGTTCCCCATGAACATGAATATATCGAAAATCAGTTGTATTTTTTATTTAATCAAATAGATGCATTGATATCACAGTACAATTTAAACAGATCGCGTTTAATGACGGGGTATAAATCACCACCAAGACTTTTCCATGAAGCATATGGGATAAATTCTAATGGTGAACTTATCACAGGTTTTCAGAATTGGTATCAATGTGACCGGGGCTATTTTTGCCTTGAATGTTTTTTTGCCGATACAGAAAGAGAAGAATTTATCGACTTGAATTATTTTGAGAGCAAATGGAAGGATTACTTTTTAGTCCTGGGTTTAAGTAAGCATTTTGAATTGGTAACAGATGGTATACGTTCTAATTTGGAAAATCGCCCCATCATATACAATCACAAAATTCGCTCAGATTTGGGTCACGACTACACACTATCTTTAACTTTTAATTTCAATCCACATGAATAATATCAGAGTTTTGAAGGAAATGGGTTATCTTTATATTTTTTCGCCTAACGATCGAGCTTTATATTTTATATCTGGAGTACCGTATACAGAAAGTGAGATTAAAGAAATAACCGGTCTCGAAAACGTGCAATATCAATCAGGAGGTTTATTTGGATTTTTAGAAGCCTATAACAGACACGATAAGGCTTTAAAAACTGTTTTGTAAATATCTAGTTATATAAGATCTGTGATCTTATAGATTTGAACTAATAGTAAGATATTATTGTCTGTTAATCATCCATTTATGATAAAGAGTATACAGCGATGTTATTGTAGTTTTCCCCTGACAAAGATCATGTCTGCTGTAGAATTCTCTCATTTCGAGGATCTCCGGAAGCAATATTGTCAGATTTGGTTGGAAAAGAACCAACAATATAAATCATAAATTGGAAAAGAATTTATGTATTTTTAGTTGAGTATATGTAGTATATTTCCAGGCATGGGATCGTCTTCAGGTAAATGTTTATCTTCACCACAGCCCACGCAAGTAGTTCCTTTAACCATTTGTATCATGTCTATATAAAAATCCTTTGCTTCTTCATAACTCCATGTTCGCCTACCTTTTCTCTCATTGACGGAATTGTGCATATCCACTGTCCAAGCAAATGCCCACATAGGGTCGGTTCTAGATGGTTTGAGCGGATGGTCCCTGAGGTAAGTTTGTGCATGACCTCGGCACATATGACAAGGAAGTGTATTGATTGCATTTGTCATAAAATTAACAAATGCGCTATTGTCTGTGAGATTTAGATTAAGAGCCCACAGATGAACAGTAATCCATACCCCTGGGCCCCAATAGGTCGGGTCCATACCAACGTCAGCTTGCATGATTGGCATTTTTGTTCTATTAACTAATGTGTTCGTTTTACCAAGCATATTCTTCTTTAGGCGGGATCAATTCTTTGATGTTATGAGATTCAGGTAAATGCCTGAGCATGGGTATTTTCCATTTCCCCGAAACAAGATATGTCTTGAAGAAGAAATTACCCTCCCCCTGTAGAGTCATATATTGCTCTTCCACATTAACATCATGTATTTTGTACGTGTAGGAAAAATCTCCCACATTAATCACAATAGGATGATTGATGATTTGTTTCATGGGCATTTTATAGACAAGGGAGAATGTTCGTACTTTGGATGCGGGCAATTCTATCTGACTCTTTGTTTCACCTCCCCAAATACTCCACCGATCCCTATGCAATACCATAACCAATGGAGAAGGCAAATCTTTGCTACCATTGAGAAGGAAAACACAATGATCGAGAATATTGGAAACATATAGGCGATAATATTTTCCCTTGTAGGTAAGATCAACTTGATCTCCTATATCAGGATATTTCATGCGGTAAACCGTTACCATTTCATCGAAAAAACTCATAATTAATATCATGAAGAATAAGCTCTCTGCCGAGTATAAAACCAGTAATTGAAGCAAGATAAAGTATTAGTCTCAATGCAATTTCGTTATAGGTGTAGTTGAATTTAATCAAGTATGCGTGTATCATTTCTGCCAAGACGGCTAAACCGGTCAGGGTCAGGATAGATGTACCAAATGCAGATAAAACTATACCTCCCCCAAACGCTAAAGATATACTGTACAAATAGCCATTCTTAAAATCCATGGTATCTTTTTTATTCTACATTTAATAAATCAGTTATGTTTCCTGGGAAACATAACTATCTGATTTTAATCCCGCGGGGCTTTCTTTTGTAATTTGGCCAATTTTGCTCTTTCCGCCCTGTCTTCCTTAATAACAATTTTACGCCGCTTGAGCATTTTTTGATGTTCTATCTTTCTTTTTTCCTCCTCTTCTTTTTTCTTCTCTAATTGTTCCTTAAGCAAGGCTCGTCCAGCCATTCTGTTATACATGATGGATAATATTCGTAATGTTAAATTGTCTTTTTAGATATCTCGAAAAATATCATTTGCCAATCAGTTCGGTTCAATTATATAGATTTGTTCCAGAAAACATAACAACAAATTCATCCAACTGCATATTTTGAGCGCGGGTGGTCAAATCTTCCACATGTTTTTTGCCCAGATTGATACAATTATTGCTTAATAACATGGACAAAAACTTCTTTAATCGATATTGCACTACTAATTTGAGATTGGATGGGCTTATTTTTCCACCCGACATGAAATCGGTCAAGTCACTACACATTTCCGTCTCTGTAATAACACCTTGTTCATAACATCGCAATAGCAATGTTATTCGATTATCCATATTAAATAATTGCAAAATAAACTCCAGATATTTTATTCCACATATAAATCTACCACAGGCCAATCTTCTCGGTGGGTGAATTGTACCTTCATGGTTTTTGGTTCCATTCGCAAATAGGTTCCATTTTCTGGATCATGAAGTAATAACGCCTTGTCGTCCAGGCGATGTAGGGCAATATGACTGGACTTATTTCCTCGACCCAGATGCCCTTCTGGACTAATCTCCAC
>OBJA01002529.1_pt1 | contig 10407 bp, 5 predicted proteins | sample 1519751 | NCBI WGS metagenome assembly OBJA01 (sample SAMEA3881238, study PRJEB22517) | soil metagenome | biome: lake sediment; feature: soda lake sediment; material: sediment, water from around vicinity | place: India | collected 2013-12-23 | depth 3 m
GCAACACGGTGATCATGATCACCCACGACGTGGACGAGGCGGTGCTGCTCTCCGACCGCATCGTGATGATGACCAACGGCCCGGCGGCCACCGTGGGCGATATCCTCGCGGTGGACCTGCCGCGCCCGCGCCAGCGCCTGGAGCTGGCGGAGGATCCCGCCTACAACCACTATCGCGCCGAGGTGGTGCGCTTCCTGCACGAGGGGCACCAGCGGCCGAAACAGAAACCGGCGGCGGGTGCGTCGCTGGAGAAGGCCCAGCTGAAGATCGGCTTCATGCCGCTTACCGACTGTGCGCCCCTGGTGGTGGCCCGGGAGAAGGGTTTTTTCGCGGAACAGGGGCTCGACGTCACCCTGGTGCGGGAATCTTCCTGGGCCAATATCCGCGACAAGGTGAGCTATGGCCTGCTGGATGGCGCGCAGATGCTGGCAGGCATTCCCCTGGCGGCCAGCCTGCCGCGGCGCGACACGCCCATGGTGGCGGCCATGAGCCTCGACCTCAATGGCAATGCCATCACCGTGTCCCGCGAACTGTATGCCCGCATGCAGGCCACGGGCGAGGATCTGCACGACGCCATGGGCAGCGCCCGCGCCCTGCGCAAGGTGATCGACATCGACCAGAAGTGCGAGGTCGAACCGCTGATCTTCGCCGTGGTGTTCCCGGAATCCTCCCACAACTACCTGCTGCGCTACTGGATGGCTAGCGCCGGCATCGACCCGGATCGCGACGTGCTCCTGCTGGTGGTTCCTCCACCGCAGATGGTGAGTCATCTGAAGCAGGGATTGATCTCGGGTTTCTGCGTCGGCGAGCCCTGGAACGCCCTGGCGGTGGAAGAGGGCAGAGGCCATACCCTCATCAGCACTCACGCCATCTGGAACAACCATCCCGAAAAGGTCTATGGCGCCACCCGCGCCTGGGCGGAGCAGCATCCCCGCAGCCTGCAGGCCCTGGTCACGGCGCTCATGCAGGCCTGCGCCTGGATCGACGATGCGGGCAATCGCGATGAACTCTGTACGCTGCTGGGCCAGTCGCGCTACGTGGACTGTCCGGCGGAGGTGCTGCGCCTGTCCCTGAGTGGGGCCTTTCCCTTCGGTGACAGTGACCCGGCGCATGCGCACCCCGATTTCAATGTCTTCCATCGCTATGCGGCCAATCATCCCTGGCGCTCCCACGCGCTCTGGACCCTGGCGCAGATGCGCCGCTGGGGGCAGCTGGACGATTCCGTCGACCTGGAACAGATCGCCCGCGAGGTCTACCGGCCGGAATGGGTGCGCCAGGCGGGCCAGGTGTTGGGGTGCCCGATGCCGGACCAGGAATACAAGCGCGAGGGCGAGCACGCGGCGTCATGGACGCTGCCGGGCGAGGGGGGTTCCATCACCATGGGCGCCGATGCCTTCATGGACGGCCGCCTCTTCGACCCCGGGGATGTGGAGGCCTACCTGCAAGGGTTCGATGGCCTGTACGAAGAGAAGCCCACCGACCAGCCTGTGGTCATGGAGTGTGTGAAATGAAAGAGAAACTGGTGTTGATCGGCAATGGCATGGCGGGCGTGCGCACGCTGGAGGAACTGCTCAGGATTGCACCGGAGCAGTACGACATCACGGTGTTCGGCGCCGAGCCCCATGGCAACTACAACCGCATCATGCTCTCCCCGGTGTTGGCGGGTGAAAAGACCCTCGATGAGATCATGCTCAATGACGAATCCTGGTATGCGGACAACGGCATCCAGCTGTACAAGGGCAAGGAGATCGTCGACATCGATCGAGCGCGCCGCCGGGTGATCGCCGCCGACGGCACGCAGGCGGCCTATGACCGCCTGATCCTGGCCACCGGCTCGATCCCCTTCATGATCCCGGTGCCGGGCCGGGAACTCGACGGGGTGATCGGCTTCCGCGATATCCAGGACGTGGACCGCATGCTGGCGGCAACGCAAAAGCCCGATGGCCATGCGGTGGTGATCGGAGGCGGCCTGCTGGGTCTGGAGGCCGCCAACGGGCTGCTCAAGCAGGGCATGCATGTCACCGTGGTACACCTGCTCGACAGCCTGATGGAGCGGCAGCTGGACAAGGCGGCGGCGAAACTGCTCAAACGCTCACTCGAGGAGCGCGGGCTCGAGTTTCTCATGGAGGCACAGACCGAAGCGATCCTGGGCCAGGAGCGGGTGGAGGCGGTACGTTTCAAGGACGGTCGCAGGCTGCCGGCCGATCTCGTGGTGATGGCCGTCGGCATACGTCCCAATGTCGATCTGGCCAGGAAGTCGGGCCTGCACAGCGAGCGCGGCGTGGTGGTGAGCGACACCCTGCAGACCTACGATCCGCGCATCTACGCCGTCGGCGAGTGTGTGCAGCATCGCGGCAACACCTATGGCCTGGTGGCGCCCCTGTTCGAGCAGGCCAAGGTGTGCTCCAATCACCTGGCCCGCCACGGCATCGCCCGCTACGAGGGCTCGCTGACCTCCACCAAGCTCAAGGTCACCGGCATCGACCTGTTCTCGGCCGGCGACTTCACCGGCGATGACAGCACCGAGGAACTGCTGCTGCAGGATCCCGCCCGCGGTATCTACAAGAAGGTGGTGCTGCAGGACAACCGTATCCGGGGCGCGGTGATGTACGGCGACACCCTGGATGGCACCTGGTATTTCGAGCTGATGCGCGACGGCACCGACATCTCCGGCCTGCGCGAGAATCTGCTGTTCGGCCAGGCCCACCTGGGGGATTCCGGCCATGGCGCCGGGACGCGCGTGGCCGCCATGGCGGACACGGCGGAGATCTGCGGCTGCAACGGCGTGTGCAAGGGCGACATCGTCAAGGCCATCGGCGACAAGAAGCTGTTCACCCTGGATGAGGTGCGCGCCCATACCAAGGCCTCCAGCTCCTGCGGTTCCTGCACCGGCCTGGTGGAGGCACTGCTGGCCCACACCCTGGGTGGGGACTACTCCGAGGCGCCCCACCGCAAGCCCCTGTGCCCCTGCACCGACCATAGCCATGACGAGGTGCGCGAGGCGCTCATCAAAAACGAACTGAAGACCATGGCGGCGGTACGCGGGTTCCTGGAATGGAAGACACCGGATGGCTGTCCCAAGTGCCGTACCGCGCTGAACTACTACCTGCTCTGCGCCTGGCCCGGGGAATACCGCGACGACAGCCAGTCGCGCTACATCAACGAGCGCGCCCATGCCAACATCCAGAAGGATGCCACCTATTCCGTCATCCCGCGCATGTGGGGCGGTGGCACCACCCCCGACGAGTTGCGCGCCATCGCCGATGCCGCCGACAAGTTCAAGGTCAAGACGGTACACGTCACCGGCGGGCAGCGCATCGCGCTGTATGGCCTGAAGAAGGAGGAGCTGCCGCAGATCTGGGCCGACCTCAATGCCCGCGGCCTGGTGTCGGGTCACGCCTACGGCAAGGCCCTGCGCACCGTGAAGACCTGCGTGGGCAAGGAATGGTGCCGCTTCGGGACCCAGGACTCGACGCGGATGGGCATCGCCCTGGAAAAGATGACCTGGGGCTCCTGGACGCCGCACAAGTTCAAGATGGCGGCCTCCGGCTGCCCGCGCAACTGCGCTGAGGCCACCATCAAGGATTTCGGCGTGGTGTGCGTGGACTCCGGCTACGAACTGCACGTGGGCGGCAACGGTGGCGTGAAGGTGCGCGCCACCGATTTCCTGTGCAGCGTGAAGACCGAGGAGGAGGTGCTCGAATACTGTGCGGCCTTCATGCAGCTGTACCGCGAGCACGCCCATTACCTGGAACGGACCGCGCCCTGGATCGAGCGGGTCGGGCTGGCCTACGTGCAGGCGCGCATCGTGACGGACGAGGCCGAACGCAAGGCCCTGGCGGCCCGCTTCCGCTTCTCCCAGCAGTTCGCCCAGGAGGATCCCTGGGCGGCACGCGCCCGGGGCGAAGACCGTCATGAATTCACCCCCATCCTGCAGGTGGGGTAAGCATGAGAGGCATGAGGTGGAAAATGATTTCGTCATTCCCGCGAAGGCGGGAATCCATGAGATTCGAGGCACTGGATTCCCGCCTTCGCGGGAATGACGAAAAATCGAATTATTCAGAGGCATGTCGCTTCAGGAGTCGAGGATTATGAGCACCCAACAAAGCGCAATACTCAACGCGGACAGTGATGAGTGGCTCGAGGTGGGCCGGCTGGAGGACATCCCGCGCCAGGGCGCCCGGGTGGTGCGGCGGGCGGAAGGCGACATCGCCCTGTTCCGCACCGTCGACGACGAGGTCTTCGCCCTGCGCGACCGCTGCCCCCACAAGGGCGGTCCCCTGTCCCAGGGCATCGTGCACGGCCGGCGCGTCGCCTGCCCGCTGCACGACTGGAAGATCCACCTGGACAGCGGCCTGGCCGTGGCCCCGGACGAGGGTTGCGCGGCGCGCTTTCCCGTGCGGCTGGAAGGGGGACGGGTGTGGCTGTGCCTGAAGGAAGTTGCATCCTGAATGAATGACAGCACGCCCCCTGTAGGAGCGGCCTCTGGCCGCGAACGGTTTACCCGCCGGACCCTTCGCGGCCAAGGCCGCTCCTACAGGGGCATTGGTGCACTGACGGGCCGTTCGCGGGCAGAGCCCGCTCCTACAGGAGGATGACTTGAATACACAGGATCCGGGGGATGTACGCACCACCTGCCCCTACTGCGGTGTCGGCTGCGGCCTGCGGGTGCAGCGGGACGCGGCGGGCAAGGTCAGCGTGCGCGGCGACCCGGACCATCCCGCCAATTTCGGCCGCCTCTGCTCCAAGGGGGCGGCCCTGGCGGAGACCCTGGATCTCGAGGGCCGCCTGCTGCAGCCGGAGATCGCGGGTGCGGCGGTGGACTGGGACCGGGCGCTGTCCCACGTGGCGCAGCGCTTCACCGACATCATCGCCAGGCACGGCCCCGAGGCGGTGGCCTTCTATGTCTCCGGGCAGCTGCTGACCGAGGATTACTACGTCGCCAACAAGCTGATGAAGGGCTTCATCGGCGCCGCCAACATCGACACCAATTCGCGGCTGTGCATGTCCTCGGCGGTGGCGGGGCACAAGCGCGCCTTCGGTGCCGACACCGTGCCCTGCGACTATGCCGACCTCGAGCAGGCCGAACTCATCGTCCTCACCGGGTCCAACCTGGCCTGGTGCCACCCGGTGCTGTTCCAGCGCATCGTGCAGGCGCGGCGCGACAACCCCGCCCTCAAGGTGGTGGTCATCGATCCGCGCCGCACCGCCAGCTGCGACATCGCCGACCTGCACCTGGCCATCGCGCCCGGCACGGACGTGCGCCTGTTCAATGGCCTGCTGCGCCACCTCGAGCAGGCGGGGCGGCGCGCCGACCGGTTCGTGCACCAGTCCACCGAGGGCCTGGAGGAGGCCCTGGCCGCGGCGGCACTGGATGCGCCCGACCTGGAGACCGTGGCGCGCCACTGCGGGCTGGAGACGGCGGCGCTGCAGCATTTCTACGACGGGTTCGCCCGTACCGAGCGCGTGCTCACCCTGTTCAGCCAGGGCGTGAACCAGTCCTCCATGGGCACCGACAAGGTGAACGCCATCATCAACTGCCACCTGCTCACCGGCCGCATCGGCCGCCCCGGCATGGGGCCCTTCTCCCTCACCGGCCAGCCCAACGCCATGGGCGGGCGCGAGGTGGGCGGACTGGCCAACCAGCTGGCGGCGCACCTGGCCCTCGAGGACCCGGCCCACCAGGCCCTGGTGCGCGACTTCTGGTCGGCGCCGGCGCTGGCCACGCAGCCGGGACTCAATGCGGTGGACCTGTTCGAGGCGGTGCATGCCGGGCGGGTGAAGGCCCTGTGGATCATGGCCACCAACCCGGCGGTGAGCCTGCCGGACAGCGACCGGGTGCGTGCCGCCCTGGCGGGCTGCGAGTTCCTGGTGGTGTCCGACTGCATGCGCCACACCGATACCACGGCCCATGCCGACGTGCTGTTGCCGGCCGCCACCTGGGGCGAGCGCGACGGCACGGTGACCAATTCCGAGCGGCGCATCTCCCGGCAGCGGCCCTTCCTGGCGCCCCCGGGCGCGGCGCGCCCGGACTGGTGGATCATCAGCGCCGTGGCACGGCGCATGGGGTACGGCGCCGCCTTCGCCTATGAGCGCCCGGCGCAGATCTTCCGCGAGCACGCCGCCCTGTCGGCGCGCGGCAACGACGGACGCCGGGATTTCGACCTGTCCGGCCTGGAAGGGCTCTCCGACCGGGACTACGCCGGCCTTGCGCCCGTGCAATGGCCGCTGCGCCGCCCGGGCCGCCCGTTCGCCGACGGCCGCTTCTTCACCCCCACGGGCAGGGCGCGCTTCGTGGCGGTCGGGGGCCGGGCGCCGGCGCAACAGACCGATGCGCGCTACCCGCTGGTGCTCAATACCGGCCGCGTGCGCGATCACTGGCATACCCTCACGCGCACCGGCAAGTCGCCGCGCCTGTCCGCCCACCGCATCGAACCCTGGGTGGACCTGCACCCGCGCGATGCCGGGCGCCACGGGGTGGAGGAGGGCGCGCTGGTGCGGGTGCAGAGCCGTCGCGGCGAGATCCTGCTGCGCGCGCGCCTCGATGCCGGCCAGCGCGAGGGAACGGTGTTCATCCCCATGCACTGGAATGAACAGTTCTCCAGCCTCGCCAGCGTGGACCGGCTGGTCAGTCCGGTGACCGATCCCGTCTCCGGCCAGCCGGAATACAAGTACACGCCGGTGCGCGTCACGCCCAGCGATACGCGCTGGCATGGCTTCATCCTGTCGCGGCGCCGGCTGCAGCTGCCGCGCAGCCACTACTGGGTCTGTGCCCGCGGCGCGGGCCACTGGCGCTACGAGCTCGCCGGCGGCGAGCGGGCGGGGGACTGGGCCGTGACGGCGCGCGCGCTGCTGTGCAATGCGGAACAGGACGTGGAATGGATCGAGTTCAGCGACCAGGCCGCGCCCCGCTACCGTGCGGCGCGCATCCAGGACGGCCGGCTGGAGAGCTGCGTGTTCATCGGCCCGGACCCGCATCTGCCCCGGCGTGACTGGCTGGCGGCCCTGTTCGCCCGCGACCGGCTCGACGAGGCCGAGCGACGCAGCCTGCTCAGCGGCCGCGCCGATGATGGCCGACCGGACACGGGACCGCAGGTATGCGCCTGCTTCGGCGTCGGCCGCGAGGCCATCGACGAGGCCATCCGCCAGGGCTGCACCAGCGTGGAAGCCATCGGCGCCCGCCTCAAGGCCGGCACCAATTGCGGTTCCTGCGTCCCCGAGCTGCGCAGCCTGATCCTGCAAACGACAGAGTCAGCCCTCTTGCCCATTTGAACGACAGCCACCTGTAGGAGCGGCCTCTGGCCGCGAACGGGGCCAAACGGCGCTTCGCGTCCAGAGGCCGCTCCTACAGGGTAAAAGGGCTCTGCCCCCTTTATTCCTTTAGCCAGCGCGCGGCGGCACAGCCCGCGGTCCGGCCGGTGGCGAGGCAGGCGGTGAGCAGGTAGCCGCCGGTGGGGGCGTCCCAGTCGAGCATCTCGCCGGCGCAGAAGACGCCGGGCAGGGCGCGCAGCATGAGCCCGTCGTCCAGGGCCTCGAAGGGGACGCCGCCGGCGCTGCTGATGGCCTCGGCGATGGGGCGGGGCGCCCGCAGGCGCAGGGGCAGGGCCTTGATGCCGCGGGCCAGGCGCGCGGGATCGGCGAAGTCCGCCGCTGCCAGGCATTCGCGCAGCAGGGCGCTCTTCACGCCGCTGAGGTGCAGGCGCCGGCGCAGCCACTCGGACCGGGAGCGCTTGCCGCGTGGCTGGCGCAGTGCCTGCGCGATGGCGGCCTCGTCCCGGTCCGGGGCCAGGTCCAGGTGGAGCAGGGCGCTGCCCTGTGCCTGGATCTGCGCACGCAGGGCGGCGGACAGGGCGTAGACCGGCCCGCCCTCGATGCCCTCTGCGGTGAGATTGCACTCCCCCGCTACCGGCTGCGCACGGCCGTCGGGGTTTTCGACCCAGGCGCGCAACTGTTTCACCGCCGCGCCGGCGAAGCGTTCGCGGAAGGGTTCGCTCCATTCCACCTCGAAACCGCAATTGGCCGGCTGCAGCTCCGCCACGGGGATGCAGCGTGCGGCCAGCAGATCCACCCAGGCGCCGGTGGAGCCGAGCTGCGGCCAGCTGCCACCGCCCAGGGCCAGCACCAGGGCGTCGGTGTGCACGCGCTGTTCTCCCCCGGGTGTCGCGAAGCGCAGGGCACCCTGTTCGTCCCAACCCAGCCAGCGATGGCGTACCTGTATCTTCACGCCGGCCGCACGCAGCCGGTGCAGCCAGGCGCGCAGCAGGGGCGCGGCCTTCATGGCCGTGGGAAACACCCGCCCCGAACTGCCCACGAAGCTGTCGATGCCCAGCCCCTGCATCCAGTCCCGCAGCTGCGCCGGACCGAAGGCGCGCAGCATGGGTTCCAGCGCCGCGCGTCGCGTGCCGTAGCGGTTGAGAAAAGACTCCAGGTCCTCGGCGTGGGTGATGTTCATGCCACCCTTGCCCGCCATGAGGAACTTGCGTCCCACGGAGGGCATGGCATCGAAGACCTCCACCCGGACGCCGGCCGCCACCAGCACCTCGGCGGCCATGAGGCCCGCGGGTCCGGCGCCGATGATGGCGGTGGTAGGGGGATGGAGTGGCTGCACGCGGATATGCCTTGGGTGGGTGCGGGGAGGTTGGGTTGTCTTGCCGTTCGCCCACGGAGTGGGCTCCTACAGGGTGGAATGACCTACCTGTAGGAGCCCACTCCGTGGGCGAACCTTATCTGGCACTGCCGAGCTGCCCGACCCAACCCTCACTGGCCACGCGCGTCAGGTCCAGCACCGCGGCGGGGTAGAAGCCGGCCGCCAGGATCAGGGCGCCCAGCACGCCCAGCACCAGGATCTCGCGCCGGCGCAGGTCATGGCATTCGGCCACCACCGCGTGGCGCACCGGCCCCAGGAAGGCCTTGCGGTACATGCCCATGAAATAGGCCGCGCCCAGCACCACGCCCGCCAGGGCGGCGAGGCCGGCGCCGGTGTGCGCCTTGAGGGCGCCGAGCAGCAACAGCAGTTCGGCGGGGAAGCCGCTGGTGCCGGGGATGCCCATGCTCGCCAGGCCGAATATAAAGAAGAAGGCGGCCAGCAGCGGCATGGAGGACGCGACCCCGCCCAGGCTGATGTGGTCGGTGGAACCGGTGCGGTGGTGCAGGAAGCCGGTGATCAGGAACAGGCCGCCGGCGATGACGGTGAAGTTCAGCAGCTGGAACAGCGCGCCCTGGAAGCCCTGCAGGTTGAAGGAGGCGATGCCCAGCACCACCAGCCCCACGTGGCTGATGCTGGAATAGGCCAGCATGCGCCGCAGGTTGGTCTGGCTCATGGCGGCCAGCGCCCCGTACAGCACGCCGAACACGCCGAGCCCCGCCAGTAGCCAGTGGAACTCCTGGGCGGCATTGGGCGCCAGCGGCACCACGAAGCGGATCAGGCCATAGGCGCCCAGCTTGAGGCCGGTCATCAGCGCGGCGATGGCCGCCGGCCCCTCCATGGCCACGGTGGGCAACCAGGTATGCAGGGGGAACAGCGGGGTCTTCACCGCGAAGCCGAACAGCAGCAGGAAGAAGACCGTGGTCTCCAGGGCAGGTGGCAGGGGGGTGTCGAGCAGCGCCAGGTAATCGAAACTCAGGCCGGCGGGGATGGCGGCCTGGGCCAGGTCCGCGTGGTTGAAGGCCAGCAGCAGGATGCCGAACAGCAGCGGCACGCCGCCGGCGAGCATGAACAGGGTGTACTTCACCGCCGCGTAGCGGCGATGCGCGCCCACGCCCCACAGGCTCACCAGGAAGTAGGTGGGGATCAGGGTCAGTTCCCAGAACAGGAAGAACAGCAGGGTGTCGAGGGCGAAGAACACCCCGAGGGTCATGCTCTCCAGCACCAGCAGCAGGCTGTAGAAGAGGCGCGGCATGGTGCGCACCTGGTTCCAGGAGGCGAGGATCACGCCCGTGAACAGCAGCACCGTGAGGGGCATGAACAGTACCGAGATGCCGTCCAGGCCCACCAGGTACTGCACGTTGAGGCTGGGGATCCAGTCGCCCCGTTCCACGAACTGGAACCCGGGCTGGCTGGCGTCGAAGCGCCACAGCAGGAACAGGGCCAGGCACAGGTCCACCAGCGCGGTGCCCAGGGCGATGGCGCGCGCCTTGCCCGCATCGGGCGCCAGCCAGATGAGCAGCGCGCCCACCGGCATGGAGATGAGCATCAGGCTGATGAAGGGAAACTGGTACTCGGTACCCATCAATTCCAGTCCTTACTGTAGTGAAGCCAAAGCATTCGGTGTCCCGTCATTCCTGTCCGTTACCCGTCATTCCTGTCCATTACCCGTCATTCCTGTCCATTACCCGTCATTCCTGTCCATTACCCGTCATTCCCGCGAAGGCGGGAATCCATGGTCTGTAAACCACTGGATTCCCGCC
>OBJA01002530.1_pt1 | contig 10406 bp, 7 predicted proteins | sample 1519751 | NCBI WGS metagenome assembly OBJA01 (sample SAMEA3881238, study PRJEB22517) | soil metagenome | biome: lake sediment; feature: soda lake sediment; material: sediment, water from around vicinity | place: India | collected 2013-12-23 | depth 3 m
GGCTTCCCCTTGCCGTATTGTTCATACTGTCTGTGGCTCGCCTTCTCGTCATTTTTGATTTAGAAATAAAATTACACTGGAGAAATGGTATGCATGTGTTGTTACGTTCGTTGGTTCTGCCGGGCTGGTTTTTTGCCGGAATCGTCCTGGCAGATAGTGCTGGATTGAAAGAGACCATTCAGGCCCATTTTCCGGAAAGCAAGATTGAAAGCGTGGCCCAGACACCTTATCTGGGGTTGTATGAAGTTGTGATCGACGGAGAAGTGTTTTATACGGACGAGAAGGCCGACTATTTCTTTATGGGACATGTGGTCGATGCCAAACGACGGGTCAGTCTGACCAGCGAGCGTATGCAGCAGATCCGTGATGCGCGGCGGATTGCAACTGATACCTTACCGCTGGAACATGCGATGAAAACAGTCAAGGGAAATGGTAAACGCATGCTGATCGTGTATTCCGATCCGAACTGCCCCTATTGTAAAAGACTGGAAAAGGAGCTGGTCAATGTGACGGATGTCACCATCTATACCCTACTTTATCCCATTCTCAACGGCTCTATGACAACGGCTGAAGCAATCTGGTGTTCTGAAGATCGGGTCAAGGCATGGGATGATTTCATGCTGCGATCAGTTGCTCCTGCCGGCAAAGGCTGTCAAACACCCCTGCAAAAATTGCTGGAATCAGGCCGGGAAAACAGAGTTACAGGAACACCCACTCTGATTTTTGCTGATGGTTCGGTGGTGCCCGGGTTTATTCCACAGCAGGAAATCGAAAAACGGCTGGATCAGGCGGCGAGTAAATAACCTGGCATTCGCCCCGACTTTTAACGCAGAACGGTAAGGCAGGTAGCTTTTTAGAGGTTTCCTTATTGTTCTCTGCCGTTATTCCCGATATTGTTTGGGAAGTAAAACCCACATCTGGGCCTGCTGTTTCATCTTTCCAGCCTGAACCTGAGCTTCCGGGCTGTGCCCCCAGAAAAAATCGGCACGTACCCCCCCTTTGATGGCACTACCGGTATCCTGGGCGATCATCAACCGATTGAGCGGCTGTGCTGTGTTAGGCCAAGTAGTGGAAAGATAAACCGGTGCACCCAGCGGGATGCTTTTCGGGTCGATGGCCAGGCTTCTGCCGGCAGTCAAAGGCACTCCCAGCGCACCGATCGGCCCGGTGAGATCACGTGGCAGTTCACGAAAGAAAATGTAACGTGCATTCTGCTGGAGCAAAGGTTTCAGCTTGGCAGGATTTTGCCGTCCCCATTGTTTGATGGCTTGCATGGATACTTTCCAGGCAGGTAGCTCGCCCTGATCAATCAATATTTTTCCGATGGAGCGGTAGGGATATCCATTATGATCGGCAAAGCCGATTTTTACAGTTTTGCCATCTTCCAGCACGATACGGCCGGATCCCTGTATCTGGAGAAAGAACAGTTCTACTTCATCTTCAACCCACAACAGCTCTTTTCCCTTCAGCAGGGTGCGGTTATTCTCGATTTCGGCACGGGTGTAGTAAGGGATAATTTTTCGCCCCTGCAGGCGACCGCGTAATGAGGTCTGACCTGCTCCGGATTGCGTGTCTTTCAGTTCAATTGTCAGCAGATTATCCGGCGCAGAATAAATCGGATAACGAAAACGGCTGGAGTATTTGCGGCTGCCTTTGAGCAATGGCTCGTAATAGCCTGTTGCCAGCCCGGTAGTGGTGCCATCCTGGTTGGTCACCTGATAGGGGGCAAAGTGGTTTTCAAGGAAATTCCTGATAGCTCGTTCATTGGTGGGCCGGATGGTGGTAGCTTGTGCGCATACTTCCTGCCAAGATGGACGTCGTTCGAGTGATTTGCAGCTTTGTATGAAAGTATTCCATGCTGGAATCAGGTTTTCGTGCTGCCAACCCGGCAGCATTGACCAGCTGGCAGCCTTGAGTGACCTCTTTTCTACTTTGTTTTCCGTATCCCGGGTGGAGTGTGCCGGTTGTGGATCAGCGGGAAGGGTGGCCACCTTTTCAGGGAGGGTAGCAGGTCGGGCGGTGATGGTTGTTTCAGTTTTGCAGCTTGTCAGACCGAATGAAATCAAGATCAGCAGGGCAGTAAATTGGGTTTTCAGCAGATATCGGTTAAAGTAACTGCTTTGTAAAAACATTTTATGTGGAAAGAATATGTGGGTTTTAGCAATCGAAGGAGTATTGGCGCTGGGATTGTTTATTTTTCTCATCTGGTGGACGCTTCCCCGTAAAAAAAGCAAGAAGTTGAATGATAAAGATGAAAACCCGTAGGTCGTACTCTCTGTATTGTTTGAGAATGGCAGGCCGTTTCTATTCATGATTTCTGTGTTTGATACATGTCGGTATACAGTCATACCGGATTTTCCACCTCGATGAAATGATGTGCAATACCAAATTTCTGCGAGACATGCTCACCCAGCGCCTGTATCCCATAACGCTCGGTAGCATGATGTCCCGCTGAAATAAAGGCAGTGCCGGATTCTCTGGCTGTATGTACATTTTGCTCGGAGACCTCACCGGTAATGAATATATCCACGCCCAGTTTGATTGCCTCCTCGAAATAGCTTTGCGCTGCCCCGGTACACCAGGCGACACGTCGCACAGGTTTGATCGGGTCACCAATGATCAGTGGTTTACGGCCAAGCACCGAGTTCAGCAGGTTGCTTAGTTCATCGAGGCTGACCGGTTCCGGGAAATGGCCATAAGCGGCGATATTTTGTTCACCGAAGCGACCCGTTTCTACTATTCCCAGTTTTTTCCCCAGTACGGTATTGTTACCCAGTTCAGCATGTGCATCCAGCGGCAGATGGTAGGCATAAAGGTTGATGTCATGCCTGATCAGTGTGGCGATGCGATGACGTTTCATGCCGCGCAGACAGGCATCTTCCCCGCGCCAGAAGTAGCCGTGGTGTACGATGATTGCATCTGCACATAAATCCACTGCTGCCTGTATCAGAGCTTGTGAGGCGGTTACGCCGCTGATGAGTGTCTGTACCGAAGCGCGCCCTTCCACTTGTAAGCCATTGGGGCAATAGTCGTGAAACTGCTGAATGCTGAGCAAGTCATTCAGATAATTTTCCAGCATATTTTGATGCATAATACCTTTTATGTTTATTTGGGATGCAGGATTCTCCATGCAAAGACTCTGGCTGATTTTTACACAAACCGTAACGGTTCTCCTTGCCGTTTTTTTCGTTGTTTCGACTTTACGTCCCGAATTGCTGCCCTGGACTCCACGCGGAAAGCTCGCAACCATCCGTGAAGTGACCAAGGCAAATGTCGAGCAAGCACTGAGTGCTGGCGGATTCCATACAGCAGCGGAAGTGGCCATGCCTTCCGTGGTGAATATTTTTACCAGCAAGGAAGTAAGAGCGCCTTCCCATCCATTCATGGATGATCCTTTCTTTCAGCGGTTCTTTGGGGATCGTTTTGGTCCAAGAACCGAACGTAGTCTCGGATCAGGGGTCATTGTCAGCCCTGAAGGTTATATTCTCACGAACCATCATGTAGTGGAAGCAGCCAGCGAGATCCAAGTGGCCCTGATGGATGGAAGGAATGCCGAGGCGCGTATTATTGGCTCAGATCCTGAAAGCGATCTGGCCGTGCTGAAAATTGATCTGGATAAATTGCCGAGTATTACCTTTGGTGAATCCGAAAAAGCCAAGGTGGGGGATATCGTACTGGCAATTGGTAATCCGTTCGGGGTGGGACAAACGATGACCATGGGGATCATTGGTGCATTGGGGCGCTCTCAGGTGGGTATCAATACATTCGAGAATTTTATTCAGACCGATGCTGCAATCAATCCCGGTAATTCGGGTGGAGCGCTGACCGATACCTCCGGTAATCTGATTGGGATCAATACGGCGATCTATTCACGTTCTGGTGGTTCGCTGGGAATTGGATTTGCTATTCCGGTAGATGCTGTCAAACAGATCATGCAACAAATTATCGAAACAGGGGGGGTAACGCGCGGCTGGTTGGGGGTGAGCATGCAGGATCTTACCCCGGAGCTGGCTGAATCGTTCGGCTTGAAGAAAGCGGGAGGGGCACTGATTGCCGGTGTACTCAAAAACGGACCGGCTGATGATGCTGGAATTAAACCTGGAGATGTTCTGGTGGCCGTAAATGGCAAACCCATCTTCAATTCATCTGAAATGCTGAACATGGTGGCATCGCTTGCACCTGGCAAATCGGCTGCCCTCACTATCCTGCGCAATGGAGGCCAGCAGGATATCCAGGTTCGTATCGGTAAACGTCCCGGCTAATTACGTGAATATCCGGCTTGCCGTGACAAGACTGCCTGTCATGGTGGTGCGGTGGATCGATGTCAATCTGCTGGCTTTGGGCCGGGAGATGCGGCTATCCTATTTACCGCCCTTAATGGTTTATGTGGCGGCTGGTATTTCCAGCCTGACGGAGATCGTCGGTACCTTTTACGTCAAGGAAAGGCTAGGGTTGTCAGCAGAATTTCTGGCAGCACTCGGTTTCTGGATGGCCCTGCCCTGGGCGCTGAAAATGCCGCTGGGCCATCTGGTGGATTTGATGTGGCGCTGGAAGAGCCTGCTGGTTTATCTGGGAGCAGGATTAATCGCGACCAGCCTGCTCATCATGATCGGTTTACTCGGGCATGATGAAGCCATGCGCGAGTTTGCGCCACTGGCGCAGTGGTATGTACTGGCATCCCTGCTAGCACCTCTCGGTTATGTGCTGCAGGATGTGGTGGCCGATGCCATGACCGTGGAAGCTGTACCGCGGGTTGAGCCGAATGGCCGGCTGATTAGTCCGGAAGAACGCAAACAGATGCATATCACGATGCAGACGCTGGGTCGTGTTGCCATTATTGGTGGTGGTGTCCTGGTTGCAGTCGCGAATGTCGTTCTCATGAAAGACGTTGCCTCTTTCTCGGATGTGGATAAAGCGGCGGCTTATCTGACTGTTTATCAGCTTGCACTCGTGATTCCACTTGTTTCCGTTTGTGGGATCTGGTTGGCAGGATGGTTGAAATGGCGTGAGCTGAAACAGCATGCTGCCCGGGGGTTGGATCGCAATGAAATCGATATTCTGCTGGGGGTGCATAACGATGCACCTCCTGTCAACTGGTGGATACTCGGTGGTGGGCTGGCTTTTACAGTCGTTTCCCTGGGAGTCGGGCTCGTGCAGATTCCCTATGCTGAGGAAATCATATTCTGCCTGTCGATGGTGATCGTGCTATTTCTGATCCGGCAGCTTACTGCTGAGCTGGACAGCGATGCTCGCAACGTTCTGGTAGGAACTGCTTTGCTGGTGTTTGTGTTCCGTGCCATGCCCACACCAGGTGCAGGTTCGACCTGGTGGATGATCGATGAGCTGGGTTTCGATCAGCAGTTTATAGCAACACTTTCACTGATCAGCTCTGTATTGACGCTTGCAGGTATGTTTATCTTCAGGCGTTTCATGGCTGAACGGTCAATGGCGTATGTCATTGGGGCGTTGACTGTGGCTGGCACCATTTTATCGCTGCCGGTTATTTCCATGTATTTCGGTTTGCATGAATGGACTTCGGCGCACACTGGTGGAGTTGTCGATGCACGTTTTATCGCGGTGATTGATACTGCTCTCGAATCGCCACTGGGGCAGATATCGATGATTCCGATGCTGGCCTGGATTGCCAATTCTGCGCCTGAAAAACTCAAGGCAACCTTTTTTGCTGTTATGGCATCTTTTACCAATCTAGCTTTGTCCGCTTCAAAGCTGGCAACCAAATATGTCAATCAGGTGTTTACGGTAACCCGTGAGGTAAGGGATACGGAGACTGGTGAAATACTGGTTTCCGCTGATTACAGTGAGCTGGGTACTTTGCTGATTACGGTCTCGATTTTGGGTTTCGTCCTACCCATGCTGATTGTGATAATGATCAGATACACCCGTTTGCGCAGTGCGTGAGATGGTGGCAGGCGAGTAACAGGAACGTATTGATTCAGTCAATTTCTGCAGGAGGTGTGATGTACCAGAAAGTTCTGGTTCCGATTGATGGCAGCATTACTTCCAATTCTGCTTTGCAGGAGGCAGTCAGACTGGCCAAGCGGCTGGGGGCCTGTCTTGAGCTCGTACATGTTTACGAGGATGCAATCTATCTGGTCGATGAGAACTATTTCAATTATGAGGAATTGCAAAAAACGATTCACAGCAGTAGTGAAAAAATACTTGCCAAAGCTGCTGCAGTGGTCAGCGCATCCGGTATTCCAGTCGAAACCCGGTTGATTCAATCGAACAATGAGCGAATCGCCAGTCTTCTGGTAGAAGAAGCGGAACGCTGGCAGGCAGAATTGATTGTAATCGGTACACACGGCCATTCGGGCTTCAGCCGGTTGCTGCTTGGCAGTGTGGCTGAGGGAGTGGTACGGATGGCGTCAATTCCCGTGTTACTGATTCGCGGCACTAAGGATTGAGGAGAATTTTCGCAGATTACTATCCGGACTCAATATCAGAGTGTCAGCGGATCGACATCCAGGTGCCAGCGTATTTTGTTGTGGGCTGGTAATGTGGTGATACGCTGATGCCAGTCACCCAGAAATGTTTGCAAATGCCTGCGTGAGCGGGCCTGAATCAGCAGTTGGGCACGTTCCAGCCCCTTGAGCCGGGTCATGTGAGCGGGAACCGGATCGAAAAGCTGGATATGAGTGTAATTTTCCATAACGATTGCGAGTGCAGCTGTCTGGCGTAAAAATTCCAAGGCATCTGCGAGTATCGGTGCTTCTGCACGCAATATCGCCAGGTAAACAAACGGGGGAAAACCGGCGGATCTGCGTTCTTTCAGATGAACCTGCGCGTACGTTGCGAAGTCTTGTCGTATCAATGCCTGATAGAGCGGATGTTGTGGAAATTCGGTCTGAATCAGAACGCTACCGGGCACATTTGCTCGGCCGGCACGCCCTGCTACCTGTATCAACTGTGCAAAGAGGTGTTCTTCGGCACGAAAATCGGTGCTGTAAAGCGATACATCAGCATTGAGCACGCATACCAGCGCAAGATTCGGGAAATCATGCCCTTTTGCGAGTAACTGAGTGCCGACCAGAATATCTGCTTCTCCCCGGTGAATGTGATCTAGCATTTTCTGCCAGGCGCCTTTGTGGCGAATACTGTCGCGATCGACACGCAAGATGCGCGCTTCCGGGAAATGTCTGACCAGTGCTGCCTCTATTCGTTGTGTTCCATGACCAAACGGCAGGACATCAGGATCTCCGCATTGCGGACATGCCGGTGAGACGGGTTGCTGGTTACCGCAATAGTGGCAACGCAGTTGCCGGTCATGTAAATGGACGACCAGACGGCTGGAGCAACGGTTGCAGGTTGCAATCCAGCGGCAGGATTTGCAGAGTAATACCGGAGAATAGCCACGCCGGTTGATGAATACCAGGCTTTGCTGTTTCCTGGCAAGGCAGTGGCGCAGTGCATCGAGTACTGATTCCGACAATCCTTCCTGAACTGGGATGACACGTAAATCGATACAGCGAATGGCTGGCAGTGCAGCCTGGCTGATTGCACGTGAGTGCAATTGCAGCAATCTGTAGCGGCCAATACGTGCCTGGTGATAGCTTTCCAGAGAAGGAGTGGCTGAGCCAAGAATGACCGGTATATTAGCTTGTCTGGCCCGATAAATTGCCAGATCGCGTGCAGAGTAACGCAATCCATCCTGCTGTTTGAAAGAATGATCCTGTTCTTCATCGACGATAATGAGGCTCAATTCAGGCATAGGGGTAAAAATTGCCAGGCGTGTACCCAGAACGATTCCGGCTTTTCCTCGGTGTGCCTCTAGCCAGCTTTGCAAGCGCTCGCTGTTATTCAATCCGCTATGCAGACTAACTAATATTGTTGCTGGGAATCGTTTCCTGAAAACTGCTTCCAGTTGCGGGGTGAGATTGATTTCGGGAACCAGAATCAGAACCTGCTTTTGTTGTGCTAGTAATGAAGCAGTCACCTGCAGGTAGACTTCTGTTTTGCCACTACCAGTAATGCCATTGAGTAACCAGGGAGTAAATGTTCCGGTTCTGTCAAGGATTTTCGATATGGCTTGTGCTTGTTCAGCAGTTGGGACAGGAGCAGATGCCGTACTGAATACAGATTTCTCTGATAAGGTAGTGAATTGTTCTACCCAGCCCAACTCCTTGAATTCATGCAACAGCTTGCGAGAATGCGATGACATAGTCTTGCAGGTGTCAGCGGTGATGACTCCGTGTTTAAGCAGCAAGGAGATCAACTGGCGTTTTGCCTTTGCCCGGACCGGGAGATCGGCAAGGGTGATAGATCGACCTGTATCGGTCAGTCTCCAGCTCGGGGGCTGCTCTGCTTTCCCGCTGGTAATATGTTTGAACTTTCGCAGTAATATGGGCAAGCCATTCATGATGACCTGCCCGATCGGGTGATGGTAATAGCGACTGCAGAACTCGAATAATTCGAGTAATGATTGAGGCAGAGGAGGGATTTGACGGTCGATCTGACCGGCGTGTTTCAACTTGCCTTCCGAGACGGATGAGGTCTCGCAGACAGAGATGATGATTCCGGAAATTTGCCGGTTACCGAAAGGAACATATACGCACCGGCCGATATCTGTCGTGCCTGCATCCGGGGCGAGATAATCGAACAGCCGGTCAATCGGAACATCGAGCGCAACACGAATGATTGCCATACCGGAAATGTCCGGGCTTAATTTATCGGAAGAATATTCTGATCACGCTATTCTTCCGGTAAATCAATATTTCTCAGAAATACTGTCAATTGGAGAGGCGTTGTAATGTGATGGACGCTAATCCTTCTCCAGAGAGTGTTGCGTTTTGTGTGTCGGTATCAATTTTGAAAGTGATCGATTTTCCACTGTACTCCGACAAACCCGCACAGCCGGCCGTATTGTAGGTAAAGCTGGACAATTTGAGTGTACCGCTGGCTGCATCAAACGCATAAGTGGCTAGCTCGATCCCGGGCTTTGCACATGCAGGTGGTGTGGATTGCGTAGCACTGCCAACCGGGTCAACCAGCATATAGCGGTTATCGGGGAAGAACAGGAAGACGGGCGATTTGATCGAATCCTTGTCCACTGTCCAGGCGCCCACGATATTCTGGGAGTTATCCATTTTGTGGTAACGGATTTCCTGCACCATAGTCTCGGCTACTTCATCATCAGAACTGAGTTCAATCGGTTTGGAGATATGGAACAATTCACCGAACAGACTTGCCTGTTCTCTTTCGCGTTGCACAATGACGATATCGGAGATGATCAGCTCATTTCCGGTGGTATAAACACGCCAGTTGGGGCGAGGATGAGACAGGCCTGACTGAAGATCGGTATCGACCTCGGGTGTGCTGACGAGTTTGAAGCCTCGTTCGTCGTATTCGGTCGCTTTGGCTGTTCCATACTCTACACCGGCGGTAAATACCAGTCTGCTGCCGCACGCACGGTTTGCATCACATGAATCGTCCGGTGTGGCGATTCCATGCAGATATTCTCCGCTGCCATCGGTTGAAAAGCGGAAGAAGTTTAAACTGGTATCATCCTGATTCACCCAGAGGTGACCGCCCAGCAGGTTGACTGCCTGCGACAGAAAATGTGCATTGGCCTCATCCGCTGTTTTGATGCTGCCGGATATACCAGCGGCTTCCCGGGCAGTAGCGAGCGCAGGAGAAGAGGGAAAAGTGCCGGGATCTGCTTTCAGATCAAGTGAAGCATCCAGGGCGTCAGCCGCAGTTTTGGATATGGAAATACCGTTTGCGGGGTTGTTGTCAGCATCGAGTGACTGGAACAGAACCAGTAGATTGAGCAGTTTGTTCCGATCACCCGCAGCCAGTTCGATTGGTGTAGTGAGACCTGTTCCGGGAATCTTGCCAAGATTCAGTTTCCCGATATGAAATTCGATGTTGTCACCATGATTGAACTTGTAAAGGCCGGTTGCATCAGTCACACCTGATGTACCTGAAGAGGCAGAATAGGACACCCCTTCTACTGCTGAATCGGCCAGTATTCCGGTAGCGGGCCCCTGAGCCTGTGCAACCGGTTTTTTATTTGATGTGGTTTCCTGTTGACTGTCACAAGCTGTCAGAGTTAACGCGAACAGGCCTGTGATGAGCAGTTGAATGGTTGTTTGCTTGTTATCTGTTTTCATCTTATTGAAGTGGTGCGAGTTAGATCATTTGTGACATGACAATCCGCTCGTTGATGGCATATTGCAATTGTAATCCTGTAATAGAAGAGGATAATGCGCCACTTTAACGGTCTTGCAGATTGCGGACCTAGTATCAGTGGCTGATTATAGTCGATGAGTAATGCAATGTGGTTTAAATCTTGAAGTGGTGGAGGCATTTTCAGGTAAGGGACATCTTTTGCCATCCTATGCTTGCACTCTCGTCTGGAATAGACGTATTTTAGGCGAGCAGGAGAA
>OBJA01002531.1_pt1 | contig 10404 bp, 8 predicted proteins | sample 1519751 | NCBI WGS metagenome assembly OBJA01 (sample SAMEA3881238, study PRJEB22517) | soil metagenome | biome: lake sediment; feature: soda lake sediment; material: sediment, water from around vicinity | place: India | collected 2013-12-23 | depth 3 m
CAAAAGGGGACATTTTAGAATTGGACAAAGGGGACATTACTGCTTGGGGCTAACAGGCTTCTTGTACGCACTGGTAAAAGACGTTCCCTGCCGCTATTCTGCCAACCTTTATTCTCAGGAAACCGACATGACTGATTTTGTAACAGCCAGCCTGATCAATAATGTTCTTCATGTTGAGCTCACCCGTGTTGATAAATACAACGCCCTTACGGATGCCATGTACGCTGACCTGAACCGAGTCTTTGCTGAGGCCAGGATCAATGACGAGGTTCATGTGCTGCTGTTCAAGGGCGCCCGTGGCTGTTTTTGTGCCGGCAACGATATCAGTGACTTCCTTCAGCACCCGGTGCTCAGCGAGGGCAGTGCGGTGTTGGAATTTCTCCACGAGCTGGCGCGCTTTGACAAGCCCCTGGTGGCGGCGGTGTCCGGCCCCGCCATTGGCGTTGCCACCACCTTCCTGCTGCACTGCGATCTGGTGTATGCCACCGCGAGTGCTGTGTTCAGCATGCCCTTTGTCAATCTGGGGATTTCCCCGGAAGCGGCCTCCACCTATCTGCTGCCCCGCCATCTCGGCTATGTGCGCGCCGCCGAGCTGCTGTTGCTGGGGGAGCGCTTTGATGCCGAAAAGGCCTTCGAGCTGGGCATTATCAACGCCGTTCACCCGGAAGACAGCTACTGGGAATTCGCCCAGCAGCAGGCGGAAAAGCTGGCACAAAAGCCTGTAAACGCTATGCGGGTCACCAAGCGCTTGATGCGTGCGAATGCAGATCAAGTCAATGCCGCCATTGACCGCGAGGCGGTGGAGTTCGTCGCGCTGCGTGACAGTGAAGAAGCCAGGGCCATTTTTCAGAAATTTCTGAAAAAATAGTACTCGCGCCATTGCAGGCACAGGGGGCTGGCGCTGTGCCTGCTGCAGCCTGGCATTCAAGGGCAGCTTTAACGGGTATGTAATGGCTTGCCATCAGTGGTTGGCGGGGGGTTATACCGCTTTGCATATAAAAAACATGCTTGACTGCTTTTAATGTGTGATGTATGTTTTGACCCATATTAATGATCGCAAGTCTTCAGTGTTATCAGAGCCTGTACCGCTCAGCCATACCAGATCCGGTGCAGTTTCCTGTCAGCTGTTTCGAGGGCCTGACTCCCAGGTCAGCCTGCGGCTGATTTTCTTTGGTTATAGTGGCATTTGGTGTGAGCTATGGGCGTAAAACCCGATGACAAAAATCAATATCGGCATGTGACCCTCGCGGATGTGGCCCTTGAAAAGGCAACAAAAATACCCGACCAGATCGCAGTGTATCTGGAGGATGGCAACCACATTACCTTCGGCAGCATCGTTGATGAAGGGAAGCGGCTGGCGGTTGCCCTGTCCGCTCTGGGGGTCTCGCAGGGTGATGTCGCCAGTTTCCAGCTGCCCAACTGGCGCGAGGCGATTGCTGTCGATATCGCATCATCGCTGCTGGGGTTGGTGATCAACCCGATTATTCCCATCTACCGGGATCGGGAGCTGGAATTTATTCTCGAAGACGCCTCGGTGCGAATTCTTTTCATTCCTGAGCAGTTCCGCAATTGCGACTACCCGCAGATGATCCGGCGCCTGAGAGTCGGTCTGCCCAACCTCAAGCATGTGGTGGTAGTGCGGGGCGAGCAGCGCCATGACGATATGCTCGATTACCGGCAATTGGTAGACGGCGCCGATCCCGACTCCCTGCAAAGGGCGGTGGTCGATCCCGATGATGTCAAGATCATCATGTATACGTCGGGCACCACGGGTCGGGCCAAGGCGGTCATGCACAGTCACAACACGCTCGCCCGCGCCCTCGACAATACCTTTGAAGCCTGGAATGTCAGTGCTGACGATGTCATGTTGATGCCATCGCCAGTGACCCATATCACCGGCTTTGCCAACGGCATCGAATGGCCGTTTTTTTCCGACGCCCGATCAGCCTTTATGGAACGCTGGGATGTGGATCTGGCCATGGCGTTTATTCCCAGGGTGGGCGCTACCCTGTGTATCAGCGCAACCCCCTTTTTGCAGGAGCTGGTACAGCGCGCTGAGGAGTTGGGAGATGGTGTCCCCTCACTGCGCCTGTTTGCCTGCGGTGGCGCCTCGGTGCCACCGGCCCTGATTCGCGCAACACACCGGGTGTTGGATAACTGCCGCGCTTTCCGTGTTTATGGCAGCACCGAGGCGCCCCTGGTGTCGGTGGGGTTCCTCAAACCTGAAGAAGAGCATCTTGCCGCCGAGACCGACGGTCGCTTTTACAACTGGGAAGTGCAGATCCATGACGACGATGGCAATCCGTTGCCCCTCGGCCAAACCGGCGAAATCGTCATGCGCGGCCCCGCCATGATGCTGGGCTACAAGGATCCCCAGCAAACCCGCGATGCCCTTACTGCGGATGGTTTTTTCCGCAGTGGCGATATCGGTCACCTGACCCCGGAAGGCGCCATTTGTGTCACGGATCGCAAGAAGGACATCATCATTCGCGGTGGCGAAAATCTCAGCGCACGGGAAATTGAGGAAGTGCTCTATGGCCACCCGGATATCCAGGAAGTGGCGGTAGTGGCCATGCCCCACGAGCGTCTCGGCGAAGGGGTCTGTGCGTTTGTGGTTCTCAAGCCGGGCTGTGCTCAACTCAGCCTTGAAGCACTCAAGCCACACCTGGTGGAAACCCGCCTGGCCAAACAGAAATGGCCCCAGCATGTCCAGATTTGCGACGAGCTGCCCAAAACGGCGTCCGGCAAGGTGCGCAAGGATGTCCTGCGCCAGGAAATTCGCGCACTGCTGGCTGCCGGGCAGTAGCCTTTATGTCAGTCATCAATTACCGCGCAGGCAAGCAGGTGCTGGTCACCGTCAAGGGGCACCCTTACCACCGCGATGCGTTTTTCGAGCTGTTTGAGTCGTTCGAAGAAATTGCCTGTACCGCCGTGGAGCAGCCGGCAAGTCAGATATTTTTGCAGCCAGCCATGGCTGCCGACTGGGATGCCCTGGTTTTTTACGATATGCCGGGGATTGATTTCAGCACCCGTCCACCGGCCCTGGTTGCACCGGATCAAGCCATGGTTACAGGTTTTCTTGAGACCCTGGAGCAGGGCAAAGGCTGTGTGTTTTTGCACCATGCTCTCGCGGCCTGGCCATCCTGGCCGGAGTATGCAGAGATCGTCGGCGGACGATTTCTCTACCTGCCCGGCGAGGTGCGCGGTGAACCGCGCCTGGATTCGGGCTATCGCCATGCGGTTCCCTATCGGGCAGCAGTGCTGACAGATCATCCGGTTACTGAAGGTGTAGCGCCTACTTTTGAAATTATCGATGAGCTGTATCTGTGTGAAGTATTTGATAGCGATGTTATTCCCCTGTTGAGCAGCGACTACGCCCCTGAGCGGGATAATTTCTGGTCTGCACGCCAGGCGGCCATGGGCAAGCTCTACAACAATGACGACTGGCCCCACCCGCCGGGGAGCAATCTTATCGGCTGGGTTAAGAACTACCGCAACAGCCCCATCGTGTACCTGCAGATGGGTGATGATGTGTCGGCTTACACTAATCCTGAATTTCGCCGCCTGCTGCATAACGCTGTGCGCTGGGTAATGAGCAGCGAGGCCCATCAATGGGCCAGGGCTCGCAATCGCTCCATGTGAGAGTTGAGGGGCAATCTGCCGGTATCCTGGCAGGTGTCCGGGAAATCCGTTGCAATCGCAGTGTTCGGGCATTAAAATAAACAGTATAGTTTGTTTTGTTGATAAATTCGGGAGATTGTTTCTCCATGACTTTCACAGTGGGTCTGTCAACGCGTTAACTGGACAAGAACCGCACCACAACAGGTATGAACCACGTCTATGGATGATCAAGCATTTCGCCAGGAAGTACGTGAATTCCTCAATCAAGCACTAACCCCGGAGCTGCGCCGGGCCGGTCAATTGATGACCAGCGTTTTCGCTGATTTCGACGCCACCATGACCTGGCATCGCATACTGTACCGCCAGGGCTGGGTTGCTCCCGACTGGCCAGTAGAGCACGGTGGTACAGCCTGGGATATCACCCGTCGCACCATTTTTGAGGAGGAGTGCAAACTGGCCGACGCGCCCGCACTGCTTCCCATGGCCTTGCAGATGCTCGGCCCCATGCTTATCCACTACGGTACTGAAGAGCAGAAATCCTATTACCTGCCGCGCATTCTTTCCGGCGAAGACGTCTGGTGCCAGGGCTATTCAGAACCCGGCGCCGGATCGGATCTGGCGTCTTTAAGCACCAGCGCGGTGCGCGATGGCGATCATTACGTCATCAACGGTTCAAAAATCTGGACCAGCTATGCCCATCATGCAAACCGCATTTTTTGCCTGGTGAGAACGTCAAGAGAGGGCCGTCGCCAGGAGGGTATCAGTTTTATCCTGGTGGATATGGATAGCCCCGGCATCAAGGTGGACCCCATTGTTGGTCTCGACGGTCATGTGGAGCAGTGCCAGGTCTTTTTTGATGACGTGCGAGTGCCGGTCAAAAACCTGGTGGGTGCGGAAAACCAGGGTTGGGAAGTGGCCAAATATCTCCTCGAATTTGAGCGTGGTGGCCACAACTATACGATCGATCACAAGAAACAACTGGAAAAGCTTAAAAAGCAGGCCAGTGAAGAGTTGAGCCCACGCGGTGTGCTGTGGAATGAAGACCTTGTTTTCCGCAACAAGCTTGCGGATGTGGAGGTGGATGCCCTCGCCATTGAATACACCGAGTTGCGCATCAAGGGTGCGCTGGAAACAGGGCAGAATCCTGGCGCCCTGTCGTCCCTCACCAAAATAGTCGGCACGGAAGTCAGCCAGCGTTTCAATGAACTCAGTGTCGAGGCCATGGGGTTGTATGCCATGCCCTATCAGCCTGACGCGTTACTGCCGCAATACGACGGCGAGATCATTGGCCCCGAATACGGCCTTACGGTGATGGCGGAATATATCAACAACCGTGCCTCTACGATTTACGGTGGCACGTCGGAAATCCAACGCGACATTATCGCCAAGCGCGTCCTGGAACTGTAATGACACAAGGGAAGAAGAGCCGCTAATGCATATCGAATTCAGTGACGAGCAGGTCATGCTGCGTGATAGCGCCGACAAATATCTACGCGATAACTACAGCTTTGACAAGCGCCAGTCGGTGGTCAAAAAAAGTGAGGGCTACAGCCGCGAGCAGTGGCAGACATTTGCCGATCTGGGCTGGCTGGCCCTGCCGTTTGCGGAAGAGCAGGGCGGTCTTGGCGGTGGCCCACTCGAGAGCATGTTGCTGTGCGAGAGCTTTGGCAAACACCTGGTGCTTGAGCCCTACCTCGAAACCGTGGTTCTCACTGGTGGGTTAATCAGTGCCGGAGCAACGCCAGATCTGTGCGAACACTATCTGCCGGGCATTATCGAAGGTCGCCTGCAGGGTGCGCTTGCCCATACGGAAGTGAAGGGCCAGGGCCTTGTCGGCCCGGTCACCACCACTGCAACTGCCAGCGGTACAGGTTTTGAACTTTCGGGCCACAAGAAAGTGGTGTTTAACGGTCCGGCAGCGGATCTGTTTGTGGTGAGTGCCCGCACCAGCGGCAGTGCCGGTGATCGCGACGGTATTACGCTGTTTCTGGTGGATGCCGACAGCCCCGGACTGGTGCGCCGCAACTACACCACCTATGACGGTCGCCATGCCAGCGAGCTGGAGTTGACGGCGGTGGCCGTGCCTGCAGAGAGGATTATCGGCCAGGTGGATGACGCCATGGCACAACTGGAAGCGGTTCTGGATCAGGCACTGCTGGCCCTCAGCGCCGAGGCAGTGGGCGCCATGGATGCATTGATCCAGGCGACGGTGGGCTACACCCGGCAGCGCAAGCAGTTCGGTCGGCCCATCGCTGAATTCCAGGTGTTGCGCCACCGCATGGCAGAGATGTTTATCCAGTGTGAACTGACCCGTTCACTGTTAATGGCGGCGGCGTGGAAACTGGACAATAAATCCCCGGACGCAACCAAAACAGTGGCTGCCCTCAAGGCGCTGGTGGGCAAGGCCGGGCGCTATATTGGCCAAAACGCCATTCAGTTGCACGGCGGCATTGGTGTTACCGACGAACTGAGTGTTGGACATTATTTCAAACGACTGACCGCCATCGAGAATTTGTTTGGCGCACGGGATTACCACCTGGAGCGCTACAGCAGCCTCTGATGCACGACAGGTCAGTACTGCATGGCAAGCAGTTTAACTGATCACATTCCCATAACTTACAGTAACAGGAGAAAGACAATGGATCTTCAAATCAAGGGTAAAACAGCACTGATCACTGGCGGCAGCAAAGGCATCGGCCTGGAAATTGCGATGACGCTTGCCGCAGAGGGTTGCAATATCGGTATCTGCGCCCGTCATCGCGACGAAGTAGACGCCGCTGTTGCAAAAATCTCTGCCACTGGCGTCAAGGCTTACGGTGAGGTGGTGGACATTACCAACGACGAGTCCCTGCAAAGCTGGGTGGCGAATTGTGCGCAAAAACTCGGCGGTATCGACAGCTTTATCATCAATGCCAGCGCAGGCGGCGCCGATGTCGGCGAATCCGGCTGGCGGGCCAATTTCGAGACCGATATGCTGGCCACTTGGCGCGGCGTCAATGCTGTATTGCCCTACCTGGAAAAATCCTCCTGCCCCTCAATCGTGGCGATTTCATCCACTGCCGCCCTGGAAAAATTTGCCGGTGCAGTGCCCTTCGGCGCCATGAAAGCCGCCATGCTCAATTACGCCGGCAACCTGGCCCACGATCTGGCGCCCAAGGGTATTCGTGTCAATTCCGTCAGCCCCGGTCCGATTTTTATCGAGGGTGGAGCCTGGGATCAGATCAAGCAGGCCATGCCGGAAGTGTATGACTCCGTGGTTGCCAGCAGCCCCATGGGTCGCCTGGGCAGTGCACCTGAAGTCGCCAATCAGGTTGCCTTCCTGGCAAGCCCGAGGTCGTCGTTCACTACCGGGACCAATATCGTTATCGACGGTTGCTACACCCAGCGTCTGCAATACTGATCGATGGGTTGCAACCCCGGGTGATGCGGCTCTAAACAGGATGTATTAAACGAGAATTTAGCTATGTCTCAGGAATTTATCGGCAAAGTGGCACTGGTTACCGGTGGCACCAATGGTATTGGCGAGGCTGTTGTCCGGTGTCTCGCCGCCGAGGGAGCCAAAGTGGTTTTTACCGGAAACAACACCAGTGCCGGCGAGGTGATTGCCCGCGAGGCCTCGGCAGTGTTTGTCCAGCACGATGTTGCCGATATCCCCGGCTGGCAGCGGGTGATGGCAGTCGTTGCACAACTGGGCCGCCTCGATATTGCCTTTGCCAATGCCGGTATCAACAGTGGTGACAGCGATATTGAAACCCTGGAAGTGGATGCCTGGAACCGTATTTTTGAAATCAACTGCACCGGTGTAATGCTCACCTGCAAGCATGCGATAGCCGCCATGAAGAACAATCCCGGCGGTTCTTCCGGCTCCATTATTATCAACTCTTCTGTGGTGGGTATGTTTGGACTCCCCGATGATGTGGCCTATACCGCCACCAAAGGTGCAGTGCGGGCACTGTCCAAGTCGGTTGCTGTTCACTGCGCCAAACGACAATACAACATCAGATGCAACAGTATTCATCCCGGCGTGACGGAGACACCGAATATCCTCAATGCCATCAATCAGGCGGATGATCCCGCCGCTGCGCGGGCTTTCCTTGAAAGATCTTCCCCACTTAACCGCCTGGGGACTGCAAAGGAGATTTCCGATCTGGTGCTATTTTTGGCATCGGAACGCTCAACCTTTATCACCGGCGCGGAGCTGGTGATTGATGGTGGCGCTACATCCGGGTTTTCAGGCGTTTGAGTTTTCTCAGTCTGAAGTCTGAAGTCTGAAGTCTGAAGTCTGAAGTCTGAAGTCTGAAGCATAAAAAACCCCGATTCCAACTCGGAACCGGGGTTTTTTATGTCTGCTGACTATTCGGTGCGCAAGGCTATTCGCCGTGCAGGGACTGAAAGGCGCGGCGCTTGAACAGCCACTGGCCGTCAATTTTAACCAGCTCATCGTTATATTGGCCGCGGGGGCGGATTTCCTCGCCATTTTGCATGGTGGCCACTTCCGCCGTGTAGCTGCGCATGGTGGCGCGATCGCCGTTGACATCGATACGACCGGGTGTGCCCACCATATGCACAAAGGGGAACAGCTTCATGGATTCCACCCAGGCGGCGACAATATTGGCTTTGCCCTTGATGCTTTCCATACCGGGGACCACCGGCAGGTTCCACTCGCTGTCTTCGGCCCAGGTGGCGCCCCAGCTATCGGCGTCGCGCTGGTTGACGGCATCGGAGTAATGTTCCAGCAGTTCACGTATCGCCAGGCGATCTTCGGTTGATCCTGTATTGCTCATTTTGGTTGCTCCTGTAAAGGTTTCCGGCGTTAGCACCGGAGTGTTATGGATTGCGGGAGATGGGAAACGGGAGATGTGAGACGCAAGAGCGGCTCGACTTGTTTCGTCTCCCGTCTCCCGTTCAACGTCTCTCATCAGGCATTGAGATACTTGTCGATGGTTTGATGCAGATGGCGAATCCGGCTCTCCTGATAACTGGCCAGGCTCACCTTGCCCTTGCGGGAGGCTTTCATGCCGCGCTGGACGGCACCCATATTGCCGTCGTCCTGGTCGAACACCGGACCCAGTGCACCCAATTCTGGTGCTGCGGAAAATGGCTGGTCGTCATTGAGGCGATGTACGGGTACTGCATCAGGACGCTTGGTGCCCTTGGGGTAACGCATCAACAGCATGACATCGAAAATACAGCTGTCCTGGTCGTCGCCGTTGGGAATAAAGCGGTAGACGATATTGCCGTGGTAGCCGATCCACACCTGGAAATTGGGAAACAGGCTGTAAAGAATCGCATCCTCCAGTTCCGCCAGGGTAGCGTCGGACAGATCATCGCCAGAGGCTTCCTCAAACAGGGTGCGGTTGGTTTCACCGATGAACTTGCGGGCAGTCAACCCCTCGGGCATGGCAAGTCCCTCGGCACTGTCCAGGGCCATGCGGCCGGACAGGGCGAGGATGTCCTTCATGATGTCTTCTTCGGTAACGCCCGTGGTGTGAGGGCTGGGTACACCCATGGGGGTTACCGAGCGGCTGACATTGTCGCCAAAGGTGTCGTACTGGGAGTTGGCATCGCCAGTAAAGGTGAGGATTTCCCGGTGGGTCTGCACCGTGTGGAAGGATTCCATAAAGGCTTCGGCGCCCACTTTCCAGTTGCTCTTCACCACCCGCTGGACATGCACCGCCTTGTAGTAATCGTGCAGGGGGAAGCGGCTGAAGTGATCCGGCATCACGCCCATGTATTCCTGCAGTGACGGCGCGTTTTTGTCGAAGTTGATAAACACAAAGCCCCCCCAGGTATCGACGCGCACCTCGGGCAGGTTCATATCCTTTTCCTTGAGGTGGCTGAAATCCCACTCGCAGGGAATACCCACAAACTTGCCCTGCAAATCCCAGGTGGCACCGTGGAACGGACAGCGGAACTGGTTGACGCAGCCGCCCTCATCGCGCAGCAGGCGCCCGCGGTGCAGGCAGGAATTGATAAAGCCCTTGATTTGGGTTTCAGATGAGCGGGTGACAATCACCGACTCATCAAAGAGGTTATAGAGGAAGTGGTCGCCCGGCTCGGGAATGTCCTCTTCCCGGCACACCATCTGCCACACCTTGGGCCACAGTTTTTTCTTTTCCAACTCGTGGAATTCACGGGAGGTGTAGCGGGCTACGTCAATATCCTCGTCGCCCATGTAGGGGCAGGTGTTTTCCCGCAGGTAGGCGGGTACATCCACTTCTTCAAGATCGAGCAGATCCTGGAATGAAACACCGTCGCAGCGCACATCGCCGCCCTGTTGCCTGGTTTTATTGTGATTGGACATCGAATGCCTCCTTGGGTAATTCAATTTTTTGTCAGGTAGTGATGATATTGACGCCGCTCACGCCGGGGGCGCCGTACACATGGGTATAGCCCACCGATGGCTTGCCCGGCACCTGGCGGGCGCCGGCGTGGCCGCGCAATTGCAGGCACACCTCGTACACCTGGCGCAGGCCGGAGGCGCCCACAGGCTCGCCATTGGCCAGACAGCCGCCGTCGGTGTTGATGGGCAGGCGGCCATCGATGTTGGTGGCGCCGCTGCGCAGCAGGGTTTCCTGCTCGCCGTGTTCGCAGAAACCGTTTTCGGCCATATGAATGATTTCGGTACCGCTGTCGGTGTCCTGGAGTTGCAGTACATGGATATCCTTCGGGCCAACCCCCGCCAGCTCGAAGGCGGCCTTGGAGGCCGTCACCGTGGGCGCATCCGCCACACGCATCGCTTGCGCCGGGCTGAACACTTCAAAACTGCCATAGTGGCGGGGG
>OBJA01002532.1_pt1 | contig 10404 bp, 5 predicted proteins | sample 1519751 | NCBI WGS metagenome assembly OBJA01 (sample SAMEA3881238, study PRJEB22517) | soil metagenome | biome: lake sediment; feature: soda lake sediment; material: sediment, water from around vicinity | place: India | collected 2013-12-23 | depth 3 m
ATAGGCCCGCCAGGCGGCAAGGCGCTCGGCGAAGGTTGCGCCTTCGAATCCGCCCAGGCCCCAGGGTCCGTGGATATCATGATGAATTCCCTTGCCGTAATCTTGGGCATCGGCGCAGAATCGGGGGCCCGTGGGAGAAGTGGCAATGAAGCGACGGTCGGGGTCCTGCTGTTCAAACAGCCGCTGCAGCGCCGCGATGCATGGATGGCTGTAGTCCACGGGAAGTATGCCGGTTCGATCTTCCGGACCGCCCCAGGTCAGTTCGTTGCCGCCGCTCCAGAGCAACAGCGAAGCATGGTGTCCCCGGCGTTGAATATAGGTTTTGGCGATGCTTTCCAGCAGGGCAATGGCCTCGGGTTCGTAGGGCGGACAGTTTTCCACGCCGGAGGAAGACATGGGCAATTCCTGCCACACGAGGATGCCCGCCCGGTCGCACAGGTCGTAGAACGCGTGTTTCTCGAGGATGCCGCCGCCCCAGACGCGCAGCATGGTGGTTCCCATTTCCTTGTACAGCGTAATCAGCTTCGCATAGTCTTCTCGGGCGGCGTCATGGTACAGCGCTTTTGGCGGCACCCAGTTCGCGCCCTGCAGGAAGACAGGCGCACCGTTCACCACGCACAACCATGGTTCGGCATCTTCGGGCGCCCCCTCGCAGGGGTGCCATTCCACACGCCGGAAGCCCACGGTGCGGGTTGTTTCCCAAAGGGTCTCGTTTCCGGCGCCCAAGCCGCGAATGCGCAGGTCATAGCAGCGTTGCGGGCCGTAGCCGTTCGGGAACCAGGGCTCCACCGAAATGGTATCGCGCTCCAACCGGTATTCCCCCGGTCCCGCCACCGGCACGGTCATGTCGGCCAACACGGTCTCTCCGTCGCTCAGTTCCAGGCACAGGTGGGCGATGGCGCCCTTCCCGTCATAATGGACGACGGCGGAAACGTTTCCGGTCCGATTGTCTTCGTCCAGCGTCGCGTTCACGCCATGCATTTCCAGGGCGGCATCGCTCCCGGTGAGCAGCGCCACGGGTTCCCAGGGTCCGATCGGCACCACACGGGGACACCAGTCCCAACTGTAGGTGTAACGGGGCTTGAAATGGCGGGAAAGCGACGTGTAGCCAATCTGTCCCTGCTCGCGGGGCGGCTCCTCGAAAATGATGCTGAGCAGATGGGATTTCCCGTCGCCCAGATGGTTGGTAAGATCGATGCGGTGCGGGAGCAGCGCGCCCTCGAAGCGGGCCGCCTCCTCGCAGTCCACCAGTATCCAACCGGAATGGTCCAGGCCGGGCGCATCCAGCAGCACCGCCTCGCCCGGGGTGATGCGGCCTTCGGGCACTTGGGCGGAATAATCCCAATGCCGGTGCTCCACCCACTCGCAGGACAGGGAATTCACTCCTTCATACCAATTCTCGATGATATTCGCCTCGAGCAGCAGTTGCTGCACCGATGCGGGGATCCGGGCGGGTACGGGGCCTATATCCGCCGTGGCGGTGGATTGGGGTTCAACCCGTTTCGCCACCGATCGGCGCCATGGCCACCCGGGCATGCACCGCCAGGAAAAGGGGCGCCATCCGATAAGCTGCCAGTCCAGGGTGGAAAGGTCTATGTATGCCATTATTGTTTCCTTTGTTGAGAGTCGTGTGCCGACATACAGGCCGTACGGCCCGGTCCGGGTTCTCTAGTCCGCCATCCGCAGGGTCTCCCCCGTGGCCGTGCGCAGTTCATGCCAGGCTGCACGCAGGGACACCCGGGCGAAAGCAAGATTGCCCTGGGCCTCCACGAGGTCGCGCTGCGCCTGGTTGAGCAGGGCCAGGGATGCCTGCCCTATCTGAAATTCCTTTTCCACCATGTCGCGGTTCTCTTCGACATAGGCGGCGTTTTCCCGCTGCAGGACCAGCTGCTGCTGGGCCGCCTGCAAGCGCGCCAAGGCCTCGCGCACCTCGGAAGTCACGGCGATTTCCGCCTCATGAAGCCCGTATTCCGATTCCTTACGGGCGTAGCGGGCCTCCGCCACTGCGGCGCGGCGCCTGCCCCCTGCGAACAGGTTGTAGGAAATGCCGACGCCGACGGTGGTTGAGAAATCGTCGCTCTCGAAACGGCCCGAGCCGGTCCGCGAGGCGTCTTTGGAGGCAAAGGCGGTAACCGTTGGATAGTATTGGGACTGCTGCAGGCCCACGCCTGCCCGGGTGCGGTCGACGGCGTGCCGGTAGGCTTCGAGATCCGGCCTGTGCGCAAAAGCGGCTTCAAAAAGGGGGTCCGCTTCGGGCAAGGCGGTTTCCTCCCCGGTTTCAGGTTCGAGGGGTGCAAACACGGTGCCCTCCGGCAACTCGGATTCCGCCAATCCCATGAGCGCCGCCAGCGCCACCCGCGCCAGTTGCAGATCCTGACCCGCCGCGATTTTCTGCGCTTCCGAGGCGCGCAGCCGCACCTCGAAATTCAGCACCTCGCTGCGCGATGCGGCGCCGACACGGAGCCGCGCCCGGGCTTCCTTCAGCAACCGGGCATTGAACGCCTTGTCGGCCTCGGTGATTATGATGCGCTCGGACGCCAGTTGGGCGCCATAGTAGGTCTGGGCGACCGCGGCCAGGATCAGCCGCTGCGCCTCGCGGGCGCGGGCCTCCACCTCCCGCTCCCCGAGACGGCTCATGGCATAGGCGTGCTTGCGCCCGAAGCCATTGAACAGCAGGTAGCCCAGGGACAGGCTGACGGCGTAGTTGTCCACGCTGTCAGGAACGGCGTCATAGGCCAGGCTGCTTTGATACGCGGAAGAAGCGAGACTGGAAGCCGCATGCAGCGGCTGCACGGCGCCCATCGCCAGGGTGGGCGACACCGTGGATAGAAAGCCGGCCCGGATCCCCTGCCGCGCCTCGGCAACGGTTTTCTCCGGCAGGCGGGTATGGGTCGCGCGCCAGTCCAAATCCAGGGACGGAAAGAAGGCCGCCCGCGCCTGTTTGACCTGTTCCGACGCCTGGCGGACCCGCATTTCCACGGCTTGAAGGGACGGGTTGTCCGCCAAGGCGCGCTGCTGCGCCGCTTCGAGGGTTAACACGAGCGCGGGGGCATCCGGCGCGATGGCCAGAAGGACGTCATCAGCCATGACCGCCCCGTGCAGGCACAGGAGGGCAATCCATACCGGGCGCGAGACCAGGCGGCAAACAACGCCTGCTCTGGCGTCAAACGCGGCGTGCGGGCCCGACGCTTTTTCGGGGTCTGACCTGTTGACTGCGGGCATTGATTCACTCCTTAAGTTTGCTTGCCAATTCCCGGGCGGCGCCCCGTTCATAAATCTCATCCTGGTCCCGTTCAAAGGCCTTGGTGAACGAAGGCTCGACGCATTCGGGCCTGGGCCAGACACCGTTCCGGAACCACCGCACCAGGCAGCGCAAGTCATTGAGGATATAAATGAGGCTGGGCACGAGAATGAGCGTCAGCACCGTGGCAAACGCTACGCCCGCCGCAATGGAAATGGCCATGGGGATGAGGAACATGGCCTGCATATCCCGTTCAAGCAGCATGGGGGTGAGCCCGCCGACGGTGCTCAGCGAGGTCAGCAAAATGGGGCGGAAGCGGCGACGACCGGCATTTAGCAACGACTTCAGGAAGGGAAGGCGTTTCGACAGATTGGCGTTGACGCATTCAATAAACACGATGGCATCATTGACGACGACGCCGGAAAGGGCGACCATGCCGAAGACACTCATCATGCTCAGGTCATAGCCCATCAACAGGTGCCCGAGAATCGCGCCGATAATGCCAAAGGGCACCGTGGTCATGATGACCAGGGGCTGCATATAGGAGCGGAACATGGTGGCGATGATGATGTAGATGGCCAGCAACGCCAATGGATACATGATCCCCAGGCTGCCCAGTGACTCCGCGGCATCGCGCTTTTCGCCTTCAAAGGAAATAAACATGTCGGGATGGGCCTCGCGCAGTTGCGCGATGAACCTCGTCTCCAGGTCCGTGGTAATCTGGTTGGCGTTGCCCCGGGCAAGCACGCCCGCGGTGACCTTTACCCGGCGCAGCCCGTCGGTGCGGTTGATGATGGAGACGCCGGGCCCGAACTCGATGTCCGCCACGGAATGAAGCGGCACCTCGAGTCCTTGCGGCGTGCGTATGCGGATGCGCTCAAAGTCGTCCAGGCTGCGCCGTTCCGCGAGCGGGTAGCGGACTCGGGCCCGGATATCATCGCGGCCCCGCTGAATGCGCAGCGCCTCTTCGCCGAAGTACCCCGCGAACACCTGCCTGCCCAGGTCCGCCACGGACAGGCCCAAGGTCCGGGCTTCGGGCTTGAGCCGCAGTTTGAATTCGTTGTTGCCGGGCCGGTGGTCATGCTGAATCTGGTAAACGGCGTCATAGGTGCCCAGGGCCTCTTTGACCTCTTCGGCCACGGCGACCATCTCGTCCACATTGCGGCCCCGCAGCCACACTTCGATATCGGAACCGGGCGGGCCGCCCTGCATGCCCTCAATGGTCAGCGCGGTAAGGCCCGGAATCGTGCCGATGGCCTTTTCCCAGGCCGCCATGATTTCCTGGCTGATCATGTCGCGTTCCTGCACGGGGATCAATTCCACGCGCACGCCTCCGATGTGGCTGCCCGTGGCGGGAACATAGGGGGTGATGTCGGACCCCACCAGGGAGTAGATGTTCTTGATGAGCGACTTCCCTTCGTTTCCGGCGGCCTCCCGGGACACCTGCAGGATGGCCGCCTCCGCGCGCGCAACCGCTTCCTGGGTCACGGCGAGGGGCGTTCCGTTGGGAAATTCAATCCGGGCGGTGATGATCTCATCATCCAGTTCGGGGAACAGGACAAACCGCACCAGGCCGCTGCCGCTGAATCCAATCATCAGTATCAGCAGGCCGATGGCGACGGCAAAGGTGACATACCGCCAGCGCAGGGCGAGGTTCAGCACCGGCGTGTAGATCTCGTCGATAAAACGTTCCAGGCCACGGTTCACGGATTTGTGAAATGCGCGGCCGAAGCGCCTGGCGGGATGAAATCCCGTGGGTTCCCGGTTCGGGTCGGGCAGGTGGCTCAGGTGTGCCGGCAGGAGGATCAGACACTCGATGAGCGAGATGACGAGGCATGCAATCACCACGATGGGGAGCTGATAAATGAACTTGCCCATGATGCCGCTTACAAACAGCAGGGGCACAAAGGCGGCGATGCTGGTCGTCACGGCGGCGATGACCGGCATGCCGACCTCCATCACACCGTCCACGGCGGCGCGCAGCGGCGGGGCGCCCTTCTTGCGCGCGACATAGATGGCCTCGCCCACCACGATGGCGTCGTCCACGATGATACCGATCACCATGATGAGGCCGAAGAGAGAGATCATGTTCAGGGTCGCGCCCACCGCCCACATGACCGCGAGCGCGCCCGCTATCGAAATGGGCAGCCCCATGCCGGCCCAGAAACTCAGGCGGATGTCGAGAAAAAGCCAGAGGAGTGAAAATACAATGACAATGCCGATCATGCCGTTGCGCGTCAACAGGCGAATGCGGGCCTCCAGCGCTTCCGTGGCGCCGCCCCAGGGCTCCAGGAAGATTCCGGGCGGCAGCGTGGCCTGTTTGCGTTCAAGGTACTTGCGCAGTTCCCGGTCGATGCCAATGGTGTCTTCCTCGGAAGTCTTCTGTACCATCACGGTCACGCAACGTTTTCCATTAAAACGGGAAAGCAGGGCGCTCTCGTCGAAATCATCGCGGATGGCGGCAATCCGGTCCAGGGTGATAATCTCGCCATTGGGCCGGGACAATGCGACGATGTTGGCGAAATCCTCCCCTGTATAATTCCGGCCCAGCGTGCGCAGGCGTATTTCCTCCCCTTCCGTGCGCATCAGGCCGCCGGGAAAGTTGAGGCTGTTGGCGCGGACGATGGCGGCAACCTGGTCGAAGGTCAGGCCATACTCGCGCAGGCGCTCCTCGGAAACCTCGATGCTGATCTCATAGGGCCGCGCCCCGAGCACCTCGGCCTGGGACACGCCGGGCAGAGCAAGCACCTCCTCCCGGATGATTTCGGCATATTCCTTCAAGACCCGTTCCGACGTGTCCTCGCCGTAGAGCGACAGCATCAGCACTTCGAAACGAATGAGCAGTTCCTCGGTGATGGGGCGCTCCGCGTCGGGAGGAAAGGTCGATATGGCATCCACGGCATTGCGCACCCGGTCCCTGACATAGGTCACGTCATAGTCGTCGCGAACCTGGACGCTCAGGAGGCCCGCATGCTCCGATGCAACCGTGTCATACTGGCGGATGCCGGGAATGCCGATGATGGCGCGCTCAAGTTTGATGCAGATGCCTTCTTCCACTTCTTCCGGGTCCGCGCCTGGCCAGGGCACGGTGACGGTAATCACGTCCAGCGAGAAGTTCGGAAAAATCTCGCGCACCATGTTGCGCGCCGCCAGCACGCCGGAAAGCACAATCATCGCCAGGAGAATGTTGGCAAAGACAAGGTTCCGGGCAAAGGCTGTTATCATGGCTCTCATAGGTCGCGCTCCGGAGCCCCGTCCTGCCCCGCGTCCCCGGATTGCCCGGTCGCAAGCGCGCTGCTCGGAATGATGGCGGAGTCGTCATAAACGACCTTTGTCCCCGGAAGCGGATCCACCAGGCGGGTGATGATAACCAGTTCATCCGGCGCCAGGCCGCCCTCAATGAAGGCTTGGTCGTGTTGTGTTCGCGCCACGGCCACGCCGCGCGGATGAAGGCGGCCGTCTTCCGCCACGTAAACCCGGCTGTCAAAGGTGACGCTTTCGCGGGGCAGCCGGATCACCTGTTCCAGCATATGGCCGGGAATCTCTATTCTGCAGAACATTCCCTCCACCAGGGGCAGTCCGGCGGCATTGTTCCGGGCCGCCTCCGCGCTCACGCGCACCGCAAGCGTCACGGTGCGCGTGCGTTCATCGAAATTCATGACCCGGTCCAGCGTTCCGGTCCAACCGTGGCCGATGGCGTCTTCCGTCCAGACGACCCGGCACGGGACCGGCTCCACCGGCGGAAACCAGGCGCTGCCCGCGGGACCGGTGCCGCTTGCGGCAAACAACAGGCCGGAACGGGCGTCGCGGCTGTCCAGCGGCACGGCAAATTCCAGAATGCTGTCATTGGCCAGCACCAGCACCGGCGCGCCCGGGCCCACGTACTGGCCCGCTTCCACGCGTTTTTCCTTGACACGCGCGTTGAAAGGCGCCCGCACCACCGTTCGCTCCAGCGTGATCTCGGCCAGGGCAAGGCCTGCTTCCGCAGCTTTCAGGCCTTGTTCCGCTTCGTTAATGCGTGAAGGATACAATTCGACAGACTGTAACAGCAGGTCATGGCCGTCCCGCGCCTGGTTGTACGCCATCTCGGCGCGTTCCACATTTGCCAGCGCGCCCACCGCCTCCTCCTCGAAAAGCTGCCGCAGGCGGTCAAACTCGTTCCGCGCCAGTTCGCGGCTGCGCACCAGGGTTCCCAGCCGTTCACGGTCCGCGGCGTACTGGGTACGCAGGCGGGCCAGCACGCTCCGGGCCTGGTCCGCCTGGGCGCTTGCCTGGCTCACCGCCGCTTCGTAGTCCCGGGGGTCCACGCGAAACAAGATCTCCCCCTCGGGGATGGTTTCACCGACGAAGAGGCGTTCGTGAATCTCCACCACGTTGCCGGGGGCTTGGGGAGTGACGGGCACCACTTCGACGGGCCGGGCTTCGCCATATCCGACAATCAGGATGGGCACGTCTTCCAGGGACGCGCGGACGACCTTCACATTTACGGAAGACTCCTGGGCAACCACCTGCGCGGGCGGCTTGCGGCTGCCGATAAGCAGCGCGGCGATGACAATGGCGCCGAGCAGGACAGCCGCCACAAGCACCAGGGTGATTACTATGTGGGAAGAAGTTTTTCTATGACTTGACATGGGAGGCTCCAGACAGGTTAAGGCGCGGCGACAGCACAGGACATAATCAAGGGACCACCCGCACACACCGGTTTGGCGGCGGCCTTCTCGCGCGCTTCGGGAAGGAACCGGGAATAGGCGCACTGAATGGCATTGCGCAGCATGGCCAGGTGCGCGGCGCTGCTCGGATGAATACCGTCGCCCGCGAACTCGCGGCCTTCAAGCGTCACCCGGTCGAAGGCCGCATCCGGCGACGGCAGGTCCGGGTCGCCCCCAGGGAACGGATCATAGTCCGGTGGTCCGCCCGGCGCCGGCGCGTCCGGCGGATCCTGAAAATGATGCTGAAGCAGGCCGAAGTTGTGGATATAGGTGCAGGCCTCGATGTCGAGGGCCATGTCGCGCTTGTACCCCTCCACTTCGATGAAGCAGTCGTTGACCTGCGCCTGGGTCATCCCGCCGAAATGAAAGGGATTGTCGAAATGGGCAAAGAAGGCGTCCGCCGTGGCGGCATTAAGGTAATCATATCCGCCGACAACAACATGGTTTATCTGATCCAGGTCCAGGCACCAGGTGACAATGCGCGTGACGTTGAAGGCAATCACCTTCCATTCCCGCACGCGCTTTTCTTCGGTCCATTCCCGGAAGATATTCGTCTCCTTGATGCGGCGCAGCACGTCATTGCCGCCGATGACCAGGTGTATCATGTCCACGGTCGGATGCGCTTCAAGCGCGTCGAGGATCTTGTGTTGAAAATCGGGGCGCACCCATTGGTCCGCTCGGGTGCCGCCCAGCGCTGTGGTCTCGCCAACACTGGAAATGTGCGGGTATCCCGCCTCGGCCAGGGCCTTGTCCATAAGGCCCCCCACCCAGATGCCCTGGGCCCAGCTGTCGCCCACAACCAGAATGCGGGGTTCGGTCGCCCCTGCCGGGATCGCAAAACAGGCTGCAAGCAGGAGGAACAGAACAGGGCGTATGCTGCGGTTATATCTCAGCATGGGTCACACTTCTTCACGAGTCAGGGTTCATTTTTCCGAGTTAAATCAGCCGTCGCCGGCGGGTATCTTCAGGAAGGCTCCCGGCAAGGCACTGCACTCCATTGGAGCCCTGTTATTCCCCGGCGACCGCTGCTTGAGAATCAATGCAGTACAGTGTAGTACAACAATTGCGGAGATGCAAAATGCAGGATCGTGGAGCGCGCTTTTTCTTCGTCCCCGCGCCCGCATCTTCCGGGTTCCTTCAGTGGAGACGGGCGCGCAAGTCGCGGAATTGACTTTTTCATCACTACATTATATACTGGTACGAAGGTGTTAATTGCAGTTTTGGAGGGCAATAGTCGTACCTTCCTTCCGCATAGAGGTGTGCGGGGGTGTTTTGGCTTCGACGCAAGGCTTGTGAGGAGCCTGTATCCCGACCAATGCCCTCTTATGACAGGCCCGCCGGTGACGGCGTCTTAATAAATGCCTGGCTGGTCGCGCAAGGATGTTCCGGTGTGGTGTCGGACGCGGCGCGCGAGGGGAAGACGGGGCCCCTCCCCGTCAGAACAGAAAGGGTGGTCCCATGAACAAGGTGTTGTCCCGGACGTTCAAGAATCTTAACCTGGGCGAGGCGCAGCGTTTCCGGAATCTTGCCGTAATCCCCATTTTGGGAGACGGCGAGGAAGGCCCCGTTTACATCACGCTTGCGGCGGCGCTCAGGAACCGGGAACTTGAAGTCAGCGAAGCGTCGGAGGCAGGCTCGGTTCCGGCGATCCGCGTAAAGAACAAGGCGCAGACGCCGGTGCTGATCCTGGATGGCGAGGAGTTGCAGGGGGCGAAGCAGAACCGCGCTTCGAACGCCTCCGTCCTGGTTCCCGCCATGAGCGACATGATCCTGAATGTCAGCTGCACCGAACGCGGGCGGTGGAACTACACCTCCGAACGGTTTGCCGATTCCGGCGTGGTCATGGAGCGCCGGGTGCGCCTCGCCAAGAGCCAATCCGTGTCGGAGGGCTTTCGCCGCCATCAACAGGCCCATTCCGACCAATGCGCCGTATGGGATGAGATAGACATGCTCCATGAAACGATGGGCACCAGTTCGCCCACCGGCGCCATGCGCGACGCTTTCGAGGCGCGCCGCGGCGCGCTTGACGAATGCCTGGCCCGGTTCTCGCCGGTGGAAGGCCAGCGCGGATTCATCTTCGCGGTCGGCGGCGCGGTCATGGGACTGGACCTGCTGTCCCGGTCCGACGCCTACGGGGAGGGGCATGCCCGCCTGCTCGGTAGTTACGTCATGGAGATGCTCTCCTCCGAGGCGGAATCCGCGGCGGCGCCGGACCCGGCGGTGGTGCGGAAGTTCGTCGATGATGTGGATGCGGGCGCCGTTGAGGTGTACCCTTCCTCGGGCCTTGGAGACGATGTGCGCATACACAACGAAACCGTTTGCGGTTCCGCGCTCGTCTTCGAACAGGTCTGCATCCACGCAGCCCTCTTCACCCAGGACCCGGCGCAGCGCGACCGCGATGACGGTCCGCGCATTCGCGGCTTCCGCCAGCGGCGGCGCCACCACCTGTAAACC
>OBJA01002533.1_pt1 | contig 10395 bp, 8 predicted proteins | sample 1519751 | NCBI WGS metagenome assembly OBJA01 (sample SAMEA3881238, study PRJEB22517) | soil metagenome | biome: lake sediment; feature: soda lake sediment; material: sediment, water from around vicinity | place: India | collected 2013-12-23 | depth 3 m
TATCCGGCGGATGAACATGCTGCTGGCCGTACTGGAAAAGCGGGCCGGGTTCAAATTGGCGCAAAAAGATGTCTTTCTGAATATTGCCGGCGGTTTGCGTGTGAGTGATCCCGGTATGGATCTGGCGGTCATCAGTGCCGTGCTTTCGTCGAGTCTTGATATGACGATAGAGAATGATACCTGCCTTTGCGGCGAGGTGGGACTGTCGGGTGAGATACGTCCTGTACATCGCATAGAGCAGCGCATTCAGGAGGCCGAAAAACTGGGATTCTCTCGTATCCTCGTCCCTTTCAATAACCTGAAAGGATTCAATAAGAAGATGAAGATCGATATTCAGCAGGTGAAGAGAGTGAGCGACGCTTTCAGGTTGTTGTTTTCGTAATTATACCGGATTGCAGGGAAAGGTTGTCCGGGAAAACGTGTACACTCTCTTGCGCAGCCTGATTCAATTGTTGTGGTAAAGAAACGTCGTCCGAAACAATGGTCGGAATGGGGAGAAAAACAGATTGATAGAGAAAAGGCCGATGGAGAGATAGAAAAAGCCAAGGAATCTTTTTATAAATCGAAAAAATATCCTACCTTTGCAACCTGTTTTAAGAGAAATTGGTACCTTGGCCGAGTGGTTAGGCGCCGGTCTGCAAAACCGTCTACGGCGGTTCGAATCCGCCAGGTACCTCAAAATTAAAAAAATCCAACACTGCTTGTTAGTGCTGGATTTTTTTACTTCTGACATTAAGTTTCTGCCTGTGGTTCTGTTCTTTCTTAATTAATCGTTTGTATCGGCATCATCAACATCATTACTGTCCGTTGCTTTCTCTTTTTTGAATGCATCAGTTACCTTGCCGAAATTCTCTTTCCATGCATCGGCCACCGAGGCAAAGAAATTGATTGCGCTCTCTTTCACTACATCCCATTTGGAATCTGCAATCTGTTCATATTCTTCCAGTTTGACAGACAGGTTATTTTTAATCTCTTTCAGATTTTCCAGACGCTCGCGGTATTCTTCTTTCGCTTCCTCCGCGATCTCTCCTGCTTTATCTTCCAGTTTGGAGATATAGTCAGCCAATTCGTTCAGCACATCGTGCGTTTTTTGTTTGAATTCGTCTTTTTTCATTGTAGAGGGTGTTAATGTTCACTATAAGTTAGTTGTTGCTTCTCTATAAACATATGATCAGGAGATTGGTTCACTAAAGATGGTGTTTTGAATTTGACTCAAAGGCGAATCAACTTCAGTAAAAATAAGGCAGGGCAAAAACGCAGACGCATCTACGGGCAAGAAAAAAATAAAAAATCGTATCTTTGCATCTTAACGAAAAACGGATATGCTGAATATAGTAATTTTTGGAGCTCCTGGATCGGGAAAAGGAACACAAAGTGCGAAATTGATTGAGAAGTACGGACTCAAACACCTCTCCACCGGCGATATACTGCGTAACGAGATCAAAGCGGATACGGAACTGGGAAGGTTGGCGGACTCATATATGTCAAGAGGGCATCTTGTCCCCGATGAATTGGTAATTGATATATTGGATAGTTTGATCGGCAAGCATCGCGATGCCAAAGGATTTATCTTTGATGGATTTCCCCGTACACTCGCCCAGGGAGAAGCGCTCGGCAAGATGCTTGAGAAGCATGGCGAGGATGTACATGCCGTTATCAGCCTGGAGGTAGACGAAGAAGAACTGATCGACCGTCTGCTGAAACGGGGACAGATCTCCGGGAGGAAGGACGATAACCGGGAAACTATTGAATCGAGGCTGAAAGTGTACTATACACAGACTGAACCTCTCAAAGAATTTTACCGGAAACGTGGCACATTAAAAAATATTGAAGGGGTCGGTTCTATTGATGAGATCTTCGGATCCATCGAAAAAGAGATTGACCGGTTAGTAAAATAAAGATGGCAGAAACAAATTTTGTAGATTACGTAAAAATTTTCTGTAGATCAGGGAAAGGGGGACGTGGTTCAGCCCACCTGAGGAGGGAAAAATATATCCCGAAGGGTGGTCCCGACGGGGGAGACGGGGGTGATGGAGGGAACATTATCCTCCGTGGCAATCGTAACTACTGGACATTGCTCCATCTGCGCTATCAAAAACACATCTTTGCCGGACACGGCGAAGGCGGCTCAAAGTCCCAACGTTCCGGGAAAAAGGGCGAGAGTAAGGTGATTGATGTACCCTGCGGCACGGTAGCCTATGATGCACATACCGGAGAGTATTTATGTGATATTACGGAAGACGGGCAGGAGGTGATCTTGTTAAAGGGCGGCCGTGGAGGCCAGGGGAATGTCCATTTTAAGTCGGCTACCAACCAGACACCCCGCTATGCGCAGCCGGGTGAACCGTATGAAGAGCGGTGGATAATCCTCGAGTTGAAGCTCCTGGCGGATGTGGGATTGGTCGGCTTCCCGAACGCGGGCAAGTCTACCCTGCTTTCGGTGGTGTCGGCCGCAAAGCCGAAGATCGCCAACTACCCCTTTACCACACTCCAGCCCAATTTGGGTATTGTGGAATATCGCGACGGAAAATCGTTCGTGATGGCCGATATTCCCGGAATTATCGAGGGTGCCAGTGAGGGGAAAGGGCTTGGTCTGCGATTCCTCCGGCACATAGAACGTAACTCTTTGTTGCTTTTTGTCATTCCTGCCGATGCGGATGATATAAAAGAGGAATACCATATTTTGTTGAATGAACTGACCCGGTACAATCCCGAACTATTAGATAAAACCCATTTGTTGGCCATATCAAAAGCAGATATGCTCGACGAGGAACTGATGCAGGAGATAGTATTCGGCCTGCCCGATATTCCCTATCTGTTTATCTCTTCCATCACGGGGTACGGAATTCCGGCACTGAAAGATATGCTCTGGCGTGAACTCAATTCGGATGATTACGTACCGATATCGGCATCGCGCGATACATTGGTACACAGGAATCTCGATATTTCCCGGTTCGAATTTGAACCGGAAGAGGAATTTCCCGATGATGATATTGCGCTGGGGAATGAAGGGGAACCGGAGGAGGATGGTAACTACTTCGAAGAGGATTTTTAACGTGTAGAGATGAAACCACATCCCCAGTACAGCAATCTGCTTTTGTTCGATCTGTTCGACAGGCAGAAGAATATTGTTCATTTCACTACTACCCGGGAGGGCGGGGTGAGTGACGATACCTTCTTTTCCTTCAATATGGGGAATTTTTCGGATGACAGCCCATTGAATATCAGTGAGAATCGGGAGATACTTGCCCGCATGCTCTATATGAATATAAACCAGTTCATTATACCCCACCAGACACATGGAGCCAGGGTGTTGACGATAGACAGGAACTTCCTTAGCCTCGATTATGCTACTGCCATTGACACCCTATACGGGGTTGACGCAACCATTACGGGAGAGAAAGACATTTTCCTGTGTGTCACCACCGCCGATTGTGTGCCGATCATTCTGTTCGACAGACGGAATGAGGTGACTGCAGCTATTCATGCGGGATGGAGAGGTACTGTAGGACGGATTGTAGAGAAAACCGTCATAGAGATGGAGCGACAATTCGGTTCTTCTCCGACAGACATGATTGCCGGTATCGGTCCGGCCATAGATGTGTCGCATTACGAAGTAGGGGATGAGGTGGCAAATCGGTTTCACCAACAAGGTTTTGACCTCTCCGATGCTACTCTTTTTCCAAGAAAAAAACCGGCTTCCCGATTCCATATCGATCTGAAAGAGATCAACAGGAGGGAGTTGATCAGGCTGGGAGTGTCTGAAAGTATGATCGAAAAAAGTGCATTGTGCACCTTCGAGAGGGAAGATCTTTTCTTTTCCGCCCGCCGACAAACTGTGCACTCGGGGAGAATGCTGACGGGGATTATGATGAAGAGATAAAAAAGAGAGAGTGAATTGTTGATATTCACTCCCTCCCATTCAGTTGACTATTGCGATTTTCGCCGGAAGATTGCGTTCAATTAATAACGTGCACTTACCACGTCCCAATCTATAATCTTCCATATTTCCTTCAGGTGATCGGCACGGCGATTCTGGTAGTCGAGATAGTATGAATGTTCCCATACATCAAAACCTAAAATAGGAACCAAACCACTTGTAACCGGATTACCGGCGTTGCTTTCCTTCAAGATAGAAAGTTTGCCGCCCTGATCCTTTGCCAGCCATACCCATCCCGAACCGAATACGGAAACTCCGGCTGCATTGAATTCTTCTTTGAATTTTTCGAACGAACCGAACTGCTCGTTGATGGCATCGGCCAGTTTGCCTTTAGGCTCACCACCGCCATCTTTTTTGAAAGAGGTGAAGTAGATGTTGTGATTGAGGATCTGTCCAGCATTGTTGAAAATAGCGCCATCACTCTCTTTTACTACTGTTTCAAGATCTGCATTCTCAAATTTCGTACCCACCACTAACTTATTCAGATTATCCACATAGGCCTGATGGTGCTTACCGTAGTGAAGTTCTACTGTCTGTTTGCTGATAACCGGCTCTAAAGCATCGGTTGCATAAGGTAATGCTACTTTTTCGAATTTCATATTTACACTGTTTTTAGAATTGTCGTTTTCATTGTTTTTCGCGTTGGAACTGTTGCAACTGATGGCTGACAACGCAAATAATCCTGTCAATAAGTAATAATGAATTGTTTTCATATAACTAATTTATTTTTTTCCTGTCGGTTTATAGGCCCAGAACAATTAATTGATTTAATGATAATCATCACATCATCACATCATCACATCATTAAATCAATTTACTGTCTGCTTATAACGAAAACAGTCTGAGAAATGTTCATTTGCATTAGTCGTTTTCTACGCTCGGCAAAACAAATAAATTTGTTCTGCTCTTGCTTGACGAAAACGTTCGATCTTATTTATAGTGATTCTTGTTAATTTAGATAAAACAGCCGGTAAAAATAATAGCCTGGCTATTAAAAGCCAGGCTACCAGTTGTTTCTTGTAAGTTATTGCTTTTCTCTATTACCAATTCAATAAATTTAGACTACTTCTTTCAGCCTTTTTCTTCGCCGCCCTTATCTTCCTGCCGGGAACCGGATGGGATCTTTTCATCGGTGTCAATAAATATATGGTCTCCGGAACCGTGAGGTTTGGGTGGAAGCTGTATGCCGACAGAAGATTCTTTCTCGTTCTCTAAGATCTCCTGGGAGCGTGATATCCAGAGGCGTTTCCCGAATATTTTTTCCAGATCGTCGGAATAAATGATCTCCCTTTCCAACAGGATACCTGCCAACTGGTTGTGTCCTTCCGCTTTGTCGGTAAGGATCTGCTTCGCCCTTTCATATTGTTGGTTGATCATTGCTTTCACTTCGTTATCGATTAACTTGGCCGTTTCGTCGCTATATGGTTTCGAGAAAGTGTACTCCTGCCCTGACGAATCGTAGTAACTCAGGTTGGGCAGTTTTTCACTCATCCCCATAAAGGTGATCATGGCGTAGGCCTGTTTGGTTACGCGTTCCAGGTCGTTCATAGCGCCGGAAGAGATGGATCCTATAAACAATTCTTCGGCAGCTCTTCCTCCCAGAAGGGCGCACATCTCATCGAGCATCTGTTCTTTGGTTGTGATCTGTCGCTCCTCCGGTAGGTACCAGGCTGCACCGAGCGCTTTACCCCGGGGTACGATAGTTACCTTTACTAACGGGTTGGCATGTTCCAGGAACCAGCTCAACGTGGCGTGCCCCGCCTCATGGATAGCAATGGCTTTCTTCTCAGCCTGGGTGATGATTTTGTTCTTTTTCTCTAATCCACCCACAATGCGGTCTACCGCGTTCATGAAATCCTCTTTCTGCACGAATTTCTTTTTCTTGCGTGCGGCGATCAGTGCCGCCTCATTGCAGACATTCGCTATATCGGCGCCTGAAAATCCGGGCGTTTGGCGGGCCAGGAACTCGACATCCACAGATTCGTCTATCTTGATGGGACGAAGGTGTACCTTGAATATCTCCTTTCGGTCATTCAGGTCGGGAAGCTCAACATATATCTGCCTGTCGAAGCGTCCTGCCCGCAGCAAGGCTTTATCCAGTACATCGGCACGGTTGGTTGCTGCGAGGATGATCACCCCGCTGTTCGACCCGAAGCCATCCATCTCGGTAAGAAGTTGGTTGAGCGTATTTTCCCGCTCGTCGTTCGATCCGAAATTGGTATTTTTTCCACGTGCACGGCCTACAGCGTCGATCTCGTCGATAAACACGATACAGGGTGCTTTCTCTTTTGCCTGACGGAAAAGATCCCTTACCCGGGATGCACCCACACCCACGAACATCTCCACAAAATCAGATCCGGAGATGGAAAAGAAGGGTACGTTGGCTTCACCTGCAACCGCTTTTGCCAGTAATGTTTTTCCCGTGCCGGGAGGACCTACGAGCAACGCCCCCTTGGGTATCTTTCCTCCCAGGTTGGTGTAATTATTGGGATTCTTCAGGAACTCCACAATCTCCTGTACTTCTTCTTTGGCTTCGGAGAGCCCGGCCACATCTTTGAAGGTTACTTTTTGGCTGGAGTCCTTGTCGAACAGTTGCGCTTTCGATTTACCTACGTTGAAAACGCCTCCGCCGCCTCCGCCTCCGCCCTGCATCCTGCGCATCATCCATATCCAGAATACAATGAGTAGAATAAAGGGAGCAAAAGAGAGTAATATTCCCCAGAGTTCCGATGTAGTATCGAAACGTACCTCAATATCGTAATTTTTTTCGGCCTTTACATTGTCGATAAATTCCGATACCGCATCGGTAGAAGGAACTTTTATGAGGATCAGAGGTGATCTCGCGGCCTTGGCGGCATCGTCTCCGAAAACGTAGCTTATAGACTCCTCACGTACGATCGCTTCGGCGGTCTCTTTGTTACTGTATACCACCACGCTCTTCACGCGGTTATCTTTTACATATTGTTGGAATTCCGACCATTTTACCTCTTTAACAGTGGTGTCCTGCCCGAAAAACCACATCCCCATAAGCAATGCCAGCACTACGGCATAAATCCAATAAGGATTGAATGGCCTTCTGGGATTGTTGTTTCCACCTATCTTCGGCCGCAGGGTAGGTTGTTTATCCTGTTTATTTTCTTTGTTCGTATTATTCATTTGGGTGACTCTCTATTTCGTCTGAGTTATTGTAACAATTTTTTGAGAAATATGTTTTAATCTATGGATGGAATACGTTCTGACCGGGCATCTTCCCAAAGGTTATCAATATTGTAAAAATTGCGGAGTTCGGGTAGGAATATATGCACAATTATATTACCGTAATCCATACCGATCCATTCGGCGAGCTGCTGCCCATGCACACGGATGGGATCCTCGTTGGTGTTTTTCTTTACGATCTCATCTATCGAATCGGCCAATGCCGATACCTGTGTGGGTGTGTTGCCTTCACAAATTACAAAATAATCGCAGACAGCGCCCGGCATGTCTTTTAAATGAATAGTGCTGATGTTTTTTCCCTTTTTTTCCTGAATTCCTTCGATAATACTTTGTAAAACTGCGTTTTTTTCTGTCATTCTTTATTTTAAGTGAGTTGATTATACAAAGATAGGTTCTTTTTTCAATATAAAATCGAAATAAATATGAAAATCAGTAACGGGGTGGAGGAAGCAGATGGTAGGATGATTTGGTAATTTAACGATGTGATGGTTTATTGATTTACTGGTGTGAGAGGTTTTGTTATAATAGGGAATAAAGAAAAAAGTGGGAAGAGGAAAATGATTCGGCACTATGGTGGGGTATAAAGTAAAGCCCCGTCTTTGTAGGACGGGGCCTCGACTTATATATTAACAGGACAAGGCAAGGATATTTTTTGGCTGAGAAGTTTTCGTCCCCGGCCATATTCCCTATCGGATAGTTATTCTAATGTCTTTAACTGCAGGTTTCTCCACAGCACTTTAATGCCCCCTCCGTCATGGATTTGCAATGCGATACGTCCTTGTGCCTTGCCTATCTTCTCGTCGGTCAGATTAACCATCTCTTCTCCGTTGAGCCAGGTTTTCACGTTATCGCCTTTCACCATGATACGTAGGGTGTTCCAGTCACCCTCTTTCAATATCTCTTCTTTCTCATCGGGGATCTGCACCAGCCATCCACGTCCATAGGACTCATAAATGCCGCCGGTGTCATGTCCTTTGGGAGCCACTTCCACCTGCCAGCCATTCACAATGGCACCCGGTTCCACGAACGAGCGGATAAAGACGCCGGAATTGCCGTCGGCTTCCTGTTTGAATTCAACGGTCAGGTCGAAATCGTCGTAGTATTCACGCGTGGCAAGGTATCCGTACTGTTTGTCCGGCCCGCTTTCGCATACCAAAAGACCATCCTGTACATACCATTTTTCGGTTCCGTAGATCTCCCATCCGTGCAGGTCTGTTCCGTTGAACAGGTTTACCTCTTTGGTCTTACGGGGTAGTTCTTTGATCTTTACATTGCGAAACCAGGCAGCCGAACCGTGGTCTTGCAGACAGATCACGCCTTTGCGGGCCAATCCGTATTCGGGAGCATTTTCCCATTTGCCGCTATTCTTACGTGCAAACCAGTCTTCCGTCCATGCCTCAAATTCAATCACCTTTTCACCGTTGAGCCAGTGTTCCACATGACCGTTGTCGAAAACGATCTTCGAGGTATTCCATTCTCCGGCCGGTTTGATGATGGTCTTTGCCGGATCGGTTGTGTACATGGCGTAATCGGCTCCCGTTTTCTGCCACTCTTCCAACGGTTCGGGGAATCCGAGGTCATCGATCAGCTGGTATTCCGGGCCGGTCACATAAGGAACGGCAAATTTCGGATGTTCCACCACATGGTATAGCACGCCGCTGTTACCGCCCTCTGCTATCTTCCAGTCCCACACCAGTTCGAAATTCTCATACGTTTTTTCGGTAACGATGTAACCGTGTTCGTCGGCGCCTTCGCCCTTGGCCTGTATCATGCCGTCTTCGGCAAACCAGGGAGCGGTCAGTTCCTTGCCATTGTAATCGCGCCACCCGTTCAGTGTGGTGCCGTCGAACAGTAGTTCCCATCCGTCGGCAATCTCCTGTTGCGTCAGCGTGTTGTGCTTTGCTTCTCCGGTGCAACCTGTCGTCAAAATAATCATACTCATTACAGCCAATAAAATAAATTTAGATTTCATCGCTTCTTTTTTAAAGGATTAAACTTTATAATGGGATAATATTGAATACAAAGGTACGGAAATGATGTTAATTTGAAAGTTTTTTTATGAAAATTCTCAATAATACAACCATCATTTACCCCATTCTTTTATTATCTCCCAACTATCTTCCATAATGGTTCCGTACCTGAACACAATGATCCCTTGAGCTCCACCGCTAAAAGAATATTGTATCTGTTCATTCATTTGAGATGCTGTAACACCATCATACCCCTGAACTCCTGAATAAATTTCACATTGAGGATCGACAAGATTTTTTGCACCTTGTGTGATTGTTTGTAGCCAACTGGTAGGCTTTCCGTAAGCTTTAAAATAGGCCATCGGGCTGATCATATCCAAAACGGTTGAATGAAGTGCATAATTCTGGGCATAGAATACGTCTGCATATTTCGGATCCGTTGCTCCTTCCGGCATAAAAGCCGCACTCAACTTAAGCCCGGGTTTAAGTTGCTCTATGCTTCCCTTTACCGCTTCTATATAATCAAGAATTACATCTTTCCTCATATTTACCCATTTAACTACATCCTGATCTTCGTTAATATACAAATTCACAAAACCATTATTGGTGGCATAGGTTGTATAATTGGGTTCCGTATCAAAGAAACTTAACAGGCGTGTTGTATTACAACCTAAAGAAACAGCTCTCTGAAGAGAATACTGGTCAAATGAATACACAAAGTGTCCAAACCGGATAGCGTCGAGATGAATTCCGTCGCAATCAAAATTAGTCAGAAAATATGCGATGTGATCTAATACATACTCTTTGTATCCCGGGTAAAGAAGATTGACGCTATTATCATTCATGGGGTAGGGATCTGTACTCACTGACGGTTTCGGACAATGATAAATACCGGCATTGGGGTTTGCAGCCATATATACACCATCTTCATTAATCATGAACCAGAGATGAACTTCTATTTCTTCAGCATGAGCTTTCGTGATAAAATCTGTTAATTTATCGGCAGGTGTTCGTGTGCCGGCAGTACCCTTGACTAGAAGGTAAGTCTTCTTAACCTTGTTCTCAACCAGTTTATTGACAATTGTCTGAATGTCTTCATTAGATAAAACGCTTCCCCACATCCATACAGCAATCGGCCTCTGTGAAATTTTCACCTGATACAAAGAAGAAAGCGTAGCGGGAAGGCTGCTGTTGGCCTTATAGTACGCCAGTGCTCTTGCCATTACGACCACTCCCCTGTCAAATGAAAAATACCCGTTATATGTCTCG
>OBJA01002534.1_pt1 | contig 10393 bp, 14 predicted proteins | sample 1519751 | NCBI WGS metagenome assembly OBJA01 (sample SAMEA3881238, study PRJEB22517) | soil metagenome | biome: lake sediment; feature: soda lake sediment; material: sediment, water from around vicinity | place: India | collected 2013-12-23 | depth 3 m
GATAAATGTTACATTTTGTGTGTGTTCACCAAGTAAAGGTGGTGCACCATCTTTCACATTACCTATTGCAATAAAAAACAAGAAAATGGCTGTTCCCATAATGTTGACACCCATGATTTTTTTAATCAGGTTGCGATGTGTTACTACCGTGTATAAGCCAATGATAAAGAGAGCGATTGCACCTAAATAATTGATATGATCTAATAAAAGTTGAAAAAACTGTGTCATGATGCTTCCTCCTCAACAAGTATATGAAATAATGTAATGATGGTTGAAGCAACCTTAATACCAATACCAATCATTAAAATAGGAATCATACCTGCAGACAATAATTGCCCTGGACTACCCGCTGGAAAACCGGCAGCTAAGTTGGTTAAGAAACGTCCACCAAAGATTAAACCAATAAGACCTATAAAAACGTATAAGAAAATACCACCACTCTCTGCAAATTCAGATGCACGATGTGAGAATTTTTCTTCTCCTTTTTTGATGCCAAACACGAGTGTGTATAAAATGAGACTAGTTCCTATGAGTGCACCACCACTAAATCCACCTCCTGGTGAAACGTGACCGTGCAAGATAATAAAGATACCATAAAGTTCTGCAAAAGGAACAATGATTCGTGTAATACTTCTTACAATGACATCATGCATCCTTAGTCACCTTCTTTTCATCTTCATATTTGGCAACAGGTTTTAAAATAGATGCAACTGCAACTGTTGAAATAAAGAGTACAATCGTTTCCCCAAGTGTATCAAAACTGCGGTAGTCAGCTAAGATTGCAGCAATGATATTACTTGCTCCAGTATCACGTATCGATTGCTCAATATAATAATATGTGACTTCATTATATGAAGGTGCATGAATCCCTAAATCACCTGGCATAATTAATATTTGAGAGGCTAAAATGACAAATAATAAAACAAACAAAAAGGTTGTTATCATCTTTCTCATTTCTCGTACCTCTTTGTTTTACTAATGACTGCAATAAACAGTGCAGATGTGACACCTGCGCCCATAACTGCTTCTGTTAAAGCAACATCAGGTGCTTTAAGAATTAACCATAAGACACTCATCATCAGTGAGTAAGCTGAGAAAATCACGACCGCTGAAATTAAATCTTTTGTTTTCTCAACAGCTATCGCACAAATGATTAAAAAAATGATAATGATCACATTTAAAATATCCATAAGTTACTCCTTTTCTGCTTGCGGATCAGCGTGTAATGCCAAGTATTCACTTTTTGCAATGTAATGAGCCGCAGTTGGATTCGTTAGCCATATAAAAATGAGAACGATTAAAATATTTAAAGAAACGAAAGTCGTTCCTTGCCAAATGATGAGTCCAATAAAGATTAAACCAGCACCCATTGTGTCGCATTTCGTTGTTGCATGCATCCGACAAAAAACATCGGGTAAACGAATGAGTCCGATGACACCTACCAGATAAAAAAACACGCCACCTAAAAGGAAAAGCAAGACTGTTATATCTCTAATCCATTCAATAATAATCATACATCCAGCCTACCTTTAATAAGATATTTCGCAACAGCTATGGTTGTTAGAAACCCAATCATTGCATAAACAAGTGCTACATTTACGTATGAGTTTTGTTTTGTAACAAGTGCAATTAAAACAATAATTGCAGCGACTTTTGTTGATATCATATTAATCGCTACAATACGGTCAGCAGCTGTTGGACCTATGAATGCACGGTATAAGCCTACAAACGATAATAACGTTAAAATAATGGCTGTTATATAAATCGCTATGTCAATCATTTGCCTGCCTCCTCGACTGCTACAAACACTTTTTCTAGTTTACTCCCAGATATATGTGTTGCATACTCTTTTTTTAATCCATGAATAATAATGTCGTCATCACCCATATCAACCGTTAATGTGCCTGGTGTTAGTGTGATTGCATTACCGAAAAGTGCTTGATTTAAGTCTTTTTTTAATGGTTGCTTAATCGTTACAAATCCTGGATCGATTGGCATTTTTTTACTTAACACAATTTTTGCAACATGGAAATTAGCGACAACAATTTCTTTAATCACTGTGATGATTAGAACAAAAAGAGCTCTTACCAAACCTGGCCTTAGTTTGTTCGCTTCATCTTCCGTAAAAATCATTTGATGGCTATATAACACAACGAGTATCGATGCAAAAAAACCAATAACAAGATCGATCCAATTAAAATTTGAAGCGATAATCAGCCAAAAAATAAATAATAGGACTAAGAGTATTAGTGCACCATTTCTTTTTTTTGTTTTCATTTACTTACTCCCTTTATCGTTTAATCATACTTATGATACAATGTTTTCATCAAAAATACAATTTGATATAAGAAAAAGATGAAATCTTTATAATAAATTATAATTAAAATAAAAAAGCACATAGCAAGAAAGGTTGCTATGTGCCCTGAATTACAAGTTAAACTCTACGGCTAAAAACTGATCCATGTATTTTTTGAAATGATTGTTTTCCAAATCTGTCATGTAGTCGAATAACTCTTTTACAAAACCATCTTGTTCAACCACTTCAGGATTAACGGTATGCATATTGCCATCTTCAAATTCAATCACAACGGTTTGATGTTTTTTGATGTATTTAACTTTGTTTGATGTTTTTGAAGTGATAACGCATATCTTTCCATTACGTATAACATAGTTCAATTTTCGATGTTTATCTTCATAATGAAGAAACAATATCCCTTTATCCTTCATCAAATCATCCCCTTTTTAAACCCAACCGCGCATTTTCACTGCATCAGCAACGCGTTTAATAGCAATACGATATGCAGCATCTCTCATGTATAAATTCTCTTTGGAAGCCAAATTGTAAACCGCATTAAATGCTAATGTCATTTTATGATCTAGTTTTTCTAAGACTTCTTCTTTAGGCCAATAATAGTTCATGTTACATTGAACTTGTTCGAAATATGATGTGGTTACGCCTCCAGCATTACATAAGAAGTCAGGAATCATGAAAATGCCACGCTTTTGAATCATTAAGTCTGCATCAACTGTAGTCGGACCGTTCGCACCTTCTCCAATGATTTTCACTTGTTTTGAAACTTTTTTCATGGTTTCTGTTGTAATCTGGTTTTCTAAAGCACTTGGTAACAAGATATCAACATCTTGGCTAATCCATGCTTCACCTTCTAGAAGTTCAAGTCCTAAATCATTGACCGCTTTTTCTTTATCAATCGATCCAAAACCATTAGCAATCTTATCTAGTTCTTCGATATTGATACCCTTTAAATCTCTAAATGTATAGGCTTTGTTATCATCAGCATCCCAAGAAGAGACTGCAATGACTTTTCCGCCAAGTTCAGTATATAAATGAGCAGCATATTTACCAACTTTTCCGTATCCTTGAATACTTGCAGTTGTTTTCGTGATATCAATATTTAGGCGTTTACAAGCTTCACGAACGGTATAAATAACACCATATCCAGTCGCTTCATTACGACCTAGTGATCCACCCATACCAACAGGTTTACCTGTAATCGCACCTGGATAATGACCTCCAATGATGGTTTCAAACTCATCAAGCATCCATAACATATGTTGTGCATTTGTCATCACATCTGGAGCAGCTACATCGATAACTGGACCTAATGATTTTTGAAGTTCTCTAACATAACCACGGCATAAACGCTCTTGTTCACCTAAAGACATTTTTCTAGGGTCACAAATCACGCCACCTTTTCCACCACCAAGTGGTATATCAACCACAGCACATTTCCATGTCATCCACATGGAAAGACCTCTTACGGTATCTACCGTTTCTTCAGGATGGAAACGAATGCCTCCTTTTGCAGGTCCTCTTGAGTCATTGTGATGAATGCGATAACCATTGAAAATTTTCGTAGTTCCATTATCCATTTTAACAGGAATGGTAATATGAAACTCTTTCCCTGGTTGTCTTAAAAGATCCCTTAATGATTGTTCAAGGTTAATCTTTTCTGCAACTTCATCGAATTGTTTTTGTGCTTCTAAAAATGCATTGTAATCGCGATGCTTCACTTTTCTTTTCTCCTTTATTTATCGTTATTTTTGTTATTGTTTATCTATCTTTCTAATATGTGCGCGTTAAAAAGGAAAGACATAGCATTTTATGCCTTCAACTACGTTTCATTATAACAAGTGCCTTAACTCGCACGTTAACCAATGCTATTGTAACATGATATTGTAAAATATGAAAGCGCTTTTATCTATTTTATAGATTTTATTTAAAAATAGGAGTTTCACAAGAAAAAAAGATAAATCTTTATTTGCAGACTTATCCTTTTTGTTGATAATATGTTAGATAATGCTTTAATTTTGATACCATCTCATCAAACATTTGGTTTCTTGTTGAATCACTTAGTTTTGATGACAAGGGATCAAGTTTTAGTGCTTTTTTAGCAATGGTTAAATCTTTCTGATCAAATGCTTCTAGAAGCAGTTGATGGATGGCAATATGTGTTTTTGTGATTTCATAACCGTAACCAGTCATTGGACCAGCAAAAATAGGTCTGACCTCATCACGTCTAAACAAGGCGTTTGTTTCTACAACATGTCCCAAAGGTAAATTAGGTATTTGGCCTTGATTAGGCATGTTCACATTTGTCATGAGTGTTTTTAGACCTAGTAAAGCGCGCATTTGATCAACACCTTCTTCATCAGTCGGTGTTAATGTTAACGCTTCTTCTTTGGCTATAGTCTTAAGAGCAGATTCATTTCCAAAAGCTTTGATGTCTTTACGTTTTGAAACGGGTGTTAAAAAGAATTTCCAAGATGCAATCGTTTCAGGTGTTTTCGTATAAGGGTCTTGTGGTAAAAACTCAACAAGATGACGGTCTCCAGCAGCAGCAATCATATCATGCTTTAGAAACAAATCAAACTTGACGCATTCACCACTACCAAATGGATATCGTTGTGAGATGTCACTTCCTGGAGTACCTGTATAACGATATTTTTCAGCAAATTTTCGATACATAGGCATTAAATCCCTGTCTTTATACGTGGCATAATTAATCCATGTAAAATGATTGATACCGATAGGATTGATTTGAATATCCTTTTTTGAAGCTTCAATCCCTGTTTCTTCATAAAGTGCTTTTTTTAGTAAATCTTGAACATGTGAGATTTCGTGACAGTTTCCAATCGCTTTAATTTCTGGAAACACATGATAAAGCATTTGAACACACATGGTCATGGGATTTGTAAAATTGATGACCCATGCATTGGGTGAATATGTTTTAATCGCTTCAGCAAACGTTTTATAAATTGGCATCATAATGAGTGATCTAAAGATACCTGCAGGTCCTGCTGTATCGCCAACAGGTTGATAAATGCCGTATTTTTCTGGATAATGGACATAATTTTCCATTTCATCAAATGTTGCAGGTAAAATCGAAATAAAGACAAAGTCGGCATTTTGTAAACATGCTTCTAAGGTGTTGGCGACAGAAAAGGTAAAGGTTTGATGAGCATCTTGATGATTCATGAGCATGGTACCTATCTTTTGATTATGGATAGCAGCTTCGTGATCGATATCGTAAAGAGAGACCTCTCCACCTAAATCTTTTGTTAATGCTAAATCACTCATGAGTCCACGAGCCCAAAGTCTGGATCCTCCACCAATATAAGCAATCTTAATCTTTTTCACGACTTCACTTCCTCTCTGTATTTATTATAACAAATCTTTTGATATCTTTTTTTCTTCTGTTTTTTTGATTTTTAAGATATAATGATTTCATGTGTGAGGTGTTTTGTGAATCGAAATTTAGCACGTTTAATTTTAATTACTGCAGGATTTATGTGGGGGTTAGGATTTATTGTTAATAAATACATACTTGATCAGGGCTGGAATGATGCTGAGCTTTTGTTTGTCCGTTTTTTTGTTGCAACCATAGCTATTTTTTCCATTTTCCATAAACGTATTTTAAAACACTGGAAAATGACCATCTTACCCGGATTCTTCTTAGGTATTTTTTTATACTTAGGGTTTTTCTTTCAAACATGGGGATTGGTGCATACTACAGCATCAAATAATGCGCTTATTACAGCATCTTATATCTTTTTAATGCCCATTATTATTTATATCGCTGAGAAAAAGCATGTTAGAAAACAAACGATTATTGCAGGATTATCTGTTGTTATAGGTATTTCTCTAATATCTGTTGATTTCAAAGAATTAACCATTGCTCTCGGAGATATACTCACATTTATCGGTGCTATTTTTTATGCTTTTCATATCTATTTTTTAGGTAAAAAAGCTAAACAATTGGATCCATATGTACTTATGGCTTTTCAACTCTTCATCTTTTCATGTATTGCCTTCATCGTTATGATGGCACGTGGAGGTTTACAATCTGTTGATTTTCAATCATCAAATTCGTTAAATGTCTTGATTATTGCTGCTGTCATGGGTTTTTTTGGTAGTTTTTTAGGATTCGTCTTTCAAAGTGTTGGTCAAAAAAATACACATGAAGCTGAAGCTGCAATCCTCATATCAACTGAATCTGTATTTGGCCCCGTTTTAGCGATTTTATTTTATAGTGATCCATTTAATATATCCATTTTTCTTGGGATTGTTTTCGTTTTTGTTGGGATTGTTTTAAGTGAAACAACCTTTTCATTAGCAACATATAAGAAAAAATGAGCCTAAGCTCGCTTACTTCAGTTGAAGACTATCTTTACCATATGCCATTAATTCAATAGGGTTGCCATCTGGATCTTTAACCCAACATTGATAATTATGGTCCTTACCTAAGATAATGGGATGTAACAAGGGAATCCCCTTTTTTTCTAAATCATGGGCAAATAAACTGATATCATCAACTTCTAAACACAAATGCTGATAACTCACCTTTTGATGGACTTCAATTGGATGCTTTGCATAAAAGAGTTCGATAAACTGGTTTTGATTGACCTGTAAATAGATAATCCAAGGCTTTTGTTCATCATCAAACAATTCAAACTTTTTCTTAAATCCAAAAGCTGTCTCATAAAAAGCAACAGCTTTTTTCATATCACTCACTTGATATGCAACATGCGCGATACCTTTAATCATTTTCTTATCTCCCTTTTACATAAATCACTGCAATCTTCAAATACGACTTTATTACGACCAGTCTTTTTTGCTTCATATAGCAGTTGATCTGCTTTTTCCAATATGAGATCATGCTGTTCATGGTCATGATCACGGCAATATACAGCGCCTATACTAATGGTAACATTTAATGAATGCTGTTGATACTTAACATCATGTTTTTCGATGAGAACGCGTAATCCTTCTGAAAGGATAACAAACTCATCATATGATATATTATGGATAACGAAAACAAACTCTTCACCACCATAACGTGCTACCATATCATTTTCTTTTTCGTACTTTTTAATCACTGAAGCGATTTCTTTTAATATATAATCTCCACACATATGTCCATATGTATCATTAATATTTTTGAAATGATCAACATCCATCATTAAGATGCCCATTGCTTTATGCTTATGAAAATCTTGATCTTTAATAGATTCATAATATTGGCTAAAGCCTGTACGATTAGGTATTTCTGTTAAATAATCTGTCGTTGCAAGTTTTTTTAAGTATGACTGTGCATTAATGGTAATTTTAAGATAATAATAACTCGAATTCGCAACACCGATGATATTTAAAACAATATTAATCGTATGAAAAAACATCATAAGACCAGATGAGACAACAGTCATAGCGGGTTCGTTTCGAGTTAGAAAATACAACAAGACAAAGAGAAAAATTTGCGAAAAAACACCAGCATATTTACTTATTTTATGCCAGTTTGTATAAATAATAAGTACAGACATGTTAAAGAAATAGTATTGAAATCCTAGTTGAAACCCAAAAACATACGTTTCAACAGCAGCTTGAATGGTTAAAGCGGTTATGAAAATGAAAGAAGCAATTCCAAATCTTTTCTTCTGATTTAAATAAATGGCAATCGCAGATGAAAAAAGAGTTATGATGTTGGCAATAATCACATAGAGATTATTAATATAGATGAAAATCGGTAAAAATAGGATGAGAAAAGCAAATGTGCTTATATATACGATATTTGCATGATTAAAATACTGCTTTTCTTGAAAATCTTGTGAATGGAATTTTGCTTGCATGAATAATCACCTATCATCAATCATTGTTGATTTATTATACAATAAAAATAAAAAAACTCCATATGATATCCATCATATAGAGAATTTTATCTTATTTAACACGGTTCCCAACAAATGCAAACATCATTGGACCTGTGTGTATACCAAGAACTGGTGTTAATGGTGAAAGCACAACATGTCTTACGTTCAAATCTTTTTTCAAACGCTCACTTAGTTCTTCTGCTTTATCTTTATCATTTCCATAATGAACAATTAAATCAATTTGATCTTGACCAAATTTGTCCACAAAAATATCTTTCATTTTGATTAAAGAACGTTGCAAACCAAACCCTTTAGATAAAGTCACATAAACGCCTTCGTCATTAACTGTAATAACAGGTTTAATATGAAGAATATCACCAATCGTTCCTTCTACTTTTCCAATACGACCACCACGTTTTAAATATTTCAAAGTGTTAATGGTATAAATAGCAAGTGAGTCCTCAAAACGAATACGATCAAGTGCTTTAACAATCGTTTCTACGTTATCACCTTTTTTAATCATACTAAGTGCATCTTGAACTAAAAAAGCAAGTCCACCACCTAATGTTTTTGAATCATAATGTGTAATATGAATACCTTTTATCTCTTGAAATGCTAAGCGGAAAGCATTAAATGTACCACTTAAACCTGATGATATACTAATCGCTAATATATCTGTGTATCCTTCTTTTTTAATCTTTTCAACAACATTTAGTATATCTTCTTGATGAGGTAAACTTGTTGAAATGTGATGAGTATCAAGTTGCTCATACACTTCATGTGCTTGAATCTCAACTTGATCACGATAATTTTTTCCATCGATAACAATCATCAAAGGAATAACAAACAAGTTTTTTTGTTTTTCAACAAATGACTTTAACAAATTTGATCCAGAATCTGTAATAACTGCAATTTTCATAACATGCTCCTTTAAATTTCTATTTTCATATAAAACCATATAAACATATCACATCTATTCTATATGATAAAGAGGATTTTTCATCACAATTTACATGATTTACTCTAAAATTAAAATCATATTTGAATGTTATAGCAACAAAACTGAGTTAGTTTTTATTTAACATCGCTTTTACAATGGCTTTCACATGAATATCCAGCGTGTCAAATCGTTTCAGTGTCACGTCTTCTTTTTTGATGAGTAAGGGAATTTCAGTACAACCTAAAATGACACCTTGAACACCTAATAAACCATATTTTTCAATCATATCAATGAATGCACTTTTTTTACTTTCTTTATAAACACCTTTAATCAATTCCTCATAAATGGTTTGATGAATGAACGCTTGTTCAAAACCATCTGGTATAACTGTTTGAATGTTATAGGTATCCAATATATGTGGATACATGTTGCTTTGCATGGTATATGTTGTTCCCATGAGTAAAATGCGATGAATGTTTTCTTCTTTAATGGCTTCAGCTGTTGCTTTTGCGATATGGATGATAGGAAGACCAACTTGCTCTTCGACTTGTTCTGCTATAATATGCATCGTATTTGCACATAAAACGAGCATTTCTGCTCCAGCGCGTTTGAGTTTTTTTCCTTGTTTAACAAGCATCATTGAAATCTGATCCCACTTTTGCTCATTTAAGAGCATTTCTAGTTCGTGATAGTCAAAAGAATAAAGAAGCAACTTTGCAGAATGAGAACCACCAAGTTGCTCTTGAACTTGTCTATTGATCAGCTGATAATAAGCTGTCGTCGATTCATAACTCATTCCACCTAAAAGACCTATCGTTTTCATCGTTTCACCTTACCTTATTTATTAAACTCATTCTATCATTAAAAATAAAAAAACACACTCTGGTGTCTTCTTATTAATTACTTAAATTTAGGTATTCCCCATATATACACATACAAGAAAATCAAACTAAGTATATTTATAAAACTCATTTAAAAATCATTGCTTAAAACGTTAAACCTGTAAATCCCAAATAAAACTCTTTAATCTAGTAAAACTAAAAATCTATATATGGGGAATACATTTATATTATACCTAAAATACAAAAAATCAGCAACTATTTGCATGAATATACTTTATAATTTGGTAATATTAAAGTTTAAAAGGTTGCACTTACACTTTTTCATGATGTTTAATGACATTTCTGAGTTTAACAGAAAATATGACTAAGGACAATAAAAAAGAGATTCCATTAGCCAAGATGAGCGGATAATCCGTTTTATACAACCCGTAAACCAACCATAATG
>OBJA01002535.1_pt1 | contig 10388 bp, 8 predicted proteins | sample 1519751 | NCBI WGS metagenome assembly OBJA01 (sample SAMEA3881238, study PRJEB22517) | soil metagenome | biome: lake sediment; feature: soda lake sediment; material: sediment, water from around vicinity | place: India | collected 2013-12-23 | depth 3 m
TCACAATTCAGTAGTTATTAGTCACAATACCTGTAATTATTCCCTTCGCGGTTTGCGGGAGAATAAAGGCATTCTTGAATCCACGCATAACTGTGCCGGAGCATTCTGACTTCTGACTCCTGTCTTCTGACTACATTCTTGGACGATTCGAATCGTTGTCTTCCCCAATAATTCCTTCAAAAACCACTCCCACCTTCATGTTCTTCATGTGCTTCGTGGTTTGAAAACGTCCCCCATATACCTACCTTTATGTCTTTGAATAATAAATTCCCAACCCCGAAAACTTATAAATTCTATTATGTTGATAAAAGCCAGCCAAAAGCCGGGCTCAGTGGTTCTTCGAAGCATTATATAAATATTCTTTCCCCTTTTTACTTTTCACTTTTTAAAACACTTTCCCAACACCCAAATAGAACAGATGATTATCTCCTTCGCCATAACTGGCTCCAATATAGATCGGGCCTATGATAGTCGGGCTGATCAAGCCGATGGACAGAGCATAATCCAGATCCACTTTCGACCATCGGTCAAAAACATCGCCAAACTCCGCCCACACGCCCAGAAAGACATCTCGATCGGTCATCGGCCATTTTAATAAATATTTCATATAGCCTAGATTGGCTAAGAGATAGTGATTGCCATGAAACTCGTCGTAGCAATAGGTGCCCAGGCGGAAAGGCCCGCCGAGCTTGAAATCCTGTGCCAGTGGAAGTTCTCCGCCGAAACCACTCCCAGCGGATAGCCGCAGGAAATATCCGTCCTTTTCACCAGCGGGGAAGTTCAAGCGCAACGTGGATTCGAGCGTTCCAAACCGCTCGGTGGCTCCCGGAGCTTCCAAGAACCATTTGGCCTCCGTCTGCCAATGGGTGCCTCGTCTGGGCCAGATGGGATTATCCGCGTGATTATAGACCCACTTCAATCTCACCCACTGCAAGGACCCGTCGTAATCCTCCGTAAGCTCTTCCCCCACTTTAACGTTGACATCCTGAAAACCGAAGCCGTATCCCAGACGAGCCTCGGTAAAATCGCTCAAACCAAGGCCGAAATCCAGGAGGAAGCCGGTGTGTGTCGTCTTATAATCTGTTATTCGACGGTCCTCCCGATAAAGACTGCTATTATTTTGATCCAAAAAGAGCGAGGGTGCAACGAACCATAGGCTTCTTCCGAAGGGCTTATAGATCTCCGCCAAAAAATGATTCTCCGTCCCAATCCCCAGGTCTAAACGGGCTTCCGAACCCTCCCCCCACTGATCCAGCCATGTTAATCGAGTACGGGCATTAAGCTCGATATGCTCGGCCCGGACGCTGTCGGCCTCCAAATGAACCGCTGTTTCCACATAGGGTTGTTGATAGGGCTTCTCCACCACCGTGACCCGTAGGATCGGTTCGTCCTGATGAAGAAAGCACTCATAGCGAAAACTCTCAAAACGACCGGTTCCGATCAGTTCAATGAGATCCTTTTCCAGCGCATCGGTATCCATAGGAACTCCAATATACGCCCATAAACGTTTCAGCACCATCTTCTCATGGGCTTCCGTCGCGCCAACGACCTCGATCCCCATGGGCACTGGAATCTCTGTCCGCCGTTTCCACTGACGCTCCAGCTTCCACGCCCGCCAGGTCTCTTCATCCACAGCATAAGGCAGGAGAAGATCTCTCTGCGCCTCCGCTGCCTCATAACCCCTCTTCACCAATTCATCGAGTTTATCCCAGTCCATAGAGCCAAGCCCCTGGAGCCGCGGTGTCACCACCACATCCGCCGCGCTCATCGCCCGACGGGAGTTGTCCACGAGAACCGTATTGATTGTTCGCAGCAAAACGTCGTTGATCCCGTTGATCTCATAGTGTTCGGCCTTGGCGCTGAGGTTGACGGCGATCACCACATCGCCTCCCATTTGGCGAGCCACATCCGCGGGAACATTGTTTAAGATCCCGCCATCCACCAAGATCTGTCCATTCCGCCGAACCGGCGCAAAGATACCGGGAATCGCCATGGTGGACCGCATCGATTCCACCAGCGAACCCCGTTCCTGAACGACCAACTCCGAACTGATTAAATCTGTGGCCGTGCAAGAATAAGGCAAGGGAAGATCGGCGAAATTCTCCACTGTGGAATGGGTCAGCGTCAACCGGCTCAACAGGAAATCCACCGCATAGGAGGTGAACCCGCTGGGCAAGCCAACATTTTTTCCCTTCCGTCCAAACTGCGCTTCCACCACGTAATCCCTTCGATCCTCTTTGCGGCGGTAATTTAAAGCATCGTATGGCGGAACAGAGGCAAAGACCTTGCTCCACTCCATCTCATTCGCCAACGCATAGATCTCCGTTGTCTCCATTCCCATGGCATAGCAGCCGCCCACCAATCCTCCCATACTGGTCCCTGAGACGAGATCCACGGGGATCCGATGCTCTTCCAACCAGCGAATCACACCAATGTGAGCAAACCCCTTCGCACTCCCGCCACCTAAAGCCAAAGCCACCCGCGGCCGCTCGTATTCCAACGGATTGGCATGACATATTCCGATAAGACCAATAACGATCAGGGTAAGCCATCCCAAAACCAACCGAGAACAACGCGTCACGTTCAAAACACCCCCTTGGTTCTGCCTGCAAAAAAACTCCATTATTAATATCGGCAGTTCTAAATATTGCATTATGTTTACGCAACCAGATTTCTTGCCCCCAGGCAATAAATCATCCAAAAAAGAAACTATGGCTCTCCGATCTTTCATCATATAAAAAGGCGACGATTGGGATCGCCGCCTCCATACGTTTATGACTACATAAACTTACTAACCCTTCTTGCTACAGGTTCAAAGATGGAATGGATTCCTCTTGGTAACAATTGAATGACATATCACAAGTCTTGATGAAAAACGAGCATCCATTCATCATAATCCGGTGCATATCGAAGTGCCAAGGAGGCATTCTCCATAAACCGATACTCAATGCCAATTCTTTTTTGATTTTCCGACTCATACCAGCGATAATACTCTAACTCCAGTTGAAAGCTGTCTGCAAAGGGGATAACTAACTTAGTTCGGAGATCCTCACCACTCTGTCCTTTACCCGTTCCGATGGATCCGTTTAAGATGCAAAACTTCGGGTCCCATGTAAAGCCCAGCGCATAGTAGTCATTCCATCCATCCGAATAAAGTGAAGAATGGTCTATACTAGCATACCAATAGTTGATACCAACCACCAAGCCATCTATTAGCTTGTAATTAAAACTCTGGAGGAACCCAAAAAACGTTGTTTCCTGAACATCGTCGTCGATCTTCATCCATTGAAGTCTTGTCCGAAGCTTCATATTTTCAGGATAATAGAGCCACATAAGGTCCATACCCTTTTGGGTCATATCATAAAAAGTTTTGTCGCTTTGGATAAAATCCACTCCAAAAGCAAGATAGCCACGATCTAGATTCCAGCGGTATCCTGGGCTAATTCCCCACGTTTTTTCATCAAAGGCTTCATCATCTTCAAACTGCAATCCAACGAAAAAACCAGATGACCATAGATAGCTGCCGTTAAGATATGTATAATTATCGCTATGCGCCAAAGTGAGGAATGTTTGATCGTTCACATAATAACGTGTTTCAAACATTCCCTTATTAATGCGGTCATTATACCAATAGATTCCATCTGCAAAGGGTTTCTCCTCATCGTCCACCGTATACCAACGATCATTCGTTGTGTCGGACGGCGGGTCGATCATCGCCAACGCCGGCGTCATAAGCAGCAATGAAATGGCCAATATCAAGAAAACAACAATACCGAATCTACACAAGATGCTCCCTCCCGTTTAAATAAATGCGACATATCTTTACAGTATTTAATTTTCGTCAAATTCCATCCTTTTCCTGCCAATAAAAGAATCTTCTTCATAATATTTACAAACCTCCTTTAAAACGCTCCATTCCCTATCTTAAGTTTTCTTTTTAACTAAATCTTCTCCGCAATAGAGGAAATTTTAGCCATATTTAGAATATAACAAGCGGAGGTGAAGCCTTGTCCATCCAAACCCTCTTAGCATCTTTCGAGAACCCATCCTTTGTATGGTGTTTCTTAACTGCGCTATTCTTCTTTGGCACGCTTTCCTACCTCCTTGTGATGCTATGGAAGACAGTTCACGCCATTCATCAAAGACCAACCCACGAAGGCTCTTCCTATGATGAAGAGCAATTCGCAGCGAAGGTTTGGAACCGCTTCAACCTTTCCTTGCTCGGAGCAGTCATCCTTGCCTACAGCGTTATTACCTCCATTCATATCCTGACCAAACCTGTCACCGATATCCGAAACGCCTGGATGCTGGTGAATTCCTCCATGGCCTTTCTCATCGTCGTCTTCATCAAAGTTTTGCTATGCACCTGGATCATCTCACTCATCGCTGGGTTGATGAAGCCCGACCGTTTATCGGAGTTCGCTGCCAAATTCTTTGGTTTTGAAATCACTCAGAAGTATGCTCCCGAACAAATCAAAGCCATCGACAAGACGCTAAATGATATGCAAGCCCGTATCAATATGTTGAGCATCCTTACCAAAGAGACGATGGATTATATCGCCGGCTCCTTTGAAGGCGCCATCATCTGCGATGAACGCCCCGTGGATAAGATCCGGGAGATCGTCCGTTATACCCTTCAATCTGCTTACTACGGCTATGACATGATCCAGATCTATGTTATTCCCCTCTCTTTTGAAGGAGTCCAATCGCTTCCCGAGCATCTACATCCCTTGGTCATGAAACGCATCGATGAAAACGTCGACCTCTCCATCGTTGAAAAAAAGACCGTCGGCATCGGCATCCATTATGGCAACGAGGAACTCAGCACCATCATCGTCATGGATGGAACAAAATATCACTATGAGATCACCCTTCCCGAGATCTATACGGCCAGCAACTTTTTTATCGCCGTCTCCACCATCGCCACATGGGCCTCAATGGTCCCGGAGGATGCTGAAACTTGCCAATTGTGATACAATATATTACAATGTACTTGGGGGGATCATATTGACGACACGCATCGGATTTTTATCCACCAAAACCATAGCCGGACGGAAGATCATCAGCGATAGCGGTTCCAGCGTTCCTCAACAATTAAAAGACACCTCTCGAATGGTACGCGAGCTATCGGTCGCCCTCGAAGCGTCAAATTGTCCTTCACCGACCCTTCCTTTCCCCTTTAAAAACCGTTCCAAAAAATAAGGTTTAAAATATGAGGCTTCGGAGACACTAGCACCCGGAGGTGTTCGTGTTGACGATCCAAAAACAGAAGCAGCCCTCGGGCGTACCGGTAGGTCGGGGTGAACCCCAGCCGCTGCAAGAGATAGAGAAGATCCGACAGATCTTAAAGGATAAAAAATAAGCGGGCATCGCCCCGCTTTTTCTATTCCCCGCAAATCTAGACCTTCGTCTTCATCACGTCTTCTTCTCCCAGTCCCGCTCCTCATTCCCCCAACCCTACTTAGAAAATGCCTCTGGAGTACCCTCACCCCTAACCCCTCTCCCGATAAATCGGGCGAGGGGAAACGGCAAATCTGAAGGACAAAACATTAAGCTTAATAATTTGACAGTTCCCCTTCTCCCAATGTGTTGGGAGAAGGGCAAGGGATGAGGGTTTGGCCCCATTTTCATCCTTTCACGTGCCCCAGCTTGCTGGGGTGGGCGACTACTTAGAAAATACCCCTTGTCGTCCTCGTCAGCTTGAATTTTCATCGTTTCACGTGCCCCAGCTTGCTGACGTGGCCGACTACCTAGAAAATGCCCTTGTCATCCACGTCAACTTATTATTTTCATTGCTTCGCTTGCGTCAACGGTTGTTGACGTGGCCGACTACTCTTCACTTCAAGTATCTCTCCCATTATTATGTGGCATAATAGCGCCGACTACACATTGTGGAGGCGAAGATTATTGTCCAACTATCCCCACCTCTTATCACCAGGGCGCATTGGCCGATTGGAAGTGCGCAATCGCTTGGTCATGCCTCCGATGGCCACCAATTATGGCGGTGAAAACGGCGAAGTCACGGAGCGAATGGTCCGCTATTATGCGGAGCGCGCCAAAGGCGGCACGGGGCTAATCATCGTTGAAAACGCTCAAATTGACTACCCTGGCGGAAAAAACGTCGTTTTACAGCATCGAATCGATGACGACAAATTCATTCCCGGTTTGCGTTGGTTGGCGGAGTCCATTCATGACCATGGCGCCCTTGCTTTTCAACAGATCCATCATGCAGGCCGCCAAACCTCTCTCGGCGTCACTGAAGGTGCGCCCGTAGTCTCCAGCTCCCCTATCCCCTGCGGGTTTATGCAAATCCAGCCCGAAGAGTTGAGTCGTGAACAGATTGAGGTCTTGATCGAAAAGTTCGCGGATGCCGCCACCCGAGCCAAACTAGCAGGATTTGATGGGATTGAGCTTCACGGAGCTCACGGCTATTTGATCAATCAATTCATGTCGCCCTGGACCAATAAACGCGTGGACCAATGGGGCGGGACCTTTGAGCGGCGTATGCGTTTTCCCTTGGAGATTATCCGCCGCTGCCGTCAACGGGTAGGGGATCGATTTGCCATCGGATTCCGCATGAGCGCCGATGAATTTATCGAAGGCGGCATTCACCAAGAAGAAGGCATCCGTATCGCTCAAACCCTAGAGAAGGCTGGTATCGATATCCTCCATGTCTCCACAGGCATCTACGAGTCCATGACTGCAGTCTTGGAACCCATGTCGTACGGAGAAGGGTGGCGTGTTTATCTAGCCGAAGCCATCAAAAAGGCTATCTCGATTCCTGTGATTACCGTGGGAGTCATTCGCACCCCCGAGATGGCGGATCAAATCATCGCCGAGGGCAAAGCGGACTTCGTTGCCATTGGGCGGGGCCTCATTACCGACCCCGAATTTGCTGTGAAGGCGGCCAAAGGCCAGTCCCAAAATATAAATAAATGTATCGTCTGTAATATCGGCTGTGTCGGCGATGGGATCTTCGCCAGTAACTTCATGCGCTGTACCGTCAATCCGGCGGTTGGGCGCGAGGCGGATTATGCCAACATCTATCCTGCTCCCGAGAGGAAAAACGTTGTGGTGGTCGGAGGAGGCCCGGCGGGGATGGAAGCAGCTCGGGTCGCTGCGATTCGTGGCCATCATGTTATGGTTCTGGAGAAGAACGAAGAATTGGGCGGCCAAATGTTGATTGCGGCTCGCCCACCCCACAAGGATAAGATCTATTGGTTCAAAGACTTTCTCCACAGCGAGCTCCAACGCCTAAATGTCACCATCCAACTGGGGGTTGAGGCATCCGCCGACACTGTTTTGCAGCAAAACCCCGATGCGGTCATCATTGCCACCGGAGCACGCCCTTCGGAAACAGGTCTCTCCTGCAATGAACACCATTGTGTGGTTCAAGCCTGGGATGTTTTGATGGATCGCGCTCATCTAAACGCTCAGAGAGTAACCATCGTCGGAGGCGGCGAAGTGGGTTTGGAGACCGCCGAGTTTCTCGCCCATCGTGGGATAGCCAGCATTGTCTTGGAGATGGGACCCGATGTCGGCATGGATATGGAGGGCATTACCCGCATCGACCTTCTGGCACGTTTGGCAAAGATGGACATTCAGCTCCACACTGGCATCCTCATCACGCAGATTACACCCGACGCGGTCCATGGTTGGAATACCCATCGACAAGAAGTCCACTTCCCTGGCGACGCCGTCATCCTAGCTCTTGGTAGCACCCCGATCAACGAGCTAGCCACCGAGCTCAAAGGAAGAGTCCCCGAAGTCTACCTGATCGGCGACGCCCGAACCCCCCGTCGGATCATGGAAGCCGCCTACGAAGGAATGACCTCGGCCATCTCCATCGGCGATCTGGAGAAGCATTACTCACCCCTGATGCCATTTTAAGACAGGAGTCAGAAGACAGGAGCCAGTAGTCAGAATGCTTCGAGAAACAAACCTTCAAACCAAACAGATACGAGTATTGTAACTATAACTACTGAATTCTGACTTCTGAATACTGACTCCTAAGTAAGATTTATAATCCTAAACAAGATAAAGGAGCATGATCATGAGCCATCAAAAAAATGACGACGTTAAGCGTTCCGAAGAGAATAGCCGGTTCCAAGTGGAAAAACTCTTGGATGCGGAGTTCTCCGAAGAGATCGCCGAGGAACTGGCCCATGGGAACCAAAGTCAAGGTTTGATGACTTCTTACGGAGCTGAAACAGCTAAAGAGAAGTCCGCTGCTCAGAAACTGGATCGGGACTACTAGTGTGTTAGTCGGGCATATCAGCATCGACTATCGGGACAAACCCGAGACGAGTCATTTTACTAGGCTTTCTAGTGCGGTTTCCAAGGGGAAAACTCATGAAACAATAAAAACCAGTCACCCTGGAGGGGGCTGGTTTTTATTGGAAGAGGATCCTGTGACCATTGGCTGCTTCTGACGTTGTTCGAATATATAGTTCCATCCATTCACGGACTCAAATGCCGGACGATGACTCCTTCTTCATTCTCTGGTAGACGTTGATCAACCGGTCAACTTCATCTCCGGCCTTCAAAACCTTCCAGTCTGTTTCTCCTTTTCGTTCATATTCCATAGCGAGTCGTTCTTTGGCTATCCTTAATCGTCTTTCCAACATCGCCAAATCCATACCTCGCTCCCACTCCTTTTTCTGTTGCATCTGTCTCATAATGAATATCGGAACAACTCCTCTTTGTATTGAGAGTTTTTTATCAAAAATTATCATTTTTTAATATTCAATCGTATTATCGCATTATTCCACTATATTTCGTTATTTTCTAGGAAAAACCCCTCTTTTTCCTTGTGCAAAGAGGGGTTTTTTCGCGTTCATTTCTTCAATTTTCTAAAGCAATCTCCTCTTACTCGGGTCTATGCCTTGTCGAATAAATCACTTCGCCAATAACTTCGAGCGGACCCAGAGTCCAGAGTCGCTGATCTGTGAGTCTCTCCAGGGGCCATTCATTCCCGTAGTCGGTTCCAAAGCAGCGCTGTCTTCAGCGAAATTGCTAAAAGACCAGTTGCACCAGCTGATCTTATTCTTATTCATCCAATCCATCCAAACGTCGGCTTCATCAAGATAGAGCAGACCGCCCCCCGTGGAATTCGTGATGCCAAACTCCGTCACGAAGATGGCGATCCCTTTGGAGAGCGCATATTCCGCTTTGTCTCGAAGCTCTTGCCCATGCGTGCCGGAATAAAAATGCAACGCGTACATAATGTTGGGTTCGGTGAGGGGATTGTCGGCGGCATTATGAACACCCTGACTCCATGTATCGGTCCCGACAATGATAACATTGTGCGGATCTATGGCGCGAATCGCGGGGATGATATACTCGGCATAGGGCTTAATCTCCTCATCCCAAGAAACACCGTTGGGTTCGTTGCAGATCTCATAGATAATATTGGGATATTTCCCGTAAGCCGTGGCCATCTCTTCAAAGAATGCCTTGGCCAATTCTCGATGTTTATTCGGGTTTCCATCGCGAAGGATGTGCCAGTCGATTATGACATAGATGCCATGCTCAATGGCTTTGTCAACCAACAAACGAACCCGTTCCTTCATCAGATCAGGATTTTGCAGGTACGCGCTGGTATACATTGCTGCGCGAACCACCGTTATATCCCAATCCCGCACTAAAAACTTGATGGTATTCCTGGTAAACATACAGTAGTTGATTCCATGTGAGCTCACACCCTTGAGTTGAACGGGTTTGCCCTTTTCATTGCAGAGTTGTCCATTAAGAACTTGTAATCTTCCATTGTTATTTACCGCATTCGATACGACAGGTTCCTCGGCGGCAACCGACGCCACAACCATCATAACCATCATCACCAGCAGACTGAGGCGAAACAGATTACGCTTCTTCAATTCGTCAACTCCTTTGATGGATTGGTAGGTCAAAGACCCATGAAACCTGAAGAGCCTGTCATCCTTAATAGCTCTTCAAAAAGTCATATCTTATATAATTCGAGAGACATTTGCATTTTATGGACTCTTTCCCGATTTTTTTTCGCAAAATCATGTTTCGACCTGCCTGTTAAGCAATAACTCTACTTAGAAAATGCCTCTTGTCGTCCACATCAGCTTAAATTTTTATCGTTTCACGTGCGTCAGCGGATGCTGACGTGGCCGACTACCTAGAAAATACGTCTAACACCGACCCCAATCGACACAAATCCTTACCACCAAAGGCTTTGGGTTACTCTCCCCTGTCAGGGGAGAGCAAGAGAGAGGTCTCCCCATTTTCATCCTTTCGCTTGCCCCAGCCTTGCTGGGGTGGGCGACTACCTAGAAAATGCCTCTGGAGTACCCTCACCCCTAACCCCTCTCCCGATACATCGGGCGAGGGGAAACGGCAAATCTGAAGGACAAAACATT